>Ga0210040_10000836_pt1 | contig 49374 bp, 31 predicted proteins | sample CryGeyCG12114_NA_FD_185462 | JGI IMG/M metagenome (GOLD analysis project Ga0210040, IMG submission 185462) | Groundwater microbial communities from aquifer - Crystal Geyser CG19_WC_8/21/14_NA (SPAdes) (version 2) | ecosystem: Environmental > Aquatic > Deep subsurface > Groundwater | place: USA...
GCATTGGCTGGGTGCTCCTGAGCGACATGCCTCTCCATGAGACTGGTTGACTGATAGCGACCTCTGCAGCCTGCAACTCTACAGTTGACAGGTAGTTCGTGACGCTTGTTGTGTTTGCTGTAGGATAGTTAGCATACGGCCTGTGCGTTCATAAGGACCACCCACTTCAGGTCTCGCCTCGTCCTAAACTGTACCGAGCACTGAGTGCAGTGGAATTGCAGTGGTTCGGTGCTCAGGGAAGGCGAGGACGTGGATGTGGAAGTAACAGGCGTTGACTCGGGGTTAGTGTCAGACCAGAGATTGGATGACTCGTCCGGTGAGGCTGCCGCAGAAGCATTCTCGAACACTGGCCTACTGAAGCAGCTCGTAAGAGCGCTCCGTGCAGACTGGGTCACGTCTTGATTGATGGTATCTCCTTCGTCGAAGAAAGCCGCGTCATATCCTAAGCAAATGCTGTCGAAAGCTGGATTTGCTGGTAACGGCGGTAAAAGGACTGAAGAAGCGCATGGCTGTCGGCATTGTATGGAGGACCCTGCTGATGTGGAGGATATGTGGAGGATATCTCGAGGATTGACAAAGACTTCGTAGCATCGATCTGTGGTTGTAGAAGGGAAGTCATTTACATTAGACGTACGTTCATGTCGGTATATGTGAGGGTGCGGGAGGGCACCAGCCTCTCCCGCAGAGAGGTTTCCTTAGTGTCAAAAGGGAGACGTCTGTCGCGCGACGGCGGCAGACGGACTTTGAGATAGATTGCAGAAATGAATGGGAATGTTTAAGGGAGAGGCACGCATGGATCCGTGGAAGAGAAGCCATTAAATACTAGCCCCATCTGCCAAGTCTTGAGTGGTATACCAACGATGGTCACGGCAACTGCTTCCCAGTGATTGGACGAAAAAGGGAATCATGTAATTGGTCCGATTGCTCGTGGTCTACCACACCGAATACGTTTCAGCCCAGTCCCCACATCCTACTAGCAGGGCCGACGATGATGCGTCTCCGCTGATGTGCTTTTGGTCTACCTCCACCGACGAGAAAAGCTCAGAGCCCACCAACACCCAGTCCATTTCCAGCTCTTTAGTAGCAGATGCAACAAATTTGACAAGCCCAAGCTTTGCCTGTCTAGCACTGCCTTCCATATCTGTAAGCCAACCTGACACTTTGGCGTGATTGCCACCTGTTTTCACTTCGCCGAGCTGATATTCGTCAAGCATCGCCGCGGGCTCTACTAGAGTGGTTAGCGATGGATATACAGTCTCCAAACAGCATACTCTTGTCTAGAAACATGGCAGCTGGTGCAGCAGAGCTATGCTGTGTAGATGGACCGAGCAATATCCCGTTTAGGTCCTGAGGTTGTGCCCTGCTCAACAGTGTTGCAGCTAAAACCTAAGTAACAGGTTAACTCGGCAATCCTTTCTGCACCTTGCTTGAGACGATGGATAGTCCAAGATCGTGAACCAGCAAAGAAGCTTCTGTATATATAATTGAAAGCACGTCGGTCGTGGCGCCATGAAAAGTGGTATGCCACGAGAGGGGGCGTGGACTTGGGGCCGTGCCATTGATTTACGCGTCGCTGGGTATTGACTGGATTAGACTTGTCGAAGTGAGCGGTAACCGTGAGGCGATTGTAATTCCACAAACCCTACATAGATGGACGGGGGTGATAAAGTGATGCTAGGAGCAGCCATCGTGTAATCCTGGTTCGTCTCGAGGGACTAGTATCATTTTGCCACTTGTTCTTGCCACGCAGAGAGGGGCTCGCTCAGTTAGACTCAGAAAGGCCGGCAGGTGCTGGAACGCGTCCCAATCTCTGGAGCGCTTCCGGATTGCGAGAATGATCAATTCTAATCCACGAGGCTGTCTGCCTGCCAGCATCCGGCATGTCCTGTAAAGCGAATGACTCAAATGACGTTGTCGCTGCGTATAGTGCTCTCACTTTCTCGAAGACGTAGCAGCTCTGCATGGACCATGCTGCTATAGCATGATACCGACTGGTAAAGTGGTGTAACCAATCGATAAACGGTTGAAGACCTAGAGATCGGCGTGTGATGGCTCTCACTGCATTCTGTCGGCAAGACCGAAGGACATGACGGGTCTGGGCAAGCAGTTCGTATGAACAGTGGACCGTGCACAAATCAAACGAGCAAGAGTTGAAGCGGCAAATGGAAGCGCACCGGGTTCGCATCGTGCATACCGGTAGAGCTGGGCGAGGTCAGAGCAACAGGCGTGGCCGGTACAGTATGCCTGGCGTCTCTTTGGAAACGCGGGGCACCTTCGCAAGTAGTTGCTTGTCAGCGGGTTGCCTATGTGATGCCAGACACGGGACAGACGTGGCAAATGTATCTGTAGTGGCAAAGGCTCAAAGCCAAGATTATAGCTGTATTTCGACGATGCGCTTATGAGGGATAGAAGGGGCGGGATGAACGCGTGGTCTCACAGGAGAAGCTCAGGAAGCTTAAAGCTCCTGCTCTACAGTAGTGTTTACGACCAGCCAGATTTAGGAGCGGCCCACATTAAGTTAACTAACCAGAAAGAGCTAAGCTTGTGCAGGTGCCGTGACGAAGGAGGCTTCCTCTAGATGTGCCCGCCATGTGCCTTACCCCCTCAGAGTTGGCTTATGTGAGTTCATCCCCTGCTCATGCGACGCGCCGAAGAAGTGGCAATGTTCATTGAACAGCGTTCTATGAAGCACGATCAGAGCCTGCCATTGTTCCTTATTCAGCTTTGTGGGGTTCTGTGCCTGGTGGCTAATACTCAATTTCTAGCTACAATGGTAAGCTCAATTATAGTAAACTCCCGAATACCTCCTCGGCAATGACCTTGGCTCGTGGTTGTACTTGCTCGTACTTGGCCTCTCCGACACCCTCCTCGCTATCTCATGATGCATCTCCGCCTCTCGCCTGGCCACGTCTCTCTCCCTCTGTAACAGCTCCATCTCTCTGTCTCTGTCCTGGCCGCGCTGCATGTACAGCTGTGCTTCGTGCGCTTGCATTGATTCACGCCTCCGCATTACGTCCGGCATTGGCGCTGGGGTTGCGGTCACCATATCGCTTGGGTAGGGCGTGATGCCAGTATCGTACGTGTATGCAGGGTGAGCCGCGATTGGCGTGAAGCGCGGAGCGGAATGTTGCATGATCAGGGGCGGACGAGTAGCTGCGACAGGTGTATACGTGTGGCTGTACCGTTGAATCGCACCATCGGAAGGAAATCTTTCCTGACGCGGCCGGCGGTGCGTTGCCGATTGCGGCACGTACCCTTGATCTACTGCCGAGTCGTACCGCGCGTATTGTGGCGAGGGCGGGCCACGACGGTGGTCCTTGGTGGCTTTCACGTAGCGGCCATCGGCTGGCATGTAATGTCCTGAGTACTCATGAGGGTGCGCTTCCTGCCAGCCAGCACTGGAGCCAGAACTGCTATATTCCTCGTATTCTGCTTCGAGGACCGACTGATCGCTGTGAATCGACTGTGTGGTTGCTGACCCATGAGAGCCCCAGTACGCTGGTTGACGTCGTCTACCGCCTGCCGGTATCACCTCAGGTATATGTGGTCTTGCATATCGGTCGTCGTTCGGGATGTGAATCGATGGCCTCCGAGGCTTGGACTTCGACTTTGATCGAGACACGCCTCGTTTTGGGGCCTTCTCGTGCCACCCGGAGTCGGCACGCTTTCGGCCTCGAGATTTACTTTCCTTTCCGCCGAACACCTCAATGGGACTGTCGAAGCCTAGGTCTTGATCATCATGGTCGTCAAGCAGGACGACGTCATCAGCGTCGCCGCCGAGGCCAGTGTTACCAAGTAGCGCGTCTAAATCAACAACGTCGTCATCCTGTCCTTTCTTGGATTTCTTGGACTTGTTCTGTTTTTCCTGCTTTTGGGGTTTTGCTCCAATAGGCTCGTCCAGTGGTATATGCGGTGGCAGACCCCCATTAGTGAAGGCTGCAGAACCTTGCGGGTTGACGGGTTTGCCATCACCAGAGAAAAGTTGAGTACTGCCGAACGGATCATCCTCAAAGATGGGCTGACTTCTTCTAACTGTATCGCTCCTTCTGGGGCTTTGCCGTCGTTCACGAGTTTCAAGGATTGAGCTTTGTTGTGCATAATATGACTTTGGCCGGCGACGTTCTGGCCCAGCATATTCAAGGTCAGGAGAAAGATAAGCTGATGTTCTTCGATTTTGAGACAACGATCCAGTCCGTTGTCGTGTTGTGTTTGCACCGACTCTAGCAAGGGTCACCGAAAAAGCAAGAACCTCGCCAGTCCTCTTAGTCCGTTCTGGGCTGTCATTGTCGATGGCGACGATATCCCATCGGTCACCATCTCGATCTCGTCGCTGAACATCATCGAGTAAGTCCTCGATGGCCATACGTCTGGGTGCACTCATCTTGTCGAGCTGGTGGTCGACAGTGTGGGTTGGCTTTTTCGCGCGCCTGGCTCGCTTTTTGATCTCACTTTCGGACATTGTGCTTTCGGTAGAAAGGGGAGCGTTGGCCCAGCTCCTACCCTCTTTCCGAAACTGGAATAGCCTATAGTTCCGCTCACCGAGAGGGAGAGGGCGCCCTGCGATGTGCTGCATGTCATCATCCGAGTCTACGGATGGGGTGAAGACCCGAGCTGGTTCTCGGTGCTCCGAGGCGTAGCCGCGACCCGCCATTGTGAATACCGAGGACTAACTGGACCAGTCTTAGCTCGAATTAGAAGTGGCGGTGAGGGGTGAAGGAGCCTGTTGGGATTTAGCCAGTGGATGTGAATGTGATGCGAGCTCTGATTGAACGACTGCTTGAGTGTGAGTAGACAAGTGTCAAGCTTTATACCAGTAAGCTGTATTCAGGCAGCATGGAAGTGTGCGATAAGTAGAAGAGGACAGAAAACGATGGTGAGACAGGAAGGCAGACACCAGGTAGAAATCATATCAGTCAGGATGGTCTGGCGTATATTTCTATGTTCGACCTAGTGTGGCCGTAGGATGCAAGGCGTCTCTGTTCGAGACAGGCATGGGAGTAGATCCGTTCGCACGCCAGGCAGATACAGGCTTAGGGTCGTGGTGTGGGGAAGCGTGAAGCAAATCAGATGCATGGACTTTTGGGATCAAGCGATTACTGCGACAAACTGTTTTGCTCGTGGTGGTCTGTGTGTTAGCGGGGAAGCGCGATCGAGTGAAGGACGGAGAGTGTCGGCATTACTCTGTGCGCGACCAGCGCTGACAGAGAGAGAGGGAAATGCTTTGCGAAAGCTCCTGCATGAGGCCTGTGCAATCTGGCCCCGCGGCGTACCAATTGGATTTGTGCTTGGTGCTCAACTATACCCGCGTATTGGAAAAGCACGAACCGGTAAGGTCGTTTCAGCTTGTAAGGGCGTCTTGGAATGGTTTGTTCTTGCAGCTTTGATGACGATCGAGCTGCAGCTTGCGCATTGCTACGCGTACACTTCATACCAATTTTGTTTCCATTAGCCGCTTCAGGCGCAAAATGTTGCGCCTGAAGCGGCCTCGTTAGAAATGTTGCAATGATTGTTCTGGTAACCGCATGGTTGAAAGTTCGAGAAAGCGCAAGCTCCCGAAGAACAATCGACAATGCTTCAAGTGGAACCGTTGCTCTCGTCAACACAGCCACGTGCAACACGGCAGCAAGCGCACATGCCTAGCCTGTTTTGTTAGTCGACGGTGTGCTTGTTGGAGGCCATTCTAGGGTCTAAAACGTCAAACGACCTCCTCGCGTTGAAGTTACAGTCTATTTTGGGGGTATCAACGGCCCCTGTGTCAAACAACTTGTAGCGCACCTTTGCTCAAACCACACGTTGAGAGAGCTTAAAGTGGAAATCTGATTTCATAATCTCGTTGAATCTTGTTTGCACCCACAATCTGGGTCGCTTCATGGCTGTCTCCACCGTTTGTCAGAAGTGAGGCTAAGATGGTGTGAGCAAATGTGGTCAGGTGAAGGAGGATGACTTGCATGGGCATTGGAAAGCAGATCTCCGAGCGCTGCCTATTGGTGCTTGCGAGAGACCGGACATGACTGTTGGACAAATCATAAGAATTTCAAGCAATGCAGGATGGTAGCACTAGAGGTAATGCTACGTGTACGAGATGCGTCTGGGCCAGAGAGCAGGCAAGATCAGCGTAAGCACCCTTATGCAAGGCGTAAGGCAAGTACACTTGTTGGTTTGCTCTTGTGGCAAATGTTGAGAATATGCATTGATCTTTCGGCACGACAACATGGTTGACATTAGGTATTTCGACATCTAGAATGCACGTCTAGGATCTATGCAAACGCACAAATGGTACCTTCGTACGGCCAGCACCAGGCCTCAGTTGCCCTAATCGTCCAAACAATACGCCACACAATTGTTCCCATGCACCGGACCCTAGGCAGGAAGCGAGAACGCTGAAGAACGAAATTGTGGATACAAAATCGTACCACGCTGTACATGCTCTTTCTCATCTCAACGGTACTTTCACGTCCTGCACACCACGCTTCATAACCTCATCGAACGTCCAATTCGGCCGTGTTACAGCACCCTTCGCGATCTTGTCGTGCTTCTCAAGCCTTTTCCTGCTCGAGTCCATCTCAGGTGTGACACCATCTGGTAGAGGCGGAGCACCTCCTGCAACACCGCTTGCAAACTTGAGCTGGAGCACATTACCAATTTCATCGCATGCCGCAAGTAGTCTGTCCATATCGTCCTTGTTGTGAGCTGCTGATACGCAAAATCGTGCTCGGGATGAGATAAGGGGTGTTGCTGGGTATCCAACGACGACCACTGAGATCTTGCGCTTCAACATCTCGTGAGAGAAAGCAGGCATCTTCGCCGGATGATAGAGCAGGACTGGGATGATGGGGGAGTCGTCGTGACCGTAGACAATGAAGCCCAAACGCTTAAGACCAAGTCGAAGGTACCTCGAGTTGAAGGCAATCCTCTGTAATCGTTCCTCGCCTTGGCCGTGGATGAGTTCTCCATTGATCAGTCGAAGCGCTGCAATGATCTGCGCCAGGACAGCGGGTGTGGGAGATTCGCCGTACAATACACCCGCATTTGAGCAACGTAGCTTGCCGATGGTAGCTTTGTCGGCAGCAACATAGCCGCCATTGGCACCGAATGACTTGGTCAATGTCCCCATAAGGACGTCAATTTCTGAAGGGTCGATGCCAAAGTAGTCGCAAACACCTCGCCCTCGTGGGCCAAGGGCACCAATAGAGTGAGCCTCGTCGACGAAGAGGTTGAACTTGTACTTCTTCTTGAGTCTGACAAGGCCTGGCAAGTTGCACATGGTGCCTTCCATAGAATACAAGCCTTCCACTGCGACCAAGATTTTCCTCCACGGTCGGTGGGTTCGCGGTTGACCTTGTGCGATAGCTTCTCTGAGCTTAGCCTCGAGAGCCTTCATGTCGTTATGGGCGAACGACTCGATCATGGCGCCGGAGAGTCTGGACCCAAACCGAATTGATGCGTGGTTGAGCTCGTCAGAGAGGATCAAATCACCCTTGCCGACAAGGGCTGGGAAAGCAGTGGCGTTGGTGCCGAAACCCATAGAGAAAACCATGGCGGAGGGCTTGCCAACAAATTCAGCAACTAAATCTTCACACTCGACTGCCAGATCAGATGTACCAACATCTCCTCGAGAGCTTGCGGTAGACAGACCGTATTTGCGAACTTTCTCTTCGACAAAATCTGCGCAAGGACCCTCAGACTGCGCGAAGCCCAAGTAGTTGTAAGAGCTCATATTCAATGTTTCTGTCGTGGTTCCAGACATCTGGAAATGGTAGTTCCCATCGTTTGAGGTGCGATCGAGCACGTTGATATATCTGCCCGGCACTCCAGTCGTCGGCCTGTTGAAGCAATCGTTGATTCTCATCTTCAGTCTACGGACATAGAAGTTGTCGAAATCACTGTTCAGCGCTGCGTAGCCATTTCTTGACTTCAAATGCCTGTAGTTATCTGCTTTGAACCTCATGCCAAAGAAGTCCCTGACGTGACCGAAAATGATCAGGATGAGGTAGGATATATAGGTTGTGAGGAGGAAGTAGTACGGTGGCTCGTCCTGGACTGGATCTGGGAATTCTCCTCCCTGGTGTCTGCTTGTATATCTATGCGACTGTGAGTTGAGAGGCCCAAATTGCGCATGTTGCCTTTGTAACCGTCGTGCCTCAGCGGGAGAAGGGGGCTGAAAGAGGGTGGTCGGCGGTTCGTCCATGTTTGAAGAGTCTGCGCGGGCGGTAGATAATGATATAGTAGGTAAGGACAGTGTGGGGGTGCTAATGGGCGGACTGGTGGAATTCAGGAAGGCCTGCTCTTGGGCCTTGCTGGCTGCCAGCAGCGCAGCGGCGGCAGTCTGGTATCGGTCTTTGTCTTTCGTCGAGGTGGAGAAGAATTGAGCGATCTTGGAGGGCTTGCTTGGAGTCGAGGGCTTGGTAACGCCGCCCTTCTCAGAGGCAGAGGGGGAAAAGGACGGCCAGGGGATGGGCGGCGAACTACTCAGAATATTGTTCGAGAATCGTCGAGGCATGGCAGATGATGTTGAAGACGGATATGTGTTCAGAAGGACGCCAGAGTCGCTGTCACCTTCAATCGAGCTTGTGCAGTAGTTGCAGGTTGTTTCGTCGACTTCTTGCTTTGGTTTGTTCGTGGCGGTGTAGGGCGGTCCGTAGTCGTGGACTTGTAGGTTGCGCGACCGTCTGTTTGGGGCGTCGTCGTTCGCGGACAGTCAGACCAGGTCGCAGTTTGCCACACAACGGTAGAGCGCAGATGTAGGTGCTTATGCTTCTGTGGAAGAGCTGTAATGATGACGAGGAAAATGCTGGAGAAATCGTCCGAAACGCAGTGGCTTGGGTCCTTGAGTGTTTGGGTGCTTGGGATTTCGGCGTCAGGCGGATATGAGGATCGCTCGGGAGCTAAAACTCTGTTCCTTGCAGCAGTAGCGACGCAATGGCTGCAAGCTGCAGCATTGGTTTTGGCTTTGTTTATCCAGCACCGTACTTCTGCTACCACGACGACAGCGAGGCGAGAAAAAAGAGGTGGCACGTCGAGTACATGAGCAGGAGCTCCAGCTAAATCATGATACAGTAGCTCCTCTTGCTGGTCGCTCGATGAAATTAACAGTGGATTTCGAACTGCACTAACCCCTTGTCCCCATGAAGAATCTGAAGCCGGTCGGCACACAGGGGGCCTTTCACTAACCCAAGCGAGGTCAAGCCGGGAAAATCCTCCTTAACAATTCAGCTGATAGCTCTGCCTGGCTCGCACTTGTACTGATCATAACATTATTCGCACCCAGCGACCGTTGCCAGACTTTGCCACTTTCATCATTGCAGATCTCGAAAGTCGAAGGCTTTGATGATGTCCACCCAGGACTTGAAGACCGGCCAAAACTTCGAGCGGTGTGCTTACTCATTCAGAATCAGGCACTCGATGCCTGCACGCCAAATCACTCACTATGCATGATTCGGCTAGCTGCTTATTAACCATGGTTACCAGGCTAATATTCAAATCATGCACGCGATCCGTACCCATGCTCTTTTGCGCATCAAGGCAGTGGTTGGGTCACCCATCAACGGAGATATCAAGGCCCGGCTCAGCCTGCTCCCAGCTAGGAGCACAGAAATTTCGTGCAGATTAATACGATTGGATCATCCTTCGCGCGTCGAGACGGCCATCGCTCTCGGATCTAATCCGGCCCGAGATTGCTTTCGCCTCACGTTGCGTCGTGGGGCACTCCGGCTGCTTGGAATCCACGGCATGGTAAGAACATGGACTTCTGCATACCGTAGGATGTTGACAAGAGCTCTATGCCGTCAAGCACGATGCTTGAGAAGTCCGCAAATGAGCAGGTAAGTCTGCGTCGTGATCGCCTGTGCGAACAGTCATGACCCCGGCTATTCACGATGGGGGAAAGTTTTGCTCCCCTCATCGATATTGCGTGCGTGCTTCGTCTCGCTCGCCGGTCGCACAAACTTATTCCTCACCAAGATGGCGGATGACCAAAGTGCCTCGAACAACAGTCCTGAGCTTTGGCGACATTCTGCGCCGGAGAAAACCCAGTTCTATGCATTTCAGCAGCACGTGAAGCAGAAGCATAACATCGCAGGTGATACTTACCAAGAGCTATGGCAATGGAGCGTAGACCACCCAGCGGCGCTGTGGGAGGAGATCTGGCACTACACAGGAGTCAAGGCGAGCAAGCCATACGAGAAGGTACACAAACGCGCTAAGACAGCTGGCCGTGATACTAAACGCCATGCAGGTCCTCGATGACAGCGCTTCCATGTTCCCCAAGCCTGAGTTCTTCTCTGGCAGCGAATTGAATTTCGCCGAGAACCTGCTCTATCCCTCTGTCCAACCCGAAGCAGATTCCATAGCGATTCGAGAAGCGACCGAGATAGGCAGGCAAGATGTTACCTGGCAGGAACTGCGAGAAAGAGTCCGCCTCTGCGCTGCAGCCATGGAGGCAGCTGGGGTCAATAAGGGAGACAGAATAGCAGGATACCTAGCCAACCACGCCAATACGGTCATAGCAATGCTGGCAGCTACTTCTCTGGGTGCAATCTGGACAGGCATGTCCCCCGACACAGGCGTTGCCGCAGTCCTCGATCGCCTGAAACAAGTCGAACCAGTGATACTCTTCGCAGACAACGCAGTCAAATACAACCAGAAGACCCACGAAACGCACACAAAGCTAGCAGAGATCGTTCCTCAGCTTTCATCCTTGCAGAACTTGGTCATCTTCGAGACCATACCAGGCCACCCATTCGACCTAAGGAGCATTGAATCCCCCGGCAAAGTTCAAACCTACGACACATTTACCTCCCAAGCCGATACGTCACGCAAGCTCGCATTTCTTGCGCTACCACCTGATCACCCGGTCTACATCCTTTATTCTTCCGGCACAACTGGTGTGCCTAAGCCGATTGTCCATGGCGCATTAGGCACGCTCATTCAACATAAAAAGGAGCACGCCCTGCAATGCGACATCAAACCAGGAGAGACGCTTTTCTACTTCACAACGTGCACATGGATGATGTGGCACTGGCTTGTATCCGGCCTAGCCAGCGGTGCAACAATCGTCCTTTACGACGGCAGTCCTTTCCAACCACACAAAGAAATGAGCATGCCGCTGCTTATCGATGAACTAGGTATAAACCATTTCGGAACCAGTGCCAAATACCTCTCCGTACTCGAGCAAGCCAATACCGTCCCAAGCGAAGCAACCCCAAATCCAGCACACCTCAAATCGCTGAAGTCGATTTTCTCCACCGGCTCACCCCTAGCCCCAAGCACATTCAGCTACGTCTACAACTCTCTAAAATCCGACCTTCTCCTCGGCAGCATAACAGGCGGCACAGACATTATCTCCCTCTTCGGCGCGCCGTGCCCCCTCCTCCCTGTTCACGCTGGCGAAATCCAATGCCGAGGGCTAGGCATGAGCGTCAAAACATTTTCTCCAGACGGCAAGGATATCACATCCACCGGCGAACCCGGCGAGTTAGTCTGCGACGTGCCTTTCCCGTGTCAGCCCGTCATGTTCTGGCCTCCTGGCGATCAAGGTTCCAAGAGATACAAGGGTTCGTACTTTGAAACGTTCACCAACGGGACAGGACAGGCCGTATGGCATCACGGTGATTTCATACGACTCAACCCGAAGACAGGCGGTATCTGGATGCTTGGCCGCAGCGACGGCGTGCTCAATCCCATGGGTGTACGCTTTGGTAGCAGCGAGATTTACAACATCCTGCTCAAACACTATAGCAACGAGATCGAAGATGCGCTATGCATTGGACGAAAGCGCGAGCAAGACGCCGATGAAGTCGTCGTGCTGTTCCTGAAGATGGCCAACGACCAGAAGTTCAGTCAAGATTTGGTAGAGGGTATTCAGGGCAAGGTAAGGAAAGAATTGAGTGCTCGACATGTCCCGAAGATGATTGACGAGACACCTGAGATTCCGTACACTATGAATGGGAAGAAGATCGAGGGTAGCGTCAAGGCGATAGTGAGTGGGAGGAGTGTGAAGACTAGTGCGTCTGTTTCAAATCCTGGGTGTCTGGACTTCTATAGAGAATGGGCGAAGACTCATTGAGTACATGGAAGAAGGAGCTGCACACCTTGCTAGCTATACCTGAAAATGTTAACGTTGGCTCGATGACTAAGCTGCCACAATTTGATCTTGCTTGTGCACCTTCGCCTACTTGGACTCGGCGGTGTCCATACATAGCCAGAATCCTTAGCCCGCTATCACAATTTCTGTAATGATCTTATTGCATTGACGATGGCCAGCTGGGCATCTACCGAAACCTCCAGCTCCTCGGAGATGTCTGATTCGTCGTCGGTTTCAAGAACTGGGAAGAAGCACCGTTCAATCGCTTGTCGAATCTGATCACCACCAGCAAATGCAACCCGATCCATGATGGGCTGCGCTGTAGCTTTTGCCTCAAGGGCCTTCTTGTTGCGCATGAGACGCTTCCTTCTCTCATAGGCTTGCTGGTCTTGACTCCTTACGCCGTTCGAAGTCGCAATTGCTTGAACAGAGGCAGAGGCAGAGGCAGAGTCAAATTCTTCAAGTATGCCTTCGAGGCTCCGCCACAGCACGATTTCGAGCAGAACGCATCCAATGGCGTGTAGATCGTACTCCTTGCGGTAAGTTGACCTTGACTCAAAGAACTTCGGATGACGATAGAGAACTTGACTATCGTCGAGAGGCATTGTCTCCGTTTCCTCCACTGTATTCCTGGTAAAATCGTATCCAGCCACATACGGGCCCGTCCATTTAGGCCGAGCTATGTCTAGACCTTCACCGTCGACGAACAAGACATTCTTCGCACAAATGCCTTTGTGGAGCCAGCCAGCGGTGTGCAGCTGTAGTATGTTCTCAGCTACACTGAGGCACATGGATATTCGTTCGGTAAGGCTTGGCTTTTGCGGAAGTTGCATGATGGCGCTCAACGACGATACACGAGGCGGCGTTTTGATGTTAGGTGTTTGCAGAAGGTCCACGAGCTCGAACACGTACGCATACGACACTTCCGACCCTGATGCGGCCTTCTGGACATATCCCAGACATTTCAAGGCATGAAAGCTCTCATCAGAGGCCGTAGACAGCAAAAGTGCCAAGCTCATTACTCGACGACTTACCTGCTGTGCAACTCCTATGTCCACGTGCTTCCACTCAAGCAGAACGTGCGATTTCGTGTTCCCTCGATGCGAAGACGTCTTGTAGATTGCAGTCTGCAACTGATCGGTCCGATTTGATGGCTTGGACATCGACAGATGCTCGTACTTTACTCTCGTCAGCTGCGGCCGAGTAGAGTGGAGTCCAGAATGCTCGCCTTGCCTCGAATCGATCCCGTTTGAGGCATCCTTGCTAAGAAGGAGTCTGGTCTGCTTCAAGTTGCTGACTGCCTGTAGTGCTTTGTGGTCTGCTACGGCCTCCTCTCCCAAGAATTCATCGATGGTCTCGACTTCCGCACCGCTTGTAGTCCGCGACAATAGATCTCTTAGAAGCGCGGCCATGCCTTGTTTCATGAAATCTTGCTGAGCTGCGTCCAGGCATTCTTGTAAAGCGGTATTGAAATAGGAAATATCCGCAAGGAGCTTTCTTGTCTTTTCTTCATCAATTTTAACCCATTTCAGCTTGCTCCAGACACTGCTCTTCTGTTGCAGTATGCGCTCGCGGCTTTGTCGAATGGCCGGGCTGGCGTGCCGCCATGTTTGACCTGGTACGCTCCTCTCCCGGACGGGACCAACAACCGTGCTGATGTGACTATCACCAGCTCCTGCCTCTTCCACAACATTTAGGTTGTACTTGCTTCTTAGCTTTTCAGCATCCAAAACATCCCGAAGCTGGTGCTCCAGGAGATCGTGTATGAGGGGCCAGTTCAACCGGGGGTCGTGGTTGCGACCGGCGTGGAGCCCAACGCTCTCGCCCCACCGCAGGAGACGAAACTCTTCCCATTCTAGCATCATACTTGCTTTCTCGACCGATCTGCCCATACAGCGAGCCTGCGATATGGTCTGAATCGCCTTGACACATCCTTCAAACACAGTCACACTTAGTGTGGCGATGCCTGCGATACCTGCTTCGAATCAGCTGGATCTGTTACTGCTAGTCACCAACGGTTCAGCTGGACTTACTGGCCGCAACCTCGAGTCCTGCTGCCGCCATTCTTCTATCCTGTCCGTCAAGCAACTATGAAATCTTGAGAGACAAGCAAGAAGACATTGCGAGGCTGCGAAGGTACAGCACGTCCAGCATGCCAGGCAAGACCTCATCGCAGGCTCATCGCACGGCACCACTAGGCATTTGATCTACTTACGTGATTGGGGCGAAGCCTGCACACCGGGGCGCTGAATTGGCGCCTCGTATTGGTAGACGCCCATGGATGTTCGCTTCATGCATGATCTCCTGGGATCTGGTACTCTACACGCAAACTCCGAGCCGGTGACAGCGAAAACGTGGACTGCAGAACACTTGCTACATGTTAGGGCTCGATTGTGACTAGTGATCCTTGTGGCTCGGTGCACTTCTTTTACCCTAAGTGTTGTGCCTAGGGTCCTACTTATACCTAAGTTCTTTGCGTTCGCTCGTCTTTCTGTACTGGCTTGCAGGTCATATACGAATCATGTTCTTGAGATCAAGCTCCGCTTGAATCACAGTGCATTAGTTCATGGCAAAGAGCCAGTACCTAGCACTTTCTTTAGCAATGCCACAAACTTGTCAGCCTTACACCCCTCGCACCTACAGTGCATGCCATTCAGCCTAACACCCAAAACCGCAGGGAAGCGAGTCTAGCATTGCTGGTGGGGATCACCTGCTTCCAGAAGCGCCTGTGAAACACTTTGCACAACCTTGTGCTTCGCCTTGTGCACGCCTTCTGCTTGCTTTCAACGGGTACTTGCACATTCATCGCTGTGGAAGGCCAATATCCTGACTCTCACTTCCGGTGTTGGTAAGAACGCCAGCTAGCCCTGCGCCAAACCATTTTGGAGCGTTCTTGCGATAGATGCGTACATCCACGTTCTTCACAGTCGATACAAGTACGCAATTCCGATACTGTCCTCGGTGCTTATGAGTCGACCCGACGGTATAAGCTGCAGGACGACGAGGTCAGCATGTCGTGGTTTTCGGCCTCGCAGAGCTGGGCTCGGGGCGGTGTCAAGAGCCTCCTGTCTGGACGGAGTATCCCTGCAGAGGAGCTTGAAAGAGCACTGGACGACTGGTGTCAACCACCTCCAAGGGCTGGGTCAAACAAGCACACCATTAAGCATGCTAAAGCTTTCAAAAACATTGCTAATTTGCTGAGTCAATTCGAGGATCCAATGAAGAAAGCCGAATGGGCTGTTCGGCCGCGGATCTACACCATCTTGAGGAACATCGGACGACTAGACACAATGCCAGACTTTATCGAGCACAAGGCGCTTGATGACATGCTGCCGTTCCCAGAAAATGAGCTTCCGTCAGCTCTTGGGGACTCTAAGCGTGACTTCGTGCAGATCCAGCAATACTGCCTGACCGATGCAAAGGAGCTCGAAAAAGGCATAGCTGGGAAACATGTGCAATTCAATTACAACGCCGATGAGCATTTTATCAAGCTGAAAGAACTCGGAGGTGGCGGTTTTGGGTAGGTGCGATGATCTTTGGAAGGAGGAAACTAACTTCCGGCAGGCGAGTTGACAAAGTGTGGTCAAGGCTGAGTCGAAGACAATATGCACGAAAGAAGTTCTTTCGCAGCTGGGGTATGCAGCAAAGCCAGAGACGATACGACTGGTTTGTAAGAGGTAAGTTCAGCATCGAGCCTTGGAAGTGCGCTGACGCAATGGCTGTAGAGATAGGCGCCCTTAAAAGGCTCTCGCATCGCCATCTTGTGAAAATTAAAGGAACGTACACTGACCCAAGTTGTTTCGCTTTCCTAATGGAGCCAGTCGCTCCAGGCAATCTCTATCAATGGCTGGTCTGTTCGCGTCCTGATCGGTTGCCGACCACGCGCAATTTCTTTGGCTGCTTAGCCAACGCAGTCGTGTATTTGCATAAGCAAAAGGTGTACCACATGGATATAAAGCTCGATAACATCCTCGTCAGTCAAAGCCAACAGGTGTTCCTTGCGGACTTTGGTGCTGCTCACGATTGGTCGCAGAAGGATGGTAGCACCACCTGGGCTGCAACCCCGCGGACCGTGAAGTATATGCCGCCAGAACTAGCATGGGACGCCAATGCCCCCAAGAGGTATTCAGTCGACATCTGGTCGCTTGGTGTCGTGTTTTTGGAAATGGTTACCGTCCTTCGAGGGGCGAAGCTTGAAGGACTCGAAGACTTCCTTGCCTTCGCTGGCAACAAGTCAAAATATGTCTACAGTAACCCTGTTGCTACCAACCAATGGCTGGAGAGACTGAGGGCTCGTCAGGCGCCTGAATATGATAACTCACCATTGATGTGGGTGAAGGACATGTTAGCAAAGGAAGCCAAAAATCGCCCATATGCGCAACAAATTCGTGGACAAATCATGCAAGTCCAGGGATTCTGTGGATTCTGTTGTGCACTTTCAGAGGAAGAGATGTGTCCCGGGGCCTGGGACGAACGCGATGATTCAGAGGGCAGTGTTGTGGATTTTGAGGACGCTGAAGAAAGTTTTGTCGTGCTTGAAATGGATGATACCGCCAAATTTGAAGCAGTGCAGAACCCGACGATACAGTCGTGGATCGATCGCATAGAGCTGAGAGACATCGAAGTGCCTGTACAATTTCAATCTAAGACCAATACTGAACTCCCTTTCGACGTTGTTGACGACGATGATAATCCAGAAGGATTATCCCACGATGATCCACCAACCTTCACACAACAAAACATCCCGAGCCGACTTTCGAAAGCTTCGTTCTTTGAACAGTTGCACGACTACGAGGACCTTGACGATGAGAGACAAACGTCGACCACAGACACTTTCCCATTCGACGTGCTCTCCGACGGCAGTGATGACTCTCAAACGCTGAAAGATCTGATTCAAGTCCATGAAAACCAGCGTTCTGAAGCTACCAGTATTCAACGGTGTCTGGATGCTTTGGACCAGAATGGCGGTCTTAGCGACTTGATATATTATGGTCTCGATAAACTCGAGACTGTCGACGAATGCCTAGACGAAGACGAGGAAGCATGCATACTGCTCGAGCGCAGTGACACCGATCAAGATATTGCAACGACCGAGAAATCTCAAGCAGTAGCTTTGGAGGCAGGGATACCTACTGACGCAACGATGAATACAACGCTCCATGGGTACCTGGACGCCTCGTATTCAGAGTTGGTTGAGAATACGCCTCATCTCGATTGCAATGTGGGGCAGAATAGGGGCCGTGCTTCCGATAAGGCTCTGGGTGCGAAAACTACCCCTGCCATGCAAGAGCACCTGGAAAGCTCGAAATCATGGCGCGAAGGGCTCGCCATGCCATCTGATGCCAGCTGTTGCAGACCGGTTGGCATTGTCGTCCAAAGCCCTCCTGCGGGAGAGCTCCGAGCTCAAACTGAGAAAACCACTGCTCAGAAAGAAGATGTGAACGAAGTGGATGGCGCAGAGCAAACTTCAGAATTATCATGCAGCACGGTTGACCCACTATCAGAAGGCGTGAAAGTGTTGTTAGTGGTTCAAGACGACGACGGCAGTCGACCTCAAGGACCTCCGCACAATGAAGAACGCAGCGTTGCTCGACGATCAAAGCCTTCGAAACTTCAACCTGATAGGGCGCCTTCACGTCTTACAGCCAAGAATCTACGGCAGTTGACTACGGACGGTGACAGTCCCGCTAAGCGAAGGACAATGTTGAGGCGTAGAGTTGCCGCAAAGCTATATATGCGTGAAGTGTGCGCAAAGGAGGCAGCAAAGGCCAGAAGTCCAGCAGTAGCAACAACAGCCATGTCCAAGAGGACGAAAGACCAGATTGGAGGGTTGAGGCTTTCGGTATGGGCCAGTCATCATGCGCCTATTCTGGAAAACTATGTCAAAAGGGGTGGGGTTGCCGCTGTAAGGGCGTTGCTGAAAGCAGGTTGCAACCCAGGGACTAAGGCAAGTCAATTTGTCACATTGTCTGCTTGTGAGGCTGACAGAAATTCTAGCAAGCTCCCAATCTCGGCCCTCTCTATGCCGCCGTGAAGGGCGCTAGTCTCCGCCACAACAAGTGCGCTGATGCTTTACTGAAGGCAGGAGCAAACGTTGACGTGAAGACTGTCCGGTCAGGCCGAACTATGCTTTCGCTTGCCATTGAAACGCCAAGCTTCCCAGGATATCGCGGGCTCATCTGGACACTCCTCCATTATGGAGCGAATCCGAACATCAAAGACCGTAACGGTGATTGTCCAATCCTCCAACTGTTGTACGGAGGCTATAAGCCACTGGAAGACCATAGACGAGCCGCTCTTGCGCTCGTACTCGAGGAGTCTAAGTATGCTGTGGACGTCAATGTTGAGCCGCCGGGGACACGGAATTCACCTTTACACCTGGCCGTCCGTCGCAGCGATCCGTGGGCCGCAGGCATGCTTTTGGCAAAGAAAGCTTCGCTGACTACCAAAAATGGCACTGGCCATACTCCCTTTGCCTCAGCAGTCAATGCTTGGACTAAAAATATGGCCACAGATCAGAAGGAAGTGACGATGTTATTACTGCGACATGGTGTGAACCCCAACGAAGAGATATTGGAAGGTGCTCCGGCCTTGAAGACGACAGCACTACATGTGGCAATTCGACATGCTCATCTTGATTTGGTAGAATACCTAGTACGATATGGTGCGGACCCTTCAAGGGTCGACCATGAGGGCCGAGATGCGTATGCCTATTGCGCTTCGAGACAAAACAATGGTCTGCTAGATGCAACCCTAGCGGACGATATCAGAGGCATACTCACATTGCACGGCGCAAGAGCCTCGTGGGAAAGCGATGATTCTGAGAATGATACAGGCTGAGAGGGACAACTGTAGACACAGTGCGTCCGACAAAACAGGTTGTCCGATTAACATCCTTTGGAACTCGACCGTGCCTGCAGAAACCGTATCATGCTAGGTCTGAATCGTCTGTGCACTTTCTGATATGCTGCTCACGGTCGCACAACATCTTGCATCTTAGCTGGCAGCGTGTTCAAGTGGTCGTTCGTGTTCAAGGCGGTCAATTACACGGCAATGGCCATTGAACGCCACGCAAACGTCACACGATCCAGCATTATCAACAAAGCCAGCACGCTGTTCCTCCCCATCACCACTCCTTCTGCCTAACAACCAGCTCAAACCATGACCGTCCTCGGACTCTGTAACAAGAGTCTGCGGGAGGGTCATGGTCCAGCAGTCGCACCAACCGATTCAGTATTCACATCAGAACTCCACCCCGACCACAAAATCACCCAACCCTACCCCAGTCTTCCAGACTTAACAAGAGACTCTACCACACCGCAACACTCTCCACTCGGCCATGTCCAACCCCTCAACCTTCCAAATAACATCCATCTCCCCACAAGGCCTGCCCCACCAGGCCAGACCGCGCCCACCCACTACGGGGGTTTCATACACAACCCCGGCAACAGGGAGTGGGTCTGCGGCCGGTGCGCGCGACTCCGCAAGTGGGACCATTGCCCTACGTATCAGAATCGGGGGATGGGATGCCGCGACTGGCGTGCTCGTGGTATCCGGGGGCGTGCGTGGTGGGAGAGGCGATAATGGTGGTGGGGTTTGAATTGGTGGGTAGAAATGGAAGGATATGGGGGCGTAGATAGACGTTGTGGGCTCTTTGCATGAGGGTGAGGATCGGAATATTTTCTTGTGAGAGATGTCCATTCAACATATAGGAAGCCTAAGCTGACTTCGGGCCGGACAATTCATCCAGACAGCGTTACGGATGCTTAACATCGGCCTTGCTATGCTCCCCAACACTCCGCCTGACCTGTCTTTGGCGTTGGCAAAGTGTTTCAAGGCCATTCAGGCATTATGGGAATTGTGAAGCGGGCCTCCGGTTCTTTTTCCCAGCCATCAACGATGTTCACTCCTGTGCCCCTTCATTTGGTAGCATTCCTCAACGGACTCGCTGTACCAGGAAATCCGTTCCCCGCTCTTCCACCTCCTTCATTCTCTCCACTCCCAGCACTGCCATGACGACTATTCATCCTGCTCCTGTCAAACATTTCGCCAACGTTCTCGTAAGCAACAGTGGCTCTTCTTAGCTCGCGCACTGCTGTAACAGCTTCAGGTAGCTCGAACGCCGGGATACCCGTGATGTCACTCGCCAACGTTCCAGGCACTTCCCTCACCGGTCTCAGCATACTACTAGAACTGCTGCCCGTTGCCTTTCGGCTGCCGCCGCCGTGCCCGCCGATTTGTGGAGTGGGTGCATTTGCCACTTCTTTGTAGAATGCTTCGAGGCGTGCTTTGTCCTGGCAGAACGCTTCCAGATCGTCCTTGATCTGCTCGGGTGTGATGAGAGTGTTCCAAAGACCGGTCGCTACGAAAGTCGATTTAGGTCCGAATGAGTCCGCGATGATGGTTTTTCCTGCGTCGGGTGTTGGGTTGCTTGTCGGAGCTCGGCTAGGCGTGGGAGGTCGAGCCGAAGGATTCGGGCTAGCAAGCGCACCCATGTTCGGCACAGGATGCAGACCAGGACTTGAAGTGCCAGGTGCAGTCGGTGAGGCAAGATTGATGCCAACAATGCCACTTGCTTGCATGCTCGCCGCTGCCGTAGGCGGGATAGCAGGACGATGAGATTGCGGTCCAGAGTTTCCCTTTGGGTCAAACATCCGATTCTCTTTCGTGTTTGCCAAACGCGAATTGTACAGTCGGTTCGCTAGCACAATGATATCGCCGTTTTCCATGATTTGGGCAAGGAGAACTCCCGACCTATGGACGAATTGGGTGTATTTGTACTGAAACTGGCCCCAACTATACTGAATGTCAACGCCTTCTGGAAATTCATTCGCGGCTTCAAGATCAAGCACGAAATTCGACCGTTTGAGGATTGCTTTTTGGTAGACGTGTTTCTCAATATTAAATGGGTTCGCAGGCGGATGAGGCGTGAATGAGGTGGTGGAATAGAATATCGGGTTGAACAAGACATTATTGGCCTTCTGTTTAGGTGGTTCCAGAGCAAGTTTGATTGTGTGCGGGTTGCGGAAAGGCTCAGCGGTGGGTACGTCGCAAGCTTCTGCGATGGGCACTTCAACCAGCTTCAGACCGTACTTCTCAGCTACATTTGTCCATGAGACGATAGCGTCATCGACGAGCTTGCACGTTGTGTTGAACCAGTTGAGCTCAATGTGATAGCAGTTCTCTGGGTTGTAAAAGCGATCGTAGTGCACATGAACCATTTCTGGCCGTCCCAAGAATGATTTCTGCCTGGTGTCGACGTCGACTCGGATCATTCTTGAAAGTGAAACAGCCTTACGCCTCTTATCGGCAAATGGTTTGCTCTCAGGTGTCGACGCTGCGTTCAGCTGTTGAGCTAGATTGGACCCAGATCTTGTCCTCACGGTATAGGGAGAAAGCTCTTTCGGCGGCTGTTCAGCAAGCGGAGTCGGAGGCACCGATTTGTCCGACTTGATAGTCGAGAACCAAGACCTCGTCAGGTCGGGTCGAAATTGACGATATTGCTGCTTTATAGAGTAGAAGTACGTACCATCTTTGAAATCGTGTCGGCCATTAACATGCTCAAACAGCCCTTCCTTCATGAGTTGGTTACCAAATTCGACGGCATCTTCGCGGGTGTTCATGTTTTTGACGTTGTGCATCAGCCAATTCGTGAACTCTTCGCCATGGAAGCAGTTGTGGTATAGGCGCCAATGCCATCTCCTGTGCTTGATCTCTATACCCTGGTTGCTTTGCATCATTTGTGCTATTTTGGACATTGATGTCTCGCGATCAAGCTTCTGGGGTTCTGGAAGTAATTGGGTTGATTCGCTTTCACCACCATCCTCGAATTGCGCAAGCCTGTCAAGCTCCAGAGCCACCATCTGGGAAGGGTTCAATGTCTCCATTCTGACCTCAAGAGGGTTTTCGTCACGATTCTTGCTGTTCCCCATCCTAATTTGCATGAGCTCTCGGTCCCTCGCGGTAACATATCTGTTCTTTTGCCACAATTGTGTCAAGGCTCTGATACCCAGTATATGGATCTCTTCCTCATTCTCATCTTGCTGGTGCTTCTTCCATGTGGACGCGGGTGGCTCTACAGGCAGTAACACAAACCGGGCTCGCCAGTACCGTAATTGCTCAACAGCAGTTCCCTGCTTGTCATCCTGTCCGTGACCTGCAAGATGATTGTCTGCAAGGTCCCAGGGGTACTGTTCGGAGAATCCTTGAAAGGTGAGATGCCGAGAGAAGTAGTTGTCGGACAAAATCGTCCGGATGTAAGGATCGTAATGAAACGTACGGTTGAACGATATGCTCTTGAGGTCCTGTTTCTGTACGTACTTAGTAACCCTGACTGAAGATCCCTTTTGTAATTCGAGCTTCTGAATGGTGTTGCCCATAGCTAAGACAGCGACGAGGGGCGATTGTCCATCTGCACCGGGTTGGCATATTCCGTGGCAGTTGGACAGGTCCTCCTCGAGAGCTGCAGAAACGTTGTCACCAACAACAAACTGGTAGCCATGAGATATTCTTAGCGATAGCAGTTCGATGAACAAAGAACGCATGTCGTTCTTGGTGCTCTCCACGGCAGCGCCGGAAGTCTGTGATCGCACAACGTGGCACAACGCATGATAGTTGCGTTCAAGTTCTTCTCGAGACGGAAAGTCAGCTGTCGTCAACGGTACGGACGCTGGGGTGCATAAAGAGCGCCACTTTACAGTCGCGGCTCGCGGCCTCCGAGGGTATAGATGCTGCCACCGACCAAAAACTGCGCCATGAGATTTCCGCTTCAAAGGGTTCGAGGCGTTTACGTTTCGAACGAACGGAATTTTGCTCTCCGGCACGGAACTAGGTATAGATTCAGGTGTAGCCGATATGTCGCTCAACTTGTCGTCCGAGTCCGAAACTTGCTCGTTGTTATCATTCCGCTCGCTTCGGATGCGCCGACGTCGACGGTGGTCCCACAGTTGTTTTGCTGAAGAATCCATATTCGAGGCTGCGTTGACATTGGCATCAATTTTGATCGGCCTGCTGCCCTCGTCGCTTTTGTTAGGCGTGCTAGGTCTCGATAAGCCATCATGCTTTGAGCCAAGGTTGAGCATGGACGCACGAGACAGGATACCCGGTCTTGACGTCAGCTTCGAGCGGCTCTCGTCGGACGATTCATCGACTGTTGCGGGTGTAGTAGTCTGCGCATTGATGTTCTCGGCCTGTACTTGTGCTGTCACTGCCGTCGGCCTTAATGGCATTAAACCCTTAGCGCCGTAGCTGAGAATCCTTGGCGCGCGAGCCGGTCGGGACGATCTCGAGAAGTCGGATACGTTGCTCCCAGGTTTTGATGTCTCACTCGCCATAGAAGTGCTTTTCGCCGAGCGGGTCATTATCTCTGAAGTTTTTGTTTTCTTGAGCCGTAACTTACTGGTATCGCTTCGATCCTGCATCTTCTGCGTGTCTTTGCCCCGTCCACTCTGAGTAGGGCCAGCTGCCGCTGTGATAAACACAGACTTATCGTATTCATCCATCCCTGTCAGTGCGGTATCGGCTGAAGAACTGGCGACTTGTGGAGAACGAAGATCACGGAAGGTATGCATGGATGCTGGAGCTTTGCGTTGCATCTCCGGCGATCTCGATAAACTCCGGCTGTATTGAGATCTGGATAACTGAGAGTCCCATTTCTGCAGGCTTGCGCTACTTTCAAGAATCTGCTCGTTCAAGTAAGGAATGGCAATGTCCGCCATTCCCATTTCCATCAGACCCATCATTTGCAACTCATACATCCGCACTCGAGGCTTGAACAAGTTGTCGGACATAAAGTTGTCTCTTTGATGTTTTGAACGTCGGCGTCTCCACTTTGAATCCTCATGTTCTATCTCTGACGACCAGTACGACAGATCAATCCATTGAGGTATACCGTAGCCATATATTGGAGGTAGCCTTGTAGGGAACGCTGATGGGAAGCGTGAAAAGTAGTTGAGACTTGTGTTCGTGCTCGAAAATGCTGGAGACGCACTCATGTTTGGTAGCGACGCATGAGGTAAAGACTGGCTCAAGGAGGTTGGACTCAAAGAGCCACGAATTCCGTCGATGCTGTTCGTGTCTTTGCCTTCTTCGAGCCTATATCTGAAAAGAGGCACAGAGTGTAGCGGCATCCTTGAAAGACAAACAATGTCTATACCAATACCGTTGTTTGTCAAGGTTTCGGAAGTCAACTTGAGCAAGTCCCTGTCCACATCGAAGACACCACTTCCAGCAGTTATGACAACAGTGGATATGCCAGTCCTGATGAGATCTCGGTCAATGTAGTCGTCAGAGAATTGAGAGGCTGCTAGATTGATAGCTTCAAGTATGTTGCCTTGAAGTGCTCCGCTGAGGCGGCCAGTGATTCTCGAAGGCTGACCTTCCTGGTCTTCGTGCACAGTGGGCTGTGAGCTAGTATCTGGGGTTTTGAAAAGCAATACGTCTCGGAGAAACGTGCGGAAATCTCTTTTCAGCTCGTCCAGTATAGTAGTCCATTGTGCACTGGCCATATCGGTAACCACGACCCGATAAAAGTCCTGGTGGTCAATTGGCCGTCTATCAGCAGAAGAGGGCGACTGAGTTGCAAGACCAACCGATAGCACCCCTTGACCCTCAATGATATCTGAGCGTCGGTATTCGAGTCTGCCGAACATGACAATACTGACCAAGTGACGAACTTCCATGTTCGACCACCTCTTGAATAACTCTGGTAGGAAGCCGTTCACGACCCGGTTGAACATGATCTCACCGTTGCCGTCTGAGTCGAAATCCCACATCTCGCGAGACATCTGAATGAAGATAACATAGCGTGCAGCTTCGCTACGAAAAACTGGCACGGTAGTGCTGTCAAAGTAGGCCACCCGAGCATGTCGGCCATCAACATGGATACTCCGTACGGTCGCTTTTAGACTGTTGAGGAAGGATAGCTTTTGGCCCGCGTGTATTGTCTTGCCCACCAATTCTTGAGTTGTAAATCGCCACATATCAGCTCGAGAGAGGTAGGCGTCGCGGAAGCAAATCTCGGCGTGAGATGATCTCCATCGTTGCTTGTCTGCGCGGCCAATGACCACTCTTGATGGAGAAGAGAAATCAAATGCCAATGCTATCTGTTTGTTGATGGAAAGCTCGAAATTATGCTGCTTAGAGGCCTGCTCCGACGGCACTGTCTTAACCAAGCATAGGAACGTCGGTGGGGCGGTTGCTGATGGCTCATTCCCGCCTGCCCTGTTCTTGAAGGTAAACGTGCCTTCCGCGCTGGGTTGAGCCTCAAAGTCGCGGACCTCTATAGCTTTATTCACCTGCTTGATCTCTACCAAGTCACCATCCACGATTCCCGAGCCTAACAAGCACGACTCTGCAAAAAGCACATTTTCTCGCGAGTAGGTATCGTCGTGAATGGAGAGGTTGACTTGTGCTGCTCCTTTGATGTTGTCGATGGAGGCTAGCACCCCTTGTGAGCTATCTTCATTCGAAACATGTGCTTTCAGAGTTGAACCACTGTTGCTTCGAGCTCGTGAAATTTGCGTCAATGCGTCGACAGCCATATTCACGTATCTTCACGTAATCGCGATCTGAAGGAGCCAATCTGACAAGGATGGCCCTCCAATGAGGAGGTTATCGCATAAGGCGAGATCATCGTCCAGTCAAGGCTGACGAGCAGCACTTTGGACCGACCGCAGCACGCATCAGAGTTTTCTGTAAGCTGGTCAATGTCACGACGAGTCGAAAAAGCGCTTGGTTGTGGAAGAAGATACCTCAGATGCGTATTGGATGCGTCAAGCGAGTTACTGGCGACCGGTCTTGACAATTCTAACACGTGACCGTTAGCAGATTGGATTTGGCGGAAGGCGCAACCGTAAGGCTAAGTTACAACTTATTTGAAGCTGATGCAACGGCAGCCTGCCCACGTTTGCTATCGCAACAGCTTTATTAGCTCTTATCACAGGTATCAAGACAATTACACACTTAACTATGGAAGCAAATCTTAGAATCGGCTGGTTTACGAATACACTGTTGTTACAAACTCGCATAGTGGGTATCGTCTAAAGCTGCCACAGACAGTGATGGCCGCAGCCTAGCACTCGTGAAATCGTAACATCATAGCCTCTTCCAGGCCTCGAACTACCATACCAAGGTCTGCTCCGTTGAGGTTTGCTCAACGTTGCGCATCCATCGTTTAACCCCTTCTCGTAATACGCTCTCTTGTCGCGCGCCGTCTTTCACCTCGGCGTCCGCATTCCCTTCTTCATGCTGGCTTTTATTATTGAGGTCGTTGTTGACGCTTCTGACGATATCCTCCAGAGCGCCAACGACGAGGTTACGTTGATCAACCTTGGCAGGATCTGATCGGGTAAAATGCGCCGCACCTGATCTTGATGCAACGCTAGCGGCTGGCACACTACGACCGCTACTCATGGACACGTCTCTTGAATGTGTACGCGTGACAGCAGACGAGCGCGCCGGCTCAGCTGTGCCAACCTCAAGTGCTTTCTCGATGGCATCTGCTAGGAGGGTGTCAAACTCCATTACCATATCGTCTGTGATCTCTTCGGCGAGCAGCGTTACGGAAGCCGTATTCAACGAGCTTGCCAATGTTTTGCTTCGATTGCCTGCAGAGTTTGGGGATTTGACTTCGTACTGACGCCGCAACGTCAATCGCCGGATGGTGAAAGGCTTAGTGTCTGCCACCAGCGTTGTGCAGACAGTGACCCACGAAACATGTAAAGAGTCTTGCAAGATTTGCTCTATGGTCTCGCGTGGCGTGCGCTCAGACCTCATCGACTGTTTGATGTCTTCCAAAAGATCATGATATGGCCGGACTGCATGGAGGACAAAATCCTCATGATGTCGTTTCAAGTAACCCGCAACATTGACTTTTCCATCACCCGAGTGTCTTCTGGCTTTTGAAGCGATTGACCTCAAGCTGTAGATCGAACACGCCTCTTCACGACTGAGTGACGCCGGCTTCGAGCACGGCATCATTGGTTGGTGACGAGGTGGCGTAGCACTCGAAGCGCTTAGGAAGCCAGGCAGATCAAGCTCCACATCGACAACACCGTCTTTGTCGTCTACGTGGAGTTTCGGCGTTGCAGCAGCGGGTTTCGAGGTCTGGAAGGGCGACGAAGCGGCACCCTGCTCGTACGGGACGGATCTACCGTCCTGGACTTCGGTCTTCTTTTGCTCCAATTCATCCACCATCATCTGCAAGGGGTTACCCCGTGCAACAGCGATGGCCGAAGAAGTGGCACGCTTGTGCTGGCCTGCAGGAGAGTTCTCGTGAGAGAACGTTGTGACGCTACCTCTGTCACCAGGTGTAGTTGGCCTGTTGCTCCAGATTTCGCTGATACCGCTAACAAGTGAGCCCCATCTGCTCGAAACAGAGCTTGTGCGTCGATGACTCGAAGCCGTTTTGTGAAGTACTTTCGACAAGTCAGCTGTTGCGATGCTGTCATTGCTGTCGATGATTGCAGTCTCAGGAAAGTAGCTGTCGCGAAGACCAGTGATATATGCCGTTGGGGTCTCGGCAGCGTGCGGCATCACAATCGAGGTTGCCCCGGCACCGGTTTTGATATCGGCTTCGATACCCCCATCTTTGATCTGAAACTTAAACGAGTCCTTTCGCACAAATTGCTTGCGCGGGCTGCGATTCACAAATGTCGAGGCATGACTTCCATGTGAGGAAGCACTTGTTGACAATTCTGCAGGCCCAAAGTTCGCTAACGCTTGAGGTTTGACCATGTATGGCTTGCTGGGCCTTCTTTGGCCAGGTGGCCAGGCACCTGAACGATACGAAGAAGAAGTCATAAGCTCTTCTTCGCCTAGTTTGTGTAGACCGTCGATACCGCTGCGGCCCGGCAAGAAAGAGGCGAGCATGTAGATGAGCCGGCGGGCCAACATTTTGTGCTCGGACACGATGACTGTGCGTGATGCCAGCCCGGAGGATTCATGTGGCTGTCGGTGGACCGCCTCAAACTGTTTTCTATACCATTCAGGAGCAAGCCGTTCAAGCCATTGCGTATGATTACCCAGGAAAGCTGTCAAAAGGTTGAAGAGAAAGAAAGTCTGTTGCTTGCCCCCACAAATTCTGTATAACATGCGGGCTTCGTCTGTCCAATGGCCAGCTGTGAAGCCAAGTCCTGTGATGACTCGTGGTATGCGAATGGCAGATGCTATGCGCCTTGACACATCCGTTGCTGCCAGCACCAGGGTTGGAGCTCTAGACACACCAGTCGGGTTTTGTATAGCGACGATTCGTTGATTGACACGTTGCATGGACTTCTCCTTGGGGACCTTGCTCTTATCTTCAACCGTCTGGCTCATGATTCTTTGCAGCTGCTCGTTAACCACGTCTGAGGCCACCCGTTCGAAGCATTGAATCCCACGGACGATGATATCCCAGTTGTCAACAACCATATCAACGCGGCGGTCACCGTCATCGCTCAGTGTCAGGGAAGAAGACAGGGAGGCCGGAATGGCATCAAGGAACTGCCAAGATGAATGCATGTCGGATCCATATGAGCTTGTTGCCGAAGCAAAGCTCTGACCGAAGCTGTGGCTTGTCTCGGCTCGAGATTGCGAGGATGCAGGCCTATGTGCCGAGTACGGAAGCTGTAGTACAAGCCCTATGGCGAACGCAGGCACCTTTCGTTCCACAAGTTTCGGAGCCTTGTCGGGGGCGCGACCCCCAGGTGATACCGGCTTTGCGACAACCTTCGCCTCTTCAGTAAGCGTAATATGGAAGAGACGAGTGATCAGCAAACAGTCTCGGTTGTGGTCTTCAATGTGTGGTAACACCGGATGCTGTCCAGATGTGTGAGCTCGACCGAGAGGTGCTCTTTTGCGCGTCTCGGTGTTTTCAGATGGGCGTTTGGGAGGACGCTCGGGCGCATTAGGGTGCCGAAGACCAGCAGGTATTATGTGCATCTTCGTTGATGTAGCGGGCTTGGTCTGGTTTGGATCGCCGAACATGCAATCCAGAAATGGATCATCCTTCGGCACCAGGACTCGATTGGCCTTTGACCAGGAGCTTTGAGTACTGGAGAAGGTGGAACTTCGATTTCGGAAGGCATCCTCAGCTCTGTTAGCAGACCCTTGCGATAATCCCCAGTCAGAGGGCAAAGGTGATCGCACTATGGGCTGGCTTTGTGAAGGCGAGCTGGAGTCTACCGGCTTTCTGCTGTCGAACAGCAATGTAGGCTTCTCATTTCCTCCATAAGCATCCTGTGCTAGCAAAACTCGTATGTCCTTCTCTTCCAGCTCGAGCCCTCCGCGATCATCGTATGAGCTAGGCCTCAGCCCAGGCGACCCGAAGGGTGAGGGAGGGGGAGAAGTCGCGGAGCTGAATCCATGTTGAGACTGACCGAACAACAGGTATCGAGTATGCGCATCTTCAGTGGAAGAGTCAATAGACTGGCTGGTTCGCTGGCTGGAGGTGCCTCGAAATAGGCTCGCTAGCATATCGACAAGAGACCGTTGAGTACCTAGCCTAGGCAGGCACGTGCTGTGCTACCTCTCGTCGCGTGATAGATCCTTCCGTCTTTGCCGCAGGATCACTACATGATGTTTCTGAACGCGTAAGCGTCCTATGCTTTCTGTCGGCTTCTGACGTCTGGAAGCCCAGGTTGCGAGACAACACAGTAAGTGATACTGTTCGGTGCTTATACGACCGTAACTAACGCGCTAAAGACCGTTGACAGCTACCCGAGCGTCGGAGCAAGTTGCGGTGTGGTCGGCCCCTATGCTTGGCGTTCGGTGACTATTGCCGTGGTACTCCCACTTAGCCGTACCGCGTCTACGGCAAAACATGTTTACCTAACACGTCACCAGATTGGCACATTCAGGAAATCAAGGGGATCAACCCTATTCCATGACTATAGCCTTATGGTCATCTACTGTTTAGAACTCAGAAGGCTCACTTTCACAGATCACCTCGTTCTCTGAAAAGCGTGGCGCGGCACCTCTTATCTTTTGCTCCCACTTCCAGCTCCTCGGCCTCCAAATGCCCACTTTATCTGGTTCGCAATATTGATGTCAACACCCAGATCCTCAGCCATGGACCAAACGAGTCCGGGGTTCTTCCTGTAATACAATTAGCAATCTTCAAAATTAACTGAAAGGTCGAAACTCACTGGAACCACCTTCCAGAAAACACAGCATCGAGACCCTCATCAAGCAGCTTCTGCGCCTGCTGGCCTTCGCTAATCGACCCCACAGCAGTAATCAATAGCTTATCACCCACGCTCTCCTTCACATATCTCGCAACAGCAGCTTGATAAGCCTTCTCACTCTTCTCGATGGCCTGCTTGGGATGTAACCCAGCGGAACTAACATCCAAAAGATCAACACCACGGTCCGCAAGGAGAGGGGCCAACTTCGCCGTATCATCCTTCGTCCAGCTCTCTGGAAACTCATCTCTCTGCTGATCCAGCCAATCTGTCCCACTGATTCTCACAAACAGCGGCATGTTCTCCGGAATTGTCGTCCGTACCGCTTCAACAACCTCAAGGGTAAGCCGTGTCCTATTCTCAAAGCTCCCACCATAGTCGTCGGTCCGCTTGTTGCTCACAGGACTCAAGAACTCATGCAACAGGTACCCATGCGCATTGTGGATCTCAATGACATCGAACCCAGCCTTCACCGCCCTCTTCGCAGCAGCCACGAACGCGTTCTTGACTTCCAGAATGCCATCCTTCGTGAGCTCATTCGGCATCGGAAAAGTATCACTGAACGGAATCGCAGAAGGCGCCCAAACATCCTTCGGCCACCCGTTCACCTCCTCAACCGCTGTATCACCCATGCTCAACCAGGGTGCAACAGTACTCGCTTTCCGTCCAGCATGTGCAAGCTGAATGGCAATCTTCTGCCCTTGACTATGCGCAAATTCAACAACGCGCTTCATCGGCTCAATCTGTCCGTCTTCCCACAGCCCAACATCTTCAGGTGTGATACGGCCCTGCGGTGTTACAGCGGCAGCCTCGACAAACGACAGACCTGGTCCGCGTTGGATGATCCCGCCGAGGTGAGTAAGGTGCCAGTCAGTCATTCGCCCATTTTGCGCTGAGTACTGGCAAAGAGGCGAGAGCCATATCCTGTTCTGGAATGTCACGCCTCGGATGGTGAGTGGTTGGAAAAGTTTCGGCGTTGGCTTGCCATTGGGTTGCGGGTCAAGGGCGGTGCCACTTGGTGGGTTTTGTGCTGGTGTGAAGTATGAGATGCCCTTGGCCGGGACGTTACGAATGACCTTTGTCTTCGCGTCTGTAGATACGGAGCCCATGGTGAGTTGTGTGTCGCTAAAGAGGCCGAGTCACATCAGTAGAACATGCAGTTCTGGAAATTGAGGCTATATGTAGGTGTTGACGCGCGACAAAAGACAAAGTGAGAATCTTCTCAAGAACGTCGGCATGACGTAAAAAAGCCCACTCCGAGTCGAGGAACGCAATTGCGGTGACAAAGACGTTTTGATGGTAGTCATTCCTTAATCTGGACTGTGCCGCCTATGCAACAGAATTATGGACGTCTGAAGCAGGCAACTGACAGTGGTGCTACTCGGTGGTCTGGGCCAAGGATTACTAATGCATGATGTTTTGCTGCACGAGGAAAGGAGTCTGATTTACTTATGCACCGACAGAGCTAGAAGCTTATTTCGGCTTGGTTTCCGCATTTGTCCACAAACTTACGGCTCTCCTTATCTGCCGACAGGATGGGGTGTATAATATTTGTAATCTCGTACTACTCGTCGACCTCATAGCATGCATATTTCTTCCCATCAGGACCATCCAGGTAGTAAGTCGAGCTCAAAGGTGCTGCAGGGCTAGATCCTGTCGCAGATGTCACTGGGGTATCACTTTCGGTGTTGGTTGACGGCACTTTGAGGCCAGTCCTAGTCTCCGAAGCGACGACAGTAATGCTGGAGAATGTGGTTGATGCTTGTCCATCGCGGTGACTGGGCCGAATAGTCCTGCTGGCCTTTGAAGGAACCGGCAGGCCGGACGCTGAAAACGAGAACGTGGCTGAGGTAGATGTTGTGACACTGATTCGAGCAACAGATCGGCTGTCTTGTGCCGGGGTCGTGTTGTTCGAAGCAGGGGTCGATTTGTTTGCAGAAACCAGGTTTCCGGCAGTTGAGACAGTAGCACCGACGCGGACATCGGCTGTAATTGAAGTTGATCCGGAATCAGAACCAGCTAACACCTTACCAATACCTGCACTGGCCAGGACTGCTTTCGCAACCGTCGAAGCGTCTGCAGCATCGATGACACCACCAGCCTTCTTGAGAGCAGACAATGGACTTGTGCTAGTATAGGTGCCGAAGTCACCAGAATCAGTGAGCTCGTTTGCAACGCATGCTCTGCCGAGGTAGCTAGCGCAAGTTGATGCCGAGCTGGTGCTCGGCACATTGAAGAGGCTACCGCCGTCACTCTCAGAAGCTGCTGTGATGGGTTGCTTGGAGGACTTGAATACGTTGCCCTCTATGAGCACGTTTCCACCTTCTGCCACGTCGAAATCATGTCCTCCGACGTTCTCGAAGTAGTTGTTAACGGCATGCATGACAATACTGCCAGAACCTCCAACCTTAGGAGCGCGTCCAGAAACGTCGTGCACATAGTTGTTGCTCAGAGTGATGTAGTCTTGGTCACCCAGAAAGAGCATAGTCCAGTAGTGATCGCCATTGCAAGAAGCGGACCAGGAGGTCGTGCCATCAAACTCGTTATTTGAGATCGTCACCTTACCAGCTGCATCGTAGCCAGTGACAATCATTTGACGGCCTACTAAGCTGAACTTGTTATGGTCAATCCAGATATTGTCGGTACCAACAAGCTGAATCGCATCACCGCCCCTATTTATGGGTCAGCCAACAGTGTTCGTGGAACAACGCCTCAGGAAATACCAACCAGATATACTGGGGGTTGAGGTCGGTGATGTGAATGTTTTGTATGATGATGTTCTCGACGCCTTGCAGCTTGAGACCTTTTCCCTTCAGGACACCTGTGCTTCCCACACCGACAAGCGATTTGTTTGACTTGATCATGATTGGGGACTGAGCGGCATTGTCGTAAGTGACCGTGACGCTTGGGCTATCGCCACACCAGTTGTTGGCTGCGTTGATGGCATCCTGGCCAGCATTCCCACAGGTGTTGCTAGAGGGCCGACAACCAGTTTCGGTGGTACTACCTTCCAGACCAGTGAAGTCAAAGGTCTTGGTCACGAGAATGACTCGTGGCTCGGCATCTGTTAGATAGGACACAAGCCTGTCCAATAGGTCAGAAGGCATGCCTTATCATGGAGATATCCCATACTCATCGGTTGTGCTAGGCGTGACTGGGTCGACATCACCTCCACCTGTTGCAGCTGAACCAAAACCGGCCGGTTTGCCGACGACTTGAGCGAGCACAGCTCGGGGTACAAGCAGAGTAGCAGCAAGGACATAAAGGAGTGACAACATTTTGCTGTACTAAACGAATGGACACCACCAGGGCGGATGAAGAGAAAGAATAGGATAAAGTACGAACAACGCCATAGGTGTGAGGATACCTAAGATTTTATATTACTGGGTATCGCGATGCTCATCAATTCGAGACGGCCATGAGGAAGCAGACTTTGAGCTATCATACCGAAGCGTGCAACACAGTTGATGGCGAGATTAGCAGTGGTATTCGATAGCCGACGGCTCGAACATAATCATGGCGGCTGCGGGCTTTCGAGCTGCGTAGACCGTAGCGATAGTCCTTGATTTGTATGCCAGTCTTGTGCTAAAGATCATTGCATAGTAATGCATTATCTGAGGCAAGCTAAAGCAAGATGGAGAACCTTCGAGCTGAAGCGAGGCCAGGGTGGTGTTTGAGATTGTACGTAGTCTAAACTGTGTTCCCTGAATCTGGCGTCGGCTGTTTGATAGGTACTGGTTGATCATGCAGGATCACAAGAACATTCAAAAAGATTTGTCGTATGTACTTCCGTGTTCAACACTTCTCGACGTGGTTGTCGAACAGAGAGGAAGGAGCGGTGTTTCGGAAAGCACAAGGCGCGATAACGGCAAGCCGGTTGCCTATTTCGGCTGTTTTCGGGCAAGTGGGCCCGGGGCAAACCCCCTATCCGGAGCCGCTCCGGAAGTCCACGATTGATACCACACACAGATCCAATTCTTCCATGCGCCTCTTCGATCTTGTCGACAGCAACTTAAGATGTACGAGTACAAGAACGATTCCAGTCGACTGTCAAATAGTAAAAAGAGATCACGAAACTCCTGTTGTATCAGGAGCAGACCAGGACTGGAAGCTATGTTAATCTTGTATTCAAGACTCAACGATCACAGATTCAACTTACTTGAACTGATGACCTTTGGATAGCTGCAATACTGCAATCCACTGCTCTACCACTGAGCTACTGCTCCCCGGATCAGGGTTGGAAAGGATCCAAACGAGAGGGTTTGTGTGCATTTTTTTGGAGTAGAAAGTCCGGAATTTGGCTATGTAGCGGTGGCGTGCGCCACCCTGGTGGCAGGGGGCAGTTCAAACTGCAGTTGACTCAGACGCCCGTGACGTAGTTAACTGCAGTTTGAACTGCCTGCCACCAGGCGCCGCAAAGCCCCCTCTCCCAGCTACAGAATGTCGGAATGCTCCGACTCAAGTAGTGCCGGAATCTCGATACACAGCAACACTGTGACTCGTACGTAGCTTCTCACCAAGCCAATACCGTATTGTGCGTCGATCCACGGACCTTTATCTACTACACTCTGCTTTCTTCTGTCACCACGTTACGCTGCTAATGTTCTCGGTTGGCGGTACTGTTCCTACCCTAATCGTTCCGGAACGCAGCTCTACTACGTTCAGCATCTGTATGACCATCTTCTACGGTGCATTGCGCATGGCTAGATTCGTATTTGTAAGGTTCCGGAACGAACACAGTAGAATACGCTAAGTAGGTACAGTAGTTCATAGCATCACAAGTCAGTTAAAGCGCATGGAAGCATCTTTTGGTGAGGCACCTGCCGGACACACAAACTGGCCAATGGTTAGCCCAAAATAAGCGTACAGCAGCGGCCACCCTTGTTTGTCCGGGAGGTGGTGAGGGCACCATTTCATTTGAAGAAGCTTGACATTATTATGTTGCGCCGTAGCAGTGACCCACCACAGAACAAGACTCGCCCCACGTGATGCCGAGGAGACCGGAGCGGCACGACCTGATTAGAACCTTTATTCCTGGGTGTTTCTGATCTCTCCTCCCTTTAGCACATAGCCATTGTCGAGTCTCGTCGCTCTCCGCGCCCTTTTCTTATATGGCTGCTCAGAAAACTGTCGCGAGGATGTAGGCGGTGTTTCTAGCTGAGTCGGTTCAGCCAACAATTCTGGCGTCGGCATCAAAGGTACCTGCATTATGGTTTCGTCGCTGCTCTAGCTGCCACTCTTGCTGTCGCTGTCTCTACCGTGACCGGTCTCGTCCCTAGTGCGTTCTTCATGCAACATGGTGGAAGGGGCGACCGTGAATAGGTTTTCGATGGATGGCATGCCCACAAACTCAGTGTCATCACCCCGGTCATCTTCCACTGGAAAGCACTCTCCCTCCTCGAGATCTTCCTTCGTTGCGCTGCCTAGCAAGGACAACTCGTCCATGTCATCTTCGAGGTCTCGCTCCTGCGATGCGAGGAAATTCTCCGTCCATTCTCGTTCCTCCGCTCTGGCAAGCTCGACCGCACCTTCAGCGTCTTTCTCTAGTCGTTCATACTCGGCGGTCCAGAAGCTGTCGGTATTTGAATCGCTGTTCTCCTGTCACGAATTAGCACACGATATATTGGCGAAGGTGCATGGGGTATGTGCCCGGAATTGTCGTGATGTGTTGGGCGGGTATCCCTAGGCCGGGAGAAGCCGGGGGCCGCGGCCTTGGAAGAAATTGCTTGATATGGAAATAGGAGGGTGGAAAAGTACTTACCTTCAGCTCCGTTGCGATTCTCAATGCTTCTACCGCAAAATCGAGCTTGTCGGGTGCGTCTTCGAGGTTCACCAGATCGCATATGGTGAGACAGACAAGCGCCCTGGTGTACAAAGCTAGGTCGGGTTTCAAGCGAAGCTCAAAACAGTCTTCTAGGCAATCTTTGATGTTACCTGCTAGAAGTTTTTCCTGTGCCGCATTCAACCGCAACAGATATTCTCTTTGTAAGTTGTCCATAGCTGACAACTGTTGCGCAGATCTGAGAGTGAGAAAGGAAGGCGAAAGACGATCTGGATGGTCTGATCAAATGGATGGGTTTTTAAACAAAACCGCCTGCGATATAAGCAGTGGGATGATGGGAGTGCAAGTCGTCTCACACAGTTGTCCAAGACTACGCAATTTCGACCATGAATTTTGTAAGTGCGAGTGCGAGTGCTGCCCAAAGCGAAAGAGTGATACATCACATTGCAATTCTTTGTCCCCAATAGGAGGGTTCCAGTCACTATCCGCTCCAGCAAACCCTTCAGAGTGCACTTCCCCCCTCTTGAGTTCCCATGCTCTTCCTACTTGATTCCTGCGCGCACAACCACCGAATGCACTAGTCGTGGCGTCTGCTCGAGACAGCGGGCGAGGCTAAAATGCAGACGGCAAAGTCAAAACCCGTTCCACGGTTCGGCTTGCAAACCGCAAATGCAGTCCAGAAGACGATTACGGTATATACTTAGACTCCGAATAGGGATGGCAGCACCGTGTTCTCCGTGACTGTTGATGATGGCTCTGGCATTCTAAGCGCTGGGATCACCTCTCAGGTATCCCTGCCACCGATGTTGTCATGACTGGCCAGGACCTGATACTGCAACCTCTACCTTCCGTCGGCGACTGCAGCAATATGAGAAATCTTGGCGCTTCAAGCTATGCGGATAGCATTATCCAGATCATGTGTAATGTTCCAGAATCTCGCGTAGCAATGTAGACAACTAATGATGATGATTTTACATGGAAGTCCCTGCTTCGCTCTTACTGGTCTTGCTCTTGACTTGTAGCATCTTTTTCTTGTGCAAGACCGATACTCACGACGTAGTACGAAAAGTCCCTTGAATCTCCTTCATCTATTACAGCACTCCTCAGTAAAGTGAGGCTCGAATAGAAGAGGTTTGAGGGCCGTTCGTCGAAAAGATAGTAGCAAGTCCGGTAACGACAGATCTGGAGATTATAGAGAGTATATTAAGAGTCTATTAGTATCCACGCAGAAATGAGACATGGTGTCCTCTACACCGGAGCAAACCGCGCTTCGTCTAGTCTTGTTTTCTCCGCCCAACTCTCTTCAATCCACTCCAATGTCACCAGTCGCGGCAATCGCTTCTTCCTCGCGATCCTGCTTCGAAGTTCTCTCAGTCCCTGATCGTTTTGACTTCCGGTCTCTGCAACCACGTGCGTTACTGTAGACTCCTCCACGTCTTTCACTAGCTTTGCACCAGCAAATCTTGCGATCCTCCGACTTTGCTCGAAATGGGAAGAGTGTTGGTCTGCGTCGACTTGATCTGCGCCGTTCACGCTGGCTGCGAGATCTATGAAGCACAAGACAGTTCCTTTGAACAACCATCCAGGAGCGCCATTCACAAGATCCACAAGCCGATCGTCGATGTCTGTACCATCAGATACGTTCTTCATGTTGTTCATGCACTTTCGCAGTTCCTCGATAGTAGTGTCCCGTGCAAAGGTGTCTCCATAGTGGTCGGCTTCCATCTCGTAGATCTCCTTACGATCATCTGGAGAATAGAAGATGTGCCGATCCAGTTCCGGTCGAAGCGGCATATCCGACAAGCCCAAGGCAGAATCCTTTCGTGCTTGTTCTATGCAGTCGAAGAGCCATGCAGGTTTGAGAATAGGCATATCTCCTTTCTTCAGAAGGCTGGCAACCTTGACCGAGCGTTTCGATGCAATACAGACGACTTCGTCCGGAACAGTCCCATCTTCCTGGTGCGGAGCTTGCGCAGTCTGAATAATGTGGCCACCATGTTGTTTGACCATTTCTTCAAGCTCAAGCTTTGTCTTCTTTTCTGGCGCAGTGCTCTCAGTCATCACGAAGATGGTCAGGCCACGGAAGACTCTTGTCGGCTTGTCATCGTTCGGTGCCGCCGCCGCCTCGTTGATCGACCTCTGAGTGTACCCGACAACCTGTAGCGGCTTTTTGCGAAGGTCGACCGTTTGGCGGCGTTTTCCTGAGTGTGTCTCCATCCTTTGATGCTCGACCTTCTGTTTGTTCTCCTCTTTTTTAGTCTCTGCAGAATCTCGAACCTCATAAAATTCTTGCAGTCCCAGAGCGCTAGTCCAGTCTTTGTCGCTTCGGAGTTTCTGGAATCGAGGGAAGCGCAGGGTAAGGTTGGCAGCAAACTCGTCGCTGGGGCCGACTGAAGCAGCTTTGACTTGGACGACCAGCGAATGTTCGGGCTTGATCCAGACATCCGGCCTCTCTCGCTGGAATTGGACGCCTCCTCCAAGCTCAATATACTCAGTTGGAGGATTCTTTTTGTCCCACTCGATCCATTTGCCTTCAGTGTGATGCCGAATATTAGCATAGTCGTTGGCAGTCATCCCACCCCCAACCTTGAAGAACGATAGAAATTTCTGAGACATGCCTTTACCTTTGTCATCGTCAACCCGAAGACCACACATGAAGCTAGACAAGCCACCACCTCGCTTGCCAGATCCGTAGTACCCACCTATGACGAGGCAATCCAGAGATTCACCAAACTCCTCCATGTATTCAGGTTTGACCTTAACCCAATCATCGTTTCGATCAGCCAACCTGTACCTCGATCGCGGGTTCTTTACAACAAGACCTTCCGAGGCCTCTGCCACCACCTTTCGTAAAGCAGTCTCGACATCATCCCATGTGTGGCCAATCGAGTATTCCAGGATCTCCAGTCGACGGTCGACAGGTCTAACAACTCTTTCAAGTGCCTGTCTCCTCGTCCTCAGATCATACCTAGTAAGATCTGTGCCGTTCAAGAAGACTATGTCAAACACCCGATACAATGGTCGTTGTCCACCTGAGTATGGATTGCGTGACTGTTCAAGAGCTGCAGTCTTAAGCGTACCGAAGGGGACCATCTTGTCGGTTTCTGGATCCCACGTTATCATTTCTCCGTCGAGGATAAGGCTTTCAACCCCTTCATCAAAAGCACCCTTGATGTGTTGGGTAAGCGCCGATTTCTTGTCGTCAAACGTCGAACCATACAAGTATGTGTATTCTTTGGCTTTGCGAGACCAAAAATTGAACTCTTTATAGGGAAGTTTGTTCTCGTCCTGCAAAGTCCGTAAGTGCATCTGCATTCTTTCGCCATCGAGCTTCTCTTCGATCCAGAAGTCCGGGTCCTCATCTGTCACCATTTTCGCTATCATTGTTTTCATCTTCTTTGTCTCTAGAAAGTGTGCGAATTGTGGCTGGAAGCATTCTCCTACAATGAGGGCTCTTCCTTCTTCCTTCTCAAGGCGGATGGAGGAGTTCCAGAGTTCCCAGCAAACCTTCTTTAGGCTACTTGAGATGTTGAAGAGCGTCTCAGCGTCCGGGTGCCAGATATTGAGGAAAGTCTTTTCAGTAGCTCCGACATGCATAGCCCGCAGGATGATACATACCAGCCACTTGAGCTCATCTGGATTCATGTCACGGTAGAATTGTTCCATGATTGGTAGTTGTTCTTCCTCCTTCGAAGCTTTTGAAAGATCATCTAGGCGTTTATTCACTTCGTCAATTGTCATATTCCCGGGTTTGACCCTGAAAGGTCGCTTCGATAGCACCTCATGGACACAACCGGGGAAGTCGCCGGCTCTCTTTGCAGCATTCTGCCCCGGCTGCTTCCAATTGAGCAAATTGTAACCATCCTCAGAGTTCTTGTCGATCTTCAGAATTTTGATAATGTACTTTGCTATTACCTTTTCCTTTAAACCATACATTGCTCGGAGGCGATCTTTGTCGGGAAGAATCAGACGCAGAGCAGGATAGAAGTCATTACCCACCTCTTTCCGCCATCGGGATATGTACCGCTCAATGATGCCTCGTCGGATCTCATGCGGTTTCTCGCTATTGACAGCCTTCGGTCCAAGCTTCCTTCTATTGAGTTGGACAGTGGTCGGCTTCTTATTGTCAAGCAGTGGATGGAACAGATCCTGGTACAAAGTACGGAAAGGCAAGGTCTCAGAGTGATTCCTCGGTCTGTTCGGGAAGCTGAATTGTTTAGCACAACCGACTTGAACGGGTTGTTTTGAGTGGCATACTTTTTGTCATCCTCCTTCTCTTGAGCATCGTAGTCGATGGCCACCGGACCAGCCTGGTGATCAGGTCGCTCCTCTTCGTCTACCACTGACATCTTAATAAAACTTCAATGTCTTCGCACTAGATGCTTAGGATTAGATGGCACTGGGAGCTTCTCGTTCGGCGAGGCATCACAAACAAGGATAGATCCTCAAATGGCAGTGCAAGCCGGGTCGCACATTATATCAAAGAACACCCTACCTTCACAAGGACGAAACTTTGTTCGTATCATGACACTGCGGAACAGAACACATGAGTTCCGGCAAAGCAGATCTGCACTCCTACCTATTGACAGTCTGGTTTCGTTGTTTGGAAGCAGGAGGACGTGACCAGAAGAGAATCAGGCAACCACGTCGTGCCTCAGGCATCATGACTGCCTAATGTGTCCAGACGCTTACTGGGCACCGGCTCGATTTGGCTTGACTGCGCCCCCCAGAGATACCTGCTGCTTGCATGATAAGTGACAAGGATAGCAGCCATGTCACCCTGTTGACCTCTGCGACAATAAGATTAAGCAATGTTACCGTCCATGTCATACAGTGATTCGATACGGTCACGGATGCTGAAGCTTCTAAGATTTAACCCCCACATTGGCATACTGATGGATCCATGAGCCAGCACCACAGATCATGGAAGCCTTCAACGGCCGCCAAACCCTCCCACCTTGCCTCGGTCACCTCGACCACTCCCTCGACAAGCCTAGCAGCTTTGCAGGGCGCTACCACTGCCTTCATTGCGAAGCCGAAGACGACGTCGTCAGCAGTGAAGCAACTACGCAGTCAATATGAGCCTGCTCATGCAGTTGTGAGCTCCCACGACACAAGAGGCAGATTCGGAGAGGGACCTGATGCAGCCGCGAAAGACTCGCAGATGCGAAGGTCGCCCTCACGCGGGCGACACATTAGTCCTGAGCATGCACGATTAGCAGGGGCCCGGACCGCTGCGTCCGGCGCAAGGCTGCCAGTGTCGGACTCTTTGGATCGGACATCTTCCATGATCGCTGCTCGGCTGGTATCAGCAAGTCCCAGTCCTACTAGAGGTCTCGCCAGTGTCAGCCCCCCAGCCGAGCCAGAGACTCTCGATAGCGCTTCAGCACCGCATGTAGGAGACAAACAGGTGGACAAGAACGATGCCGAGCCTGCAGTGGCAGCATCTCGAGGCTCTCATCACAGTGCAGCAATCCGGCAGACACCAGTTAAGAGTTTGAGCCTAGACAAGATACCACGTCTGCCGCCGAAGCATACCGCAGTGGTCCCACGTGAAAACAGGAAGGAGCTGAAGCCTAACACCCCGCAACAGACTGGTTCGCTCCCCATCCCGATACCATTAAAGAGAGCCAATACCCATGCCGACGACATTATATCAGCAACCCGAGCTACACCCAGTAATGATGTACCCATCAGCCTTGAGAGATCGAAGCCATCAGCACCAGCCGCGCGCAAAGGACGACCACTCGTTCGTAGCCCACTTCAAGCGGACCTGACTGGGTCGAAGCAGCATCAAAGGCTTTCACGCCAGGAGACTATCAGTAGAATGGCAGATGCTATGGTCGCGTCGTCACTTGCGTCCACTAGGACATCTTCCCCAACAAAGGTATTACAAGGCCATGCCTCGAAACGGAGGTCAGCTTCAGCGCATAATTTGCACAGACTGCCTTCAACCGAGCACAGACTACTTGCGACTGAGCCACGAAAGCTTCCTACCCAGCACAAGCCGCAACGGCCAATGAAGCAGACTTTACGCAAATCTTCGCCGGACGACGAAGACGACAATCTGGAAATAGAAAAGCGAGGTCGACGACACCTCGTGCGCAAACACCCGAACATGCACCGTGAAGGCGACCGAAGACGCTGGCGAGACAAGGTGACAGAAATGGAGAGGAAGCGCTACGAAGGTGTATTTGCAGCAAACAGAGGTCTGCTGCTGAAGTCCATGGACCCAAGGGCATCGCCGAGCAGGATTGTCGACCCGAGCTCAGAAAGCAATCAGGTCGTGAATGTTGTCGTCCGAGATATCTGGGAACGCAGCCGACTTCCACACCAGGTCCTTGAGCAGATCTACGACCTCGTCGCCCCTAGGGATACGCCGGCCTTAGGTCGGGATCAGTTCGTTGTTGGGCTTTGGCTTATCGACCAGAAGTTAAGAGGCAGGAAGTTACCAGTCAAAGTCAGCGAGAGTGTCTGGTCGAGCGTACGGCATTATCACGGGATAAAAGTTTGACGGCATGCATGAGTCAACGGCCGTGGCGCCCAAGGGTAGCTTTCTTGGGTCGAGCAATCTGTCTGCTCATATATGTACATAGTACTTTCGTTCTTCGCCTTTTTCGAGCCATACGCGTCAGTTGTGATATCGTCTGGCACCTCGCAGAAGGACCCAAAAATGCAACCTGCCCAGATTGACTCGGATATCGTCCTTGTGACTCTTGGTCTGCTTGAGAAACCGCACAAATGACCCCATCTCTGCTTCCTGCGCCACAGCGATCAAAACGTGGGGCCGAAGTCACGATCCCACTTGCTGCCCCTTGCGTTTAAGTTCTGAATCCGTCGCGTGGGCGTTACCACCAAGCCCGACCCACGCAATTCTTCAACTCGCTTATTGGTGGGAGCTTCTTGGTGTTCCAGGTACCTCGCCATCCGAGGCGGGCTTCCAGTGGCTGCACGAAACCTTAACGTTAGAATGCCGAATATGCAGGTTTCATGCCCACCAATCGACATCACATGCTGGGGGCCTAGCTTATGCAGCAACTTTGATATGTCCAAGACCAGACATTCGTGCCTCACGGTAACTGACGATCCAAGCAAGTTCGCTGTCAAGCGATCTAAGAACGACGAATGCTCCGTGCGCTATGCATAAATAATCATAACCTGTCCATATATCTCCATCTGCGATACAACGCTAGCCGTGCTTGATTGACGAAACAGTGCGACCAGATCACGGTTGCGAAGATAGAACCAATATCGTTCATCCGAGTCCACAGGTACACTCAGCGATTACACAAGCATGAATCCCGGCTGTCGCACTCTCCAAGATCCACGGAGGAGCATGCCAGCTCGATAGATCGTTGCGCGCTTCTAATATCTCCCCATATCGACCATCCCAACCCGGGGCCGGTGATCGTGCCGCACCAGGCCAACGCCCTCAGTAGCGTCTTATACGTGGTACTGAGGCATGGACCAAGATGTTAAGATCGAACAATCTCGGGGTCAAAATGCCACGCACGACAGAGAGGCAGCTTCAACCGCAAAGAGTAAGAACAAAATAACAGATAAGGATACGAACGTATCAAGCAAAAGACGCTGCGTGAGTACAGCCTGTATCGCCTGTAGGAGGCGCAAGTCAAAGTGTGATGGAAACCTGCCAAAGTGCGCAGCCTGCGCTTCTGTCTATCTCACGGACTGCGAGTATGCACCACATACAGACCATCGCAGGAAAGGAGTGTACAAAAAGGAAGCAGACAGCTTAAAGACCAAGAGCTCTACCCTCCAGACCTTGATCCAAGCGCTTCTCAATCTCGAGGAAGAGGATGCTATTGACCTGCTGAAGCAGATGCGGACATCAGACAACCTCGAAGATCTTGCTCAAGTAGCAGATGCGAAAATCAAAGGTACTGATCAGGATCCTCCAGATTCACCAGTGTATCGATATGAACCCAACGAGCTGCCGAGGTTCGATGCGGAGCTGTCCGGCAAGATGGGCGACTTACTCCTCGATGGCTCAGTCAAGTTTATCGGTGGTACATCAAACCTGGTCTGGCTAGATGACCCAAACACTGCTGCTGCATCCCCAGTCTCAAGCGAAAAGCACGTGGTACGGCCGAGAGAGGAAGCAATCCTGAGCTGGACTACTGTGCACAATGACAAGGCTCTAGTCTTGCACTTCATGAACATGTATTTCTGCTGGCACTATCCTTACTTCACAACCTTATCGAAGGAGCTGTTTTACCGAGACTTCCTGACTGGTACCTCCTCTCAATATTGCTCGTCTATATTAGTCAATGCTATGCTGGCACTGGGCTGCCACTTCTCTTCTAAGCCAACTGCTCGAGCCGATCCAGAAGATTCCGGTACAACAGGTGACCACTACTTTGCAGAAGCCAAAAGACTACTCTATGAAAACGAAGAATTTGCCAATACCAAGCTGTGTACTGTACAGGCTCTTGCTTTGATGTCTGTCCGTGAAGCAGGCTGTGGACGAGAAAGCCAGGGCTGGGTTTACAGCGGTATGAGCTTCCGGATAGCAAGCGACCTGGGCCTCAACGTTGACGCGCCCGCAATGAACGATGTTTCACGGTTATCCGATGAGGATATTGACGCTCGTAGAATTACGTTCTGGGGCTGTTTTCTGTTCGACAAGTGAGTACTGTTTCCATCATAAGTATTGTATACTCACCGCGCTTAGGTGTTGGTCAAACTATCTAGGACGCCAGCCCCAACTTCAGCTATCTCATACCAACACGAAGAAATTCGACGTCTTCCCTTCAGAGGACGCCGAAATGTGGTCGCCTTACACAGATGCAGGCATAGTACATGCGAATGTTCAACCTGCAAGAACGCGAACAGTGGCCCTGGAGATCTCGAAGCTCGCTGAGATCTCCTCAGACCTTCTCGTCTCCTTCTACCAGCCTACTCAACTGGACAAGCCATCAACGAAGCAAGTAGAGTTGAAAAAGCTCACTGATATACATACGCGACTTGAAGCATGGAAGCATGATCTACCTACGGAGCTAGAGCCAAAAGAGGGGCAGCTTCCTCCAGTCTTATTGATGCACATGTTCTTCCAGCTGCTTTACATACACCTCTATCGGCCGTTCTTACGATTTACAAAATCAACCTCTCCTCTACCAGCACATGTATCCCCACGAAAATACTGTACCCAAGCAGCAAATGCGATATCTAAACTTCTTCGACTGTACAAAAGGACGCACGGGCTACGACAAATCATCAATAAGGTGGTGTATATAGCTCACTCCGCTTGTACGATACATCTTCTTAACCTGCCTGACAAGAATGCCAAGCGCGACATTGTGCACGGTATTAAACAACTCGAAGGAATGGGCGACTGCTGGACAGCCGCACGACGGACATTACGGATCCTAAACCTGTGCGCCGAACGCTGGAAAATCGAGCTGCCGGACGAAGCACGAGCGGCTATGGCTCGTACGAAGGTACGCTGGGGCCACAACGAGCCTGGCACAGGACCTGTTTCACCCGACACACTGGCTAGCATGACGCAGCAGATCACTTCGAGATCTGTGCCAGACATGATGGCACAGAATATGCAGCAGCAGCAGCATATGATGTCTCAGCAACTGTCTTCACAAGCAATGCGCTTGCACCAAGAACAGCTAGGCCTCTCTGGACCTTCGGCGCTTTCACCCTCGGACACGATGGAGACCAGGCGATCGTCTGGTAATTTCTCCCTGCCACCACATTCTGCAGCAGATCTAACTCGCAACTCAGGGCGGATACGGCCGTCTACGTCCCTGACAAAGGAGCAGCAAGATGCATGGAAGGCGTTGCAGGCGAGGATGGGGATAGCATCCGCACAGCAAGCTGCAAGTATACCAACGGCCGGTAGCAACGCCAGCGCACAAGCACTCTTTGGTGGTGTTGAAAGTTTGATTGGGGAAAGCCAAGACTGGTGGTACAATGATCAACGACAGCTGGCTTTAGGCTTCGACAACTGGACGGCGCCGGAACCGGATTGGGGCAACATTAACAGCGCTGGGTTAGGACTTGGCATGGGCGTTAACAATGTAAGCACGTCTGATATGCCTATCGTACGGTCGGACGGCTTCTTCACGCAGAACGTTGGTGCCATGAACAGGTTTGCAGGAAGTGATGACGAGCAGCCAATGCAAAGGTACAACGGAGGGGAGGATTTCAATCCTGCTCTCAGCGCGGCGCTTCAGCAACAGTATCAGCATCAACAGCATCGAACATATAGACAGGCTCAGCTGAAGCGGCAGATGGATTGGACAAATGATGACTTTTATTCGTAAATTGAGACCTCCTTGGGGAGCACATCAACGAATAAACGATAGATCCCTCTACCTTACTCCTTCGACTCCTTGAACGTACATCAAGATGATCCGACAAATACCGTCTGTAACTTCACATATGAAAAAACATCTACATAACATTGGAGCGACCGAGGATGTCAACCCCTTTATTACTAAGATAAAAATGCATGTCTGCGGTTGTGCCCCTCGGTAATAAGCTCATACGTCATCCGTGTAGTGGAAAATAATCAAACAAAATAGTCCTCGAGGTTCATCACCCGCTGCTCTGGCTCGCATGCAATTGTAGCTACACCAACCTAGAACAAGGCAACACCGACAGTCTGCCAAAGCGACTGTTCTGCGACCACAGTCCAAGCTAGGGAACCACACTCTCGAGCTCCTCCGCAAAAGGACAGTGCAGTACCTGGAAGCAGCCAGCGCACACGCATCCTTCAGAGCCGCTGATAACATCCGCTCATTCAGCTCCTGATAGACATATCTGAAATCCAGTCACGCCAGACTGGACAGCTCCCACACCATGGCCTCCAACTCAAATCCCCTCGACAACACCCCTTCCCTGCGCCCCCATACAACCCTTCACTCCCCCACCCCCAACACCCGTGCCTGGTCCTCCCGCGCCCACCCCTCCAGCGCAGCTCCACTCCTCGCAACCGCAGCCTCAGATAAATCCGTGCACGTCTGGGACATGAGAGACTGGCGACTCCTTAGCACGATCTCGGGCGGTCATAAGCGGAGTGTACGATGTGTGGGATGGAAGGACTACGGGAGGGGAACGAAGAGGACACGGACGGACACAGATACCGGGACCGTCGGGGCACAAGAAGAAGGACAGAGAGAAGGACAACAGGACCCCGTGATCCTCGCGACGGGCAGTTTCGACGCGAATTGCGGGTTGTGGGTGTGGAATACCAATAACAGTTCTTCTGAACCCTCGCAGCAGCAGGCCCAAACAGTCCCCGGATCGTTCGACGAAGACACAGACACAGCCGAACAAGACTTCACGCACACGCCCACGCCCAACGAAGCCGATGAAAACGAAGAATGGCACTTCTCCACGCTCCTCACGGGGCCGGACTCCGAGATCAAAGATCTGCAATTCAGCCCGCCGCATTACGGCGCGAATCTGCTGGCCACGTGTAGTCGGGACAAGAGCGTGTGGGTGTGGGAGGAGGTCGAGGCGGAGGAGTGGGAGACAGTGGCGGTGCTGGGGGAGCATACGGGGGATGTGAAGTGTTTGGGGTGGTGTGGTGGGGCAAGGACTACGAGGGCGGGGTTGAGGAGGCGATTGAGGAGAAGATGGGGGGAGGGAGATGCGGATGCAGACGTGGATGCAGGAGGTGGGGATGAAGAGGAAAAGGAGGAGGAGATAGTGCTTGGTGGACGGGAATTGCTTGCTTCTGGCTCTTACGATGACACGATACGGCTACATCATGACGATGAGGCGGAGGGCGACTGGATCACTATTGCTGTGATGACGGGTCATGAGGGGACAGTCTGGGATTTGAGGTTTGAGGGTCACGTCAATCTCGCGAGTTATCCAGACGGCACGAGCGAGGAAGAGGTAATAGCTGATTGGGAACCCAGACTGGTCAGCTGCTCAGATGACCTTACTGTGCGAGTATGGAGGAAAGAGCTGAGTGAGAAGGAGCGCGGTGAGAAGAGAATGAGGATCGCTGAGGCAAAGCGAGGACAGGGACGGGCCGGTGCCGCGAACGGTGAAGCTGCGCCTCTACAGACGGGCTTCGCGAGCAGTCGGTTGCCGAGCGTGATTCGACCGCCTACTAGCACGGAGAAGTGGGTTGAGGAAGCGAGATTGCCGGCCGTGCACGTGCGGCCTGTATACGCCTTGGACTGGAGTGCGAAGACAGGTCTGATCGTGACTTGTGGTGGCGATGGCTTGATCGCTGTCTACAGAGAATTTGCCGCGTCCGCAAGCGGCGCTGCTGAAGATGTGGTCATGAATGGCACCGCAGAACATAACGAGCAAGACCAAGACCAGGACGCAGGAGACATCAAAAAGCTCAAGACCGAGTGGAGAGTGGTCGCCGCCATGGAAGCAGCGCACGACGAGTATGAGATCAACCATGTCTGCTGGGCGCCAGTACGAGACCAACGACGGCAGCTTGATGCTGGAGAAGTCGTGGATAGCAGTGATCGCGACGATGAGGAGTACATCGTGTCGACTGGTGACGAAGGGGATGTCAAAGTATGGCGGCTGCCTGGGGAAGTGCTGGGCCAGATTACCTAGGCAGGATCTGTGAGGGCCTGACTTGGCTGGACTGTCTTTGAGGCTCAAATTGCGAGGACCAGTCATGGCTTGGAAAGCTGTACGTAGTATCACCGTGTTGAAGAACAGCACTCGGGTTCCGATGCATTTGCGAGCACCTGGGTAAGATTAGCACACAGCTTCCTGCTATCGAGTGGAATGATGGATCACGAGCAGCGTAGTACTTGACTTGTTTGTTCACACTAGGACAAGCGCTCGTTCACACACCGTCTTCCTCTTCAGCGACTGCGCAGACTTGAGTGAGAATATGACATTGAATACAGTTTTTCTAGGAACGCTATTTCCGCCGACGGTACCTTTGACGCTTCCGGTGCAACCAACACAAACACCACTTTGGCGTTCTCAGCGAGTGTCAACGCGTCGCGCCGCCTCAAACATTCACGCACAGCGGGTCGGTTCCGCCACTGCCTCCTCATAAGTATCTCGGTCATGCGAGGTTCTCATTGTTATCCCTGCCGCACAAATTGGAATGCACCTGACTGGCGGCTCTCAATTTGAGCTTGAAATTTGCTGACCTACTTCCGGGCCTCTGGATCGTTCGTCTGGGCTGTGTTACTTGGATTCTTTCCCTCTTCTGCTTTCGCCTCGCCAAGCTTCGTCATCTCTTCCATGTTTAAGTCGGACTTTTCACCTGCGACAACCTGTTCACTCGAAGATGCCAGTTCGCTCTTCCAATGTCCTTGCCCTCCCTTTTGTTTTGTGATTGACTCTTGCTTGTGGTATTCGACCTTGATGTGGCGGCCGTC
>Ga0210040_10000837_pt1 | contig 49371 bp, 40 predicted proteins | sample CryGeyCG12114_NA_FD_185462 | JGI IMG/M metagenome (GOLD analysis project Ga0210040, IMG submission 185462) | Groundwater microbial communities from aquifer - Crystal Geyser CG19_WC_8/21/14_NA (SPAdes) (version 2) | ecosystem: Environmental > Aquatic > Deep subsurface > Groundwater | place: USA...
TCATTCAGGAGGAAGCTATTTAGCAGGTAGCCAAATAGTTTCCTCCTGAATAACAGCAGTGAGTTTAGGATACCCAATGTTAATATTTACCGAACTATTACGTAACATCAATTATTAAATATTGCTATTAATTAGTAAGATATAGTAAATCATAGCCTTAAAGTAAGGAGAGAGTTTTCCTCTATTATATATCCATTACCTGGGTTTTTCTGTCCTATCGCTTAAGATTTAAGCCGGATTCCCCGGAAAAGATAATACCGGTTTTTTAATTTAATTACTTCGTATACCAGCGATACCGGTTGGTTTTGCTTGGTTTGTAGTACTGTTTCTACCGGGAATAATACGCTGTTTTTACTGGTTCCTTTTCCGGTTTTGGTATCGGCTACCTCCAACTCCGACCAGTTTAAAGTTTTGCTGACACCTTCCTGCACTATTTTTTGTAAATCAGTATCGAAACTATTTTGCAAGTCGGTAGCAGATTGGTTTTCCAAAACGGCTTTCATATCTTCCGATCCCAGTTGCCGTAAAGTAGTTATTTCCTGATCAGAGGGATAGTAAGAAGTGAGTTGTCCGGCATTATTGGTTTGGAGCGCCAGCAAAATAGCTTTAGAAATTTCCGCCAGGCTAGTTGCTCCTGTAGCCCTAATAAAATTATTATGAGGCATATTTACCGACTTAATAGTCCGGCCTTTAAGAGTACCGGCATAGATAATGCCGGAAAAGCAAATATAGAATAAGAGTAGCTTCTTCATAATTAATGACGTATGTAAACCAAAAGTATTTAACCACTAATTAAAATCATGCTTTTGTGTTTGTTAACTATACGATAAATACGCAATTCGGTATAAAGTGCCGATTGAATACCGGTTTACAACCACGGGTTAGATAAAATTTAATGAAGCTTCATGAGAAATAGCGCAAAAAAAATAATTGGCCGGCGGGAACTGGTAAATTTCCCATTGCTACATTTGTATGACATAGAAGCTAAAATTGATACGGGTGCTTTTACCTCGGCCATTCATTGCCATAATATCCGCGAAGTTGTTTTAGCTGATGGTCGCCGCATTATTCGTTTCCAGTTATTAGATCCGTCTCATCCACAGTACCACCATCAGGTTTTTGAGTTTCAGGAGTTTGCCTTGCGGGATATTAAAAGTTCGTTTGGGGAAGTGCAGGAACGTTATGTAATCCGGACGCAAATTCAGATTTTTGAGGAAATAATAGAAGCAGAGTTTTCTTTATCCGACCGCAGCGATTTAAAATATCCCGTATTAATTGGCCGGACTTTGCTCCGCCGGCATTTTGTAGTGGACGTGGCTAAAAAGAATGTGGCGCGCAAACAAAAAAACAGAAGAGAAAAGAAGAATACAAATTTATGAAAATAGCCATTTTATCCCGGAATCCGAAACTTTATTCTACCCGCCGACTGGTAGAAGCAGCCCAGAGCCGGGGGCACGAAGTAATTGTTGTTGATCATTTAAAATGTGATTTGATCATTGAAGCCGGCCAACCGGTCATCTTGTATAAAGGTACGGTATTAAAGGATATTGACGCGGTAATTCCCCGCATCGGCGCTTCTGTAACCTTTTACGGCACCGCCGTTGTGCGGCAGTTCGAAATGATGAAAGTAAAAAGTGCCGTCGGGTCCCAGGCTATTGTGCGCTCGCGCGATAAATTACGCTGCATGCAAATATTATCCCGGGCTGGATTGGGCATGCCCAAAACCGCATTTACTAATTACTCCAAAGACAGCAAAAAACTGGTAGACCAGGTAGGCGGATCGCCTTGTGTGATTAAACTCCTAGAAGGAACCCAGGGCTTGGGTGTGGTATTGGCCGAAACCGATAAAGCAGCCGAATCGGTGATTGAAGCTTTTCATAACCTGAAAGCCCGGATTATTGTGCAGGAATTTATTGCCGAATCGAAGGGCGCCGATATCCGTGCTTTTGTGGTGAACGGCCAGGTTGTGGGCGCCATGAAGCGTCAGGGAAAAGAAGGCGAATTTCGTTCTAACCTGCACCGGGGCGGTACGGGCATGCTGATAAAATTATCGGCGGCCGAAAAAGCGGCGGCTTTGCTGGCTGCCAAAACTCTGGATCTGGCAGTGGCCGGCGTAGATATGCTGCAATCGAAACGTGGTCCTTTAATATTGGAAGTAAACTCATCACCGGGTCTGGAAGGTATTGAAAAAGCTACTAAGCTGGATATAGCGGGTAAAATTATTGCCTATACCGAAAAACTAGCACTGAAAAAAAAGAAAGCTAAAACCAAAGCCAGCGAATAAATGCCGCAAGAAATAATTATAAACGGACGCACCATTGGCTTAGGAGAGCACGTAACTACCCGTTTAAATATTTCTACGTTGCCCAGTGGTACCAACATAAACATTCCGGTACATGTTTTTCGGGCGCCCGCAGATGGACCCGTAATGCTGTTAATGGCGGGCATGCACGGCGATGAAGTGAACGGCATTGAATTAGTAAGGCGTTTACTGCGCCGGAAATTACTGCATCCGCAGCGCGGAACCATTATTGCTATTCCGCTTTTAAATATATACGGCTTCCTGAATTTTTCGCGCGAAGTACCGGACGGGAAAGATGTAAACCGGAGTTTTCCGGGGCATAAACGCGGATCGCTGGCCAGCCGGGTGGCCTACACGTTTGTGAAAGAAATACTGCCCTGGGTGGATTATGGTTTGGATTTTCATACGGGCGGAGCCAGCCGCACCAATTACCCGCAAATACGAAGCTTACTGGATAGCCCGGAAAATGAAAAAATGGCCCGTGCCTTTGGGGCACCTTTTATTGTAAACGCAAAATTAAGGGCCAAATCTTTACGCAAAGAAGCGGCCAAACAGGGCAAAAGCATTTTGGTGTATGAATGCGGCGAGTCTTTGCGGTTTCATGAAGAAGGAATAGAAAGGGGAGTGGCCGGAACGCTTCGGGTACTGCATTATTTGGGTATTCAGGAATACAATGCTCCGGAAGCGCAAGCCTCAATTATTTGTCAGAAAACCAGTTGGGTAAGAGCCCGGCAGGCCGGCCTGTTTCACACGCAAGTGCAGGTGGGTACCTATATTCAGAAAGGAGATATTCTGGGTCGTATTGCCGATCCTTATGGCGTTCGGGCTTTGCGTATCCGCTCGCCATATTCCGGTTATATTATCGGGCTCAACCACATGCCGGTAGTAAACGAAGGCGATGCTTTGGCCCATATTGGTTTTGAATAGAAGCTTCAGGTAAAAGCGTATATTTTATTCATTTAAAATTACTTAAAACAAAATATTATGCAATAAAAAAGGCCGGTTTATCCGGCCTTTTTTATTGCATATAAAAATAAATATTACCTGCGGTTGTTCATGTTGTTAATAGGGTTATTCACCGTATTACGGGTATGGGCATAATCTGGCACGCTGCGGGTCATTAAAGAAGCTGCTAAAGCCATTAAACCTAAAATTACGTGCGGTTCCCAAACATATTCGTCAAAATCGAAAATCCAGGGCGAAGCGGCCAGGAAAATACCGATAATAAAGTCCATACGTAAGTGGGTAGCCATAGAAATAGATTTAAATACTCCTACTTCGTTATCCGACATTATTTGCTGTAGCAAAATCATAATACCAATTATAACCGGTACCCAGGTTTCGGCGCCACCATTAGCAAAATCAAATAACCAAGGTGCAGCAATTAAAAGCGGTCCCATCAGATAATCCATTATCCCATGAATTCTTGTTGATATAAATCTCATAATTTTTATCTCCTATTTGTTGTTTAAATAATTATTTTTTATATACGTTTTTACGCCTTCCGGCAAAGAAATGTTGTGATCTTATTACTTAAATTCAATTGGATGTAAGTTTATAAACTGAGATGCAATATTTTTATAAGAAAATTATAGATTGATGCTATTTATACGGATAGGAAAGACTCCGTAATTGCCGTAATAATGCCGGTAAAAACAGCTAGTTCATTTTTATTTTTAATTTTGCAACTGACGTATCCAGATTATGGCAGATTTAGAAGCAAGACAGAGACCGATTGGAATTTTTGATAGTGGCATTGGCGGTTTAACGGTGGCGCAAGCCATTACCAAGTTGTTGCCCAACGAGCAATTAATATACTTTGGCGATACCGCACATTTACCTTATGGCGATAAATCGACGGCCGCCATTCAGGCCTACGCCGTTAAAATTTGCGATTTACTAGTAAAACAGCGGTGCAAGGTTATTTTAATTGCCTGTAATTCGGCCTCGGCGGCGGCTTACGATTTGGTAAGAGAATACGTGGGCAGTAAAGCCAAAGCTTTAAATGTGATTGATCCGGTGGTTCAATATATAGGAGAACACTATGAAGAGAAAACCATTGGCCTGATTGGTACGAAACAAACGGTTAATTCTAATGTATACCGGAAAAAAATTGATAAACTGAATAAAGATATCCGTTTAAATTCGGTGCCCACACCTTTACTGGCTCCCATGATTGAGGAAGGTTTCTTCAATAATAATATTAGCGAAAGTATTATTCAGGCTTATTTAACTGAACCGGAGCTGCAACAAATAGAAGCCTTAATATTGGGCTGTACCCATTATCCGCTTATCAAAAATCAGATCCGGGATTATTATAATGGTAAAGTGGATATTGTGGATGCTTCCCAAATTGTAGCCCAGCACTTAAAAGATTTCTTAGATCAGCAGCAATTAGCCGCCCCGGCGCTAACGAAAGACCACCGGTTTTATGTATCGGACTTTACCCGGTCTTTTGAAGCCGCCACGCGTATCTTTTTTGAACGGGAAGTCCAACTGGAACATTATCCGCTTTGGGAATAGGTAAGAGTAGATAGTCTAAAAATCAGATTGTTATAAGTTTAACTTTAAAGTAAATATTATAGTTTGAGTTTTAAACAATTTACTGAAATGATTAATCATAAGATTATAATAAAACTTAAATGCTAGTGCTTTTGATTTTAAGTTTGAGAATACACTAAAGATAAATTTGGATATAATATAGATAAAAGCTATTGTTATACGTTTAAGAATTATAGACCTACTTTTAAGATCTACCATTATATATTCACCTGGTTCACCAATCCTGAACTACGGGAATATATAAAATCCGGCTTTATTAACCTTGGTCTATGAAATAAATAGAAAAACAATGAAAAGAAAATATCTACTTATAGGTGACTGGAAGCGAAATGTATTGATTGCCGCCACAGCTTCCTGCCTGGGCTTAACTGCCTGCGACAATAACAACCAGGCCAATAACGCTAGCAGCGACTGGTCTAGTGGGGAAACTTACAGCCAGGGCGTTATTACCGAATTAACCGAAGTAAGCCCTGATAACTGGAAAATTACTGACGAACGGCCGGCAGGTGCCGGCGAAGTGGCGGCTATTGTAAAGCATTATGATGGTAAAGTAGATACGTTAAAAGGAGAAGCCCTGCAACGAGAAATGCAGCAATATGCCTCTGTACACCCAAGTAATGTTCATGGTACCGGCATGATGGATGTATTAATGTGGAGTGGCATTGGTTATATGGCCGGCCGCATGATGTCGCCGAACCCTAGTTATTATGCCAACCCTAACGTAATGCAGCGTACCAGCGCCTGGCGCAGTAATATCAGTCAGGAAAGAAGCCGGGTTAGTACAGGTTCGCGAAGCGGAACCTTTCGCCGGAGTGCTCCCAGTTCCGGACGTACCGGCATCTTCTCCGGCCGGAGCGGAGGTTTTAGTTCTTAAGTATTTAACCATATATAAATTGCTCGTGGCCATTTACGTATCCGATTCGGTTAACCCGTCTTATGCTGCCGAAAACAAAATAAAACTGATACCGCACGGCGGTAATATAACCACAGCCCTCCAGGGCTTAGGCTGGAACTGGGTGCTGGAAGATGAAAGCATTAATTACTTACCCGACGAAGCCGTAGTTTTGCCCCGGCACCAGGCCGATGACTTACTCCGGGCCGCTGATGAGTTGTACGAAATAATGGTTGCTTCCGTGCCCGAAGACTTGCCGGACGATTTTCTTTGCCAATTAGGCATACCGGAAAACCTTTGGAAACTGGTGCGGCATTCCTGGAACGATGAACGGCACTGGCATTTATATGGCCGGTTCGATATGGCCCAAACCCCAGATGGACCTAAATTAATTGAGTTCAACGCCGATACCGCCACCAGTATACCCGAAACAGCCATATTGCAATGGGCCAGTTTAGCCGCTGCCGGCAAACATAATGCGGCACAGGCATCGGGTTTGTACGAAGCTTTAGTAGCCCAATTTAAACAGTGGCGCGATATGAACGCCGATTTAGAACCTTCCTTGGTTTTAACTTATATGGAGGCCAGTGCAGAAGATCGTACGAACTGCGAAGTAGTGGCGCAAGCCGCCCAGGAAGCTGGTTTCAATACCCATTTATGCCCCATCGACCAGATTAACGTCACGGTTTTCGGTGAGGACCGTGGTATATGGGCGCAGGTAGGTGTGGAGCAATGGCAGCGTTTTTCTTTTATGTACAAACTTATTCCGTGGGAGCAGCTGGCTTGGGAAGAACCGGAAGTTATTACGGATCTGGAAAATTTATCTTTTACCCGCACCATTATGGTGGTTAACCCGGCTTATACCTTATTATTTCAGAGTAAAGGCATGCTGGCCTGGCTGTGGCAAAATTATCCGCATCACCCGCTATTACTCGAAACTTCTTTTACGCCGCTTACCGGTAAATACATTGCCAAGCCTTTCTTTGGCCGCGAAGGACAAAATGTAGAGGTTGTTGTTAATGGGGAGTCTGTTACCCACATCGCAGGCGAATACGATCAGCAACCGCTGGTGTACCAACAATTTTGTGATTTTCCGCAGGACCAGGCCGGTAATTTATACCAGGCCGGTGTGTTCTGGGCCGGGGAAGCTTGTGCCATTGGTTATCGCCGGGCAGAAGGCATTATTACTAATACCTCACAGTTTCTGGCGCATATTTTAGAATAATAAGATTCTTCAGCTTTGCGCCTGATCCGTTTAAAAGAACAATAAACCAAAGAGATTTATTTTATTCGGCGGAATGAAATACCTTTGCCCCAAAATTACCGGTTTTTATGCTCGCAGTTATCTTGTGCATTCTTTTCTTGCTGATGGTGGTGGTGCCGGTGGTATATGCCGAACGGAAAGTGGCGGCCTTTATGCAAGACCGCCTCGGACCCACAGAAGCCGGTCCGCATGGTATATTGCAGCCTATTCTGGATGTACTAAAGCTGCTGGAAAAAGAAGATATTATTCCGGCCAATGCCGATAAAAAGCTATTTGCTTATGCCCCGGTTGTAATTTTTGCCGCTGTCCTGGCAGGTTTTGCCGTTATTCCAGTTTCGCCTAATATTATTTCGTCGGGTGCTTATTTAGGTGTTTTTTACCTGTTGGCAATTGTTTCTTTAGATGTAATTGGTTTGCTGATGGCCGGCTGGGGATCGAATAACAAATATGCGGTGCTGGGAGCCATGCGGTCGGTAGGCCAGATTGTATCGTACGAAATACCGGCTGGTTTAGCTGTATTAAGCGTAGTTATGATTTGTCAGAGCCTGGATTTTCAGGAAATCAGTTTCCAGCAAGGTATTTTAATGAACCAGTTTGCCGGCCTGGAAAACGAAACCAATTACTTGTTTGGCCTTAAAGCTTTGGGAATAGATGTAACTAATATTGGTGGTATTACTACCTGGAATATCGTGCGCATGCCCTTCCTGTTTATCGGCTTTGTAATTTATTTTATATCCTCTCTAGCCGAGTGTAACCGGGCACCTTTCGATATACCCGAAGCCGAATCGGAGTTAGTAGCGGGTTTTCACATTGAGTATTCCGGTTTTCGGTTTGGGGCGCTGTTTCTGGCCGAATATTCTTTAATGGTACTGGTAAGTTTAGTTGCCGTAATTTTGTTTCTGGGAAGCTGGAATACCCCTCTACCCAATATTGGTGCCGTGGCATTAGCTAACTGGACGACCGGCACACTTGGCTCCTGGTCCGGAAACTTGTGGGGCATATTTTGGTTATTATCTAAAACCTTGCTGTTGCTTTACACGCAAATCTGGATTCGCTGGACTTATCCGCGGTTGCGAGTAGATCAACTGATGCATTTATGCTGGAAAGTTTTTACGCCCATTGCTTTGGCGTTGGTATTACTGGCCGGCATCTGGCGTTTACTGATGATTTAATATAGGATGGCATATATCTCCAATAAATATAATAATAGTTTTGGTTCGGTGGTTTCGGCGCTTACCAAGGGCATGAAACTGACTTTAAAACATTTTTTTAAGGCTGGTAAACGGCACGATGCTACTTATGTAAACGATAAAAATTACTTTAACCAAACGGAAGGACTGGTTACCTTAACTTATCCTTACGAAGCCATTCCGGTACCGGATGTAGGCCGGTACCGTTTGCACAACGAAATTGATGATTGCATTGTCTGTGATTTATGCGCGAAGATTTGCCCGGTAAACTGCATCGAAATAGAATCCATTAAAGCTACCGAAGATATTGGGCTTACTTCGGATGGTACCAAGAAACGCTTGTATGCCGCTACCTTTAATATTGATTTGGCAAAATGTTGCTACTGCGGTTTGTGTACGACCGTTTGCCCCACCGATTGCCTGACTATGACGAAAGTATATGACTTTCCGGAAACCGATGTAAAAAATATGATTTATCATTTTACGGATCTAAGCCCGGAGCAGGCCCGGGAGAAAAAGCAAAAGTTTGAGAAGCAACAGGAAGAATTAGCGGCGGCCAAAGCGGCGGCCATCCGGGCTAAACAAGACAAAACGAAAGGTTAGGTTCTTGGTTTTATTATAATCATTTAATATAAAGTATTTTAATAAGTAGTAATTAATATAAAGCTTGAATACTGTTTTCCTTCTTTTTTATGCTTTTGGGTTTTTAGCGGTAATGGCTGCTGCTTACATTGTGTTTACCCGCAATGTACTGTACGCGGCCTTTGGTTTGCTTGTAACTTTGCTTTGTTTAGCGGCTATATTTGTTTTGCTTTTTGCCGATTTTGTGGCGCTTACCCAATTAATGGTATATGTAGGCGGGGTGCTGGTTTTAATCTTATTCGGCATTATGTTGAGCAACCGGGTAGCTGATCGGGCCATTCAATCCGAATCCGTCAATCTGTTTAGTGGTGCTTTGGTAGCCGGGGTGCTGTCTTCCTGGCTGATCTATTTTATTTTAGAAGATAATAATTTTTTAGAACTACCCGCACCGGATTTCGATAAAACGGCTGTGCCAGCAAAAAGCAGCATTACCGCATTAGGTATCCGTTTAATTACTAATTTTGCCTTACCTTTTGAAGTAACTTCTTTAATTCTGTTAATTGCCCTGATGGGAGCAGCTTATATTAGTACCCCGGATAAACATGATTGAGATTCCGTTAACCCATATATTGGTGCTGGGAGCCATTCTGTTTTGCCTGGGCCTACTGGCGGTTATAACCAAGCGGCACGCCATTGTGGTATTAATGGGAATTGAACTGGTTTTTAACGCCGCTAATTTAAACCTGGTCGCTTTTAACCAATACCAGCCCGATCTAATGGGCGGACAAGTTTTTACTTTATTTGTAATGGTAATAGCTGCTGCCGAAACTGCCGTAGCTTTAGCCTTGGTGCTCAAAGTTTACCAGTACTTTAAAACCGTAAATCTGGATCAGATTCGTCAATCAACTGAAGACTAATTTTACCTGCTTGAATATACCGCCAGCCATAGCCGAAACAACCGCAATGCATAACCTGGCCCTTTGGGCGCTGGTTTTAGGCGTGCTGCCTTTACTGGCTTTTATTCTTTTGGGTTTGTTTGGTAAAAAGCTGCCTCGTCACGGTGACTGGCTGGGTATCCTAAGCACCGGTTTATCTTTTTTTCTCGCGCTCTATCTTTTTTTCCAGGTTTGGGAAAAGCAGGTCGTTCATGTATCCTGGCCGTGGTTTCAATTAGGCGGCACGGGGCTTAAACTTATTTCTTTTAAGGCGGGCATTTACCTGGATAACCTGGCGGTGCTGATGCTGGTTATTGTTACTTTTATTTCGGCGCTCGTACAGGTTTTCTCGGTGGTATACATGCACGCGGATAAACGGTATCCTTATTACTTTGGCTACCTGGGATTGTTCACATTCAGTATGCTGGGAATTATATTATCGGATAACCTGCTGCTTTTATTTATTTTCTGGGAGTTAGTGGGCTTTTCTTCTTACCTGCTGATTGGTTTCTGGTACGAAAGAGATGTAGCGGTAAAAGCCAGTAAAAAAGCTTTCTTGTTCAACCGTGTCGGCGACATAGGTTTTCTGTTGGGTATTTTCACTTTATATGCTTTATTTCAGACATTTGAGTTGCCTTCACTAAACGCTTACTTTACTAACCTGAGCCAGCATAGCGATTACATTACTTTTCAAATTCCGGCCCAATTAGGTTTAGATACCAATTTAGAAGTTTCCCACTGGTTGTTAACTTTAGGCGGTTTGGGTTTATTCTGCGGATGTATCGGTAAATCGGCTCAGTTTCCGCTGCAGGTTTGGTTACCCGATGCCATGGCCGGACCTACGCCCGTTTCGGCACTTATTCATGCGGCTACCATGGTGGCGGCCGGGGTATATTTGCTCGCCCGCTGCTTTTCTTTTTTTACGCCCGATGTTTTGTTTATGATGGCGATACTGGGCACCATTACCACCGTGCTGGGAGCCATAGCGGCGTGTGCGCAGTACGACATCAAAAAGATACTGGCTTTTTCAACTATTTCGCAGTTGGGTTATATGGTAGTGGGTATGGGCGTAGGAGCGCACGATGCTTCTTTGCTGCATCTGGTTACGCATGCTTTTTTTAAAGCTTCTCTTTTTCTCAATGCCGGTATTATTATCCATGCTAATCACCAGGCCCAGCATTTAACCGGCCTGCACACCGACGAACAGAATATCAGGAATATGGGCGGTTTGCGCAAGATTTTACCAGTAACCTTTTACGCTTATTTGCCCGCTATGGCCGCTTTAATTGGTTTACCGTTATTTTCGGGTTTTCTTTCGAAAGATGCTATTCTGAGCGGTGCCTGGGCCTGGGCCAGTTTGCAGAGCAGTAAAGGCAACTACTTTTATTACCTGATTCCTTTACTCGGTTTTGCTTCGGTTCTGTTAACCGGCTTTTACATGGCGCGGCATTGTTTTTACATTTTCTTCGGAGAAAACCGGTTAACGCCGGACCGGAATGCCTTCCGGCGCTCACCCGCAAAAGAAGCTTCCGGGTTGTTATTAATTCCGGTTATATTACTGGCTATTTTATCATTCGGATTTTTTTTCTCTATAAATCCTTTTCATTATACCGAAAGCTGGATACTGCAAGGAATAAGCAGACTAACTACTTCAGATGCACCATCCGGCCTAGCCGGTAACCTTCCGGAAAATATTTCCCACCTGGTACATCAATCCGGTTACATTAGTTTAGGCACCGGTATTGGTTCGGTATTACTGGCTTGTATGGGTATTTTCCTGGCCTGGACGAGTTATAAAAATTGGATGCAGCAAGGTGCCTCACCAGATAATTTTACTACTGGTACCTTTACCCGATTGGCTTATCATCATTTCTATTTAGATGTATTTTATGAGCGATTCCTGATAGCGCCTTTTCTTTATATATCTGGGCGAGTAGCAGGGTTTGATCTGAATTTTATTGATTATAGCCTGAATATCTTAGGTAAAGCTATCGTTATTCTGGCCAAGATTATAGGTTGGATAGATAGGATGTTGGTGGATGGTTTGGTTAATTTTATTGCGTGGCTGTCCGGAATAATCGGAAAATTAGGGCGGCTTACCCAAAACGGGAAAATACAGTCCTACTATATTTTCTCCCTGCTGGGTCTTATATTTTTAGTGTTATATATCGTCTTTTTCTAAAGATCAAATAATAGTCCGCCAGACGTAAAAAGCAAATGAATTACATTTTAAGTAGCCTGATTTTTATTCCGATTCTTACCGTATTGCTTATTCTGTGCCTCCCGGCCCGTCTGCAGAATGGTATCAGGCTGCTGTCTTTACTGGCCACTGCTGCCCAACTAATTTTAGCCGTTTGGTTGTTCTGGAGTTTTCAGCCAATCTCCGGCACAGGCGCACAAACGTATCAGTATGTAGAACAAGTAAATTGGATCCACTTAAACTTACAAAGCCTGGGCCAGCTCCAAATTCAGTATTATCTGGGTGTGGACGGTATTAGTTTAAGCATGGTTTTACTAACAGGCATTATTGGTTTTATTGGCGTTATTTCTTCCTGGCAGATTTCGAAAAATGTAAAAGCGTATTTTGCCTTGTACCTGCTGCTTTTGGGCAGTGTAATGGGCTGTTTCCTGGCGCTGGATTTATTCCTTTTTTACCTGTTTTTCGAATTCATGCTGCTCCCCATGTACTTTCTAATTGGTATCTGGGGCGGACCGCGTCGGGAATACGCAGCTATTAAATTCTTTATTTATACTTTAATTGGTTCTTTGCTGATTTTGGTGGTGATGATTGGGTTATATACTTCTGTAATAGATCCAACAGCAACCGCCGCCAATTTAAATGCAACCTCCGGAAGTGAAGTAACATCCGGAACTGCCCTGCTGCAGGTACAACAATCGCTGCAACAAGGTGATATACCGGCCGAAAAGCTGGTGCATACGTTTTCTATTCCGGCCATGTACCATCCGCAGAACTTTATTCCTGGCAGCCTGTTGCACGGAATGTCGCAAAAAATGCTCTGGGGGTTACCGGTGCGGTTATTAGCGTTTTTATTGTTGTTTATTGGTTTCGCTATTAAACTACCCATGGTGCCGGTGCATACCTGGTTGCCCGATGCCCACGTAGAAGCGCCCACGCCTATTTCGGTTTTACTGGCCAGTTTACTGTTAAAAGTTGGTGGCTATGGTTTGGTGCGGGTGGTATATCCTATTTTCCCGGACGGAGGTATTTACTTTGCCTATTTTGTCGGCGGATTGGGCGTATTGTCGATCATTTACGGAGCCATGTGTGCCTTGGCCATGTCGGATCTGAAAAAGCTGATTGCTTATTCTTCGGTTTCCCACATGGGCTTTGTATTGCTCGGCCTGGCTTCGCTTACCGCCGAAGGTGCCAATGGGGCCATGTACCAGATGTTTAGCCACGGTTTAATTTCGGGTATGCTTTTTATCGTTACGGGCGTTATCTATGAGCGGTCGGGGAGCCGCATCATCCAAAATTTTCGCGGTTTGGCATTTTCGATGCCGGCCTTTACGGCTTTGGTAGTAGTGGCCTTTTTCGCTTCCCTGGGTTTACCCGGCTTTTCCGGTTTTATTGCTGAATTATTAGTTCTGTTGGGTGCTTTTACGTCATCCGGCGTTTCGGGTATGTTGCCCCGCTGGCTGGCTGTGGTAGCTACCGGTGGCTTGTTGTTGGGAGCGGCTTATTATTTATGGGCTTTGCAGCGCATGTTCTTTGGTAAATTCTGGGTTCATCCCGCAATAATGGAGAAACCCATTATGCCCGATATAACGAAACGGGAATATAGTATGTTGGTGCCATTGGCTATTCTGGCATTATTGTTTGGTTTATTTCCTTCTTTGCTGCTCGATAAAATTAGTCCGGCTCTGAATCAGTGGGTTGAAAGTGTTTTATTATTGGGTAAAGAACAAATTGCAGTAGTTTTAAGAGGAATAGCTTAACTTTGCGGTTGTGAAAAATACGGGTACTTTTTTGGTCCAGGCTTTAACCGATATTCAAAACGGCTTTGCCTTCTTATGGCCGGAGTTGCTCTTAACTTTTTTCTTTTTACTTACCATCGGCTTAGATCTGTTTAAGTCTGTCCAAATAAAAACCATTATTCCATTTGTAGCCTTAGCCGGATTCTTTTCTTCTTTTTTCCTGCAGCTGCAAATCCTCAATAATTTAGGAAACTTTATAAAACCGGTGTTTTTTACCGGTTTACTCACCTCAGACGGGCTGGCACTTTATGCCGGCCTTTTATTTTCTGTAGCCGGTATTTTCACGGTGCTTTTGTCGTGGCTGCATCCAGCCTTAGGTAAAAGCTTTAAAGGAATAGGGGAGTACTACGCTTTCTTGCTCGTGTTGGCGGTTGGTTTAAATCTGCTGGTCAAGTCGCTTAACTTACTCATGCTGTTTGTATCGCTGGAGCTGGTGTCTATTGCTTCGTATCTGCTTACGGCCAGTTTACGTTACCAGGCCCGCGCCATAGAATCGGGAATGAAATATATTCTGTATGGTTTGCTGGCTTCCGGCGTTATGCTATACGGCATGTCTTTTATGTACGGTTTTGGCGGATCGTTGAATTTTACGCAACCGGCGTTTTGGGAAAACCTCAGCCTGTTAAATTCCGGCTTTTTTATTCTGATCTTCCTGTTAACCTTTGTGGGCTTTTTATTTAAAGTTGCAGCAGCGCCTTTTCATTTCTGGGCTCCCGATGTATACGAAGGTGCCCCCACGCCCATTGTGGCTTTTTTTTCTACTGCTCCCCAAATAGCCGGATTTGTGGTAATTATTCGTTTTCTGTTAGCTTTTAATCATACCGTGGCGGGTGGGTTAAAAAACAATATTTTTGTTTTAGCGGGCGGCATCGCCTTATTAACGTTAGTAGTAGGTAATTTTACCGCGCTCTGGCAACAAAAAGCAAGGCGTTTGCTGGCGTATTCTTCGGTGGCCCACGCCGGATTTATTCTGGCTGGTTTAACCGCCATGGCTACCAATGCCCTAGAGGCCGTATTTTTTTACCTGACCGTGTTGCTCTTCATGAACTTTGGCATTTTCTTAACGGTACAAGTTTTTGAAGAACGGCTGGGAATAACCGAATTAAAAGATCTAAGCGGCTTGGGTAAAACTTTTCCGTTTTTAGGCATTTTAACCATTATTGTTTTAATTTCTTTAACCGGATTGCCGCCCACGGCTGGCTTTACCGGGAAATTGTTGTTATTTACCAGTATCTGGCAGAACTATACCCTTACCGGTCATCCGTTGCTGCTCACCCTTTTGTTATCGGCTTTGCTGTTTACCGGCTTGGCCTTCTTTTACTACATCCGCATTCCTTATTATATGTTTTTTAAAAGGAATTTAAGTGAACAAAAAAAGGTTTCGCTAGGGAGAGAGAACATTGTTCTGGCTTTAATGACTTTTCCCTTGCTCTTATTTTTTGTGCAACCGGCCTGGCTAAATGAGTTAATAAAGCAAGTTATTTTTTATTCTAAATAATTATGAGTGACGCAATAAAACATGAATGCGGTATTGCCATGATCCGGCTCCGGAAGCCCATTCAGTATTATGTCGAGAAATATGGTACTGCCATGTACGGGATAAATAAATTATACCTGCTCATGGAAAAACAGCACAACCGTGGTCAGGATGGAGCCGGGGTGGCCAGCATTAAAATAGATGCCCAGCCCGGTTCAGAATATATATCCCGTTACCGTTCGGTTAAAAACCGGGCCATCAACGATATATTTGGTAAAATTTCGGATACTTTATCTAAACTAAAGAAAAAGTACCCGGAACAAGCACAAGATCCCAATTGGTTAAAGCAAAATATGCCTTTTTTGGGTGATGTTTATTTGGGCCATTTGCGTTACGGTACCCACGGCTTAAACAGCATTGATAATTGCCACCCAATGGTGCGGGAAAATAACTGGCGCAGCCGCAGTTTGGCGGTAGCCGGAAATTTTAACATGACCAATGCCGACGAGTTGTTTAATGTGCTGTTGGAAATAGGCCAGCATCCCCGCCATACTACTGATACAGTAACCGTTTTAGAGAAAATCGGTCATTTCCTGGATGAAGAAAATCAGGAACTTTTCGAAACCTACAAAAAGTTTTATTATACCAATACCCAAATAACGCACCTGATTGAAGAGAACCTGAACCTTCAGCGCATATTGCGGCGGGCCTGTAAAGATTTTGACGGCGGGTACGCCATGGCTGGTTTAACGGGTTATGGAGCCGCTTTTGTGGTACGCGATCCCCACGGTATTCGGCCGGCTTATTACTACATCGATGAAGAAGTGGTAGTAGTAGCCTCCGAGAAGCCGGCTATTAAAACGGCTTTTGGCGTTGAGTACAGCGATATTAAAGAAATAACCCCGGGCCATGCCTTAATCATTAATAAAAATGGCGGTTCGCGCGAGCTGGAAATTCTGCCCGAGGAGGAAAAAACCTCGTGCAGTTTCGAACGCATTTATTTTTCGCGCGGCAACGATCCGGAAATTTACCAGGAACGGAAAAGCATGGGCCGGTTATTATGCCAGCAGGTATTAGAAGCCGTAGATTATGACTTAAAAAATACGGTTTTCTCGTATATACCGAACACCGCCGAAACCGCCTGGTTGGGCATGATGAAAGGCATAGAAGACCATTTGCGCGACTACCGGCGTCAGGCCATCCAAAAAGGTATTGATTCGGAAGAAGAACTGGAACGGATTTTGGCCTTGAAGCCGCGGGCGGAGAAGCTGGTAATAAAAGATGCTAAAATGCGCACTTTTATTACCGACAACGATAATCGCGACGACTTGGTGGCCCACGTTTACGATACTACTTACGAGGTAATTAAAAAAGGCGTAGATACCATTGTGATGCTGGACGACTCGATTGTGCGAGGCACCACATTGGAAAAAAGCATTATCCGCATGCTGGACCGGTTGGAGCCGAAGCGTATTATTGTGGTTTCCTGTGCGCCCCAGATTCGGTACCCGGATTGCTACGGCATTGATATGTCGCGGCTGAAAGAGTTTGTGGCTTTCCGGGCCATGCTGCAGCTATTAGAAGATAAAGGTTGGGATTACAAGCTGGATGAAGTTTACGACAAATGTCGGGCAGCCAGTACTCGCGAAGAATTTAAGCGCACCAACTTTGTGAAAGAATTATACGATTTATTTACACCGGAGCAGGTTTCGGCTAAGATAGCCGAAATTGTGCGGGCACCGGAAGTAAATGCCGAGGTAGATGTCATCTTCCAAACCATAGAAAATCTGCATCAAGCCTGCCCCAACCATATTGGCGACTGGTACTTTACCGGTAATTATCCTACGCTGGGCGGTACCAAAGTAGTTAACCGGGCCTTTATGAACTTTATGGAAAAGAAAGAAGTAAGGGCTTATTGATTAACAAAACGTTCTTGTATAGGAAAGCCTGCTTTTAGCAGGCTTTTTTGTTTATAAGCAAATATCAGGTTTAAAGCTAATAGAAAAGGATTTTGAATACATTATAAAATTATATGTTAGTACATTGAACTTTCTGTGTCCTTAACGCATTTTACTGCTAATCAGATCTTAAAGAGTTATTCTAAGGTTTTGATGATAACCGGAGGAGCTGCTTCCGGTGCCCCAAAGCAAATAACTACTTAAACATATATGAAGAACCACCAGCTTTCTTTACCAATTGTTTCGGTCACAATCTGCTTTTTATTTATTCTTTTTTTAGCTCCTTTTTTCTCCTTTGCCCAATTAGGCAAATACGAGTTTGCTGGTGATACAGCCACAAATAAGAGTTTTTATCAGGTAACCAATCAACCAGCGCATGCAACCTTCTCGCGCTTCCGTCCACATGGAGTAAATCTTACTTTAGGCAAAGATGCCTATAACACAAAAAGTTGGATAACTAAAGTTATTGATTATAGTGATTATATTGAATTTTCCATTACTGTCCATTCTAATTATACTTTATTTTTAAATCAAATTCAATTCGAAAGTTCCCGAAGTGATAAAGGCCCAACTCAGGTACGAGTAGCACATAATGCTTCCGGAAATTTCACAACTGATTATCTTGATTTTACACCTAATAACAGTATTTTACAAAAAACTTCATGGGATTTTACTGATATCAAAATTGAGCAAGGCGATTCGGTTACGTTTCGCATATACGGGCTTGCTGCAGTTGAGGGGAGAGGAGCTTACAAAATTGATAATGTAGCTTTATATGGTACCACTATTCCCCAAATGAGCATCAACGAATTTCATTATGCCAACAGTGCTGAAACCCAAACCGGATTTGTAGAAGTGATAGCACCTAAAGATTTTACCGAGTTAAATACGGCTACTTTATCACTTTACAATAGTGAAGGTGAAGTTTACGATTTCTATACTTTAGATAAATTTAAGTTTCTTCCGGATGCTGTTTATGGCGATCTTAAATTTTATTACCTGGATATCCCCAAAGGCTTAGTAGACGGGAATGGTGGCATAAGTTTAAGTGTGGGAAACCAGCTTATTCAGTTTATATCTTATGGCGGAACTATTACCGGGGTAGCTGCGCCTGCTATCAACGTAACCAGCCAAGATGTAGGAATTTCCGAAAGCGAGAAAGATGGTGCTTATAATTCTATTGCCTTAATGCCTAATCTGAACAGAAGTTCAGTTCCCTTTTCGGCAGATCCGGTAGCTAATTGGGAAAAAGGAACGGTAGATAATAATACCAAAGGCTATAATAATTCTGATCCTTACAAGGTGCTGCCGGTAGAACTGATATATTTTCAGGCAAAAACTGGTACTAAAGACGTAAGCCTTAACTGGGCAACCGCTACCGAAATTAATAACAAAGAGTTTGTGATTGAAAGAAGTTTGGATAATGTTAGTTTTAGAGCCATCGGGAAAGTAAATGGCCACGGCACAACTTTGCAGCAGCAACAATATCAATTTATGGACTTGAATCCTTTAGGCGGAACTTCTTATTACCGTTTAAAACAAATAGATATGGATGGTGCCTTTACCTATTCTAAATTAGTAGCAGTTACCCTGAAAGAGCTTATTACCCCAATGGCTTTGTATCCTAATCCGGCCGCCGACTTTATAAACGTATCGTTGGGAAGTTCTGCCGACAACAATGAAATTTTGGTTCAGGTACTCGATTTGAAAGGCCAGGTTATGTACCAACAGCTGCATCAGTTTGTAAATAAAAACAAGGAACTTAATATTGCATTAACCAACTTGCCTACCGGCAGCTACTACCTGGTAGTTACAAAAGATGGTAAGCGGGAAGCTAAACCATTCTTGAAAAGGTAAATAATCTGAATATGATCTGATAAAAAGAAAGGCACCCATTAGGTGCCTTTTATTCTTTAATAAATAGAAGCTAATTCGAAGTTTTAAACTGAGAAGCTGTCGCCGCAGCCGCAGGTACGGGAAGCATTGGGGTTATCAAAATAAAAGCCTTTACCGTTTAAACCTTCCGAAAACTTAAGTTCCGTACCGGCTAAGTATAAAAAGCTTTTCATGTCTACCACAATCTTAACACCTTTGTCTTCAAACTCCTGATCCATGGGCTTTATTTCATCGTCAAAATCAAGCTTGTAGGATAAGCCAGAGCAACCACCACCAGCTACCGAGGCTCGCAAAAAGTGATTTTCGTTTAACTCCGCATCCTGGCGCAGCTTCACTACTTTATCTTTTGCTAAATCTGATATCGTTATCATGTAATTTTTCTTTTTCTAACCTGCTTATATAGCACAATTGCAAATATAGACCGGGTTGATGTATATAAAGTAAACGCAAAGAGCAGGCCAAACCTTTAGCTAACGCCCGGTTTAAGCCTGCTCTTTGGTAATTATAAAGAAACAGCCGGGCTGTTCTTTTTGTTTTAGTGATGGGCTTTCGCTTCTTCTAAAGCTGGTAAGCCATTTTTAACGCGGTAATCGTTAATAGCCGCTTTTATGGCATCTTCGGCTAACACGGAGCAGTGAATTTTAACGGGCGGTAAGGCCAGTTCTTCCACAATTTCCATGTTATCAATTGCCAGGGCATCATCAATACTTTTACCTTTCAGCCATTCAGTGGCCAAAGAAGAAGAAGCAATAGCGGAGCCACAACCAAAGGTTTTGAATTTTGCATCCGTAATTACCTGGTTGCTGTCAACTTCTATTTGCAGGCGCATTACGTCGCCGCATTCCGGGGCACCAACTAAACCAGTACCAACGTTGGCTTTGGATTTATCCAGCGTACCCACATTACGGGGATTGCTGTAATGGTCAATAACTTTATCTGAATAAGCCATTTCTTTATCAATTAAAAATTAGAAATTAAAAATTATGAATTAGTTAGAATTACGAATTAAAAATTAGAATGATTAATAAATGTCCTGGTTATTAAATAATTAAGAACCGGATCTCTTACATTTTTAATTTCTAATTCATAATTTCTAATTTTATATTATTAGTGTTCTGCCCACTCAATGGAGTTCAGATCAATACCTTCTTTAAACATTTCCCACAGCGGAGATAGTTCACGCAGTTTGCTTACGGCTTCGGATACGTGATTAATAGCATAATCAATCTGCTCATCGGTCGTAAACCGGCTTAATCCAAAACGCAGCGAAGAGTGCGCCAGATCGTCGCTCAGGCCTAAAGCTTTTAGTACGTAAGATGGCTCCAAAGAAGCCGAAGTACAAGCCGAACCGGATGAAACCGCTAAGTCTTTCACGCCCATCATTAAGCCTTCGCCTTCTACATATTTAAAAGAAATATTAGATACGTGCGGTAAACGGTGTTCGCGCGAACCATTCACGTAAGATTCTTCTATTTTAGTCAGTTCTTTTTCCAGGCGGTCGCGCATGCGGGTTACGTGGGCTGTATCTTTTTCCATTTCCAAACGGCACAATTCGCAGGCTTTACCTAAACCCACAATGCCGGGTACGTTCAGGGTACCGGAACGCATGCCGCGTTCGTGGCCACCACCGTCCATTTGGGCGGTAACTTTAACTCGCGGGTTTTTACGACGCACATACAATGCACCCACACCTTTGGGGCCGTACATTTTATGCGCACTAAAAGCCATCAGGTCAATACCGTCAGCTTCAACGTCCACCGGAATTTTACCTACGGCTTGGGTAGCATCGGTCATGAACAAAATACCACGTTTTTTAGCCATCGCCGATATTTCCCGGATAGGTTGAATAACACCTACCTCATTGTTGCCGTACATGAGGGAAATTAAAATGGTTTTATCGGTAATAGCCGCTTCCAACTCGTTCAGGTCGATTAAACCTTCGCTGTTCACTTTTAAGTAAGTTACTTTGCCGCCAAGTTTTTCGATGTGTTTGCAAGTATCCAGAACCGCTTTGTGCTCGGTAGTAGCCGTTATAATATGATTACCTTTAGAGGCGTACATTTCGAAAACCCCTTTAATGGCCAAGTTATCGGATTCGGTAGCGCCGGAGGTAAAAATAATTTCTTTGGGATTGCAGTTGATCAAAGCCGCAATTTGCTCACGGGCATAATCAACGGCTTCTTCGGCGGCCCAGCCAAAGGGGTGGTTACGGGAAGCAGCATTACCAAACATGTCGGTCATGTAAGGTATCATCGCTTCCAGTACCCGCGGGTCCATGGGCGTAGTCGCGTTATTATCTAAATATATAGGTAACTTTAACATAATATTTCTCTATAATTAGTTGCGCATTCGTATTCTTTTACAACAGAACTGCAATGATATTAGTTTTAATATCATTGCAAAAGTAGATAATTTTAATGATATAAAACAGTTTTTAAATAGTTGTTAGTAGTTAGCGGTTAGCTATTGGCTTAAAAATAATCATTTATAACATAAAAAATGTCAATTAAATTTTAATTAGTACTTTTCTTTCTAGCCCATGAAAAACATCGATCATATAGGCATTGCGGTAAAGGATTTTGCTGATGCTAACGGATTATTTTATAAACTTTTAGGAGCAGAACCTTACAAAACGGAAATTGTGGAATCGGAACAGGTTTCTACTTCTTTTTTCCGGATAGGCGAATCCAAAATAGAACTGTTAGAAGCTTTATCTGATGATAGCCCGATTGCTAAATTTTTGGAAAAGAAAGGAGCGGGTATTCATCATATTGCTTTTGAAGTGGAAGATATTCTATCTGAAATGGACCGGCTTAAAAAAGAAGGTTTTACTTTATTAAATGAGGTGCCCAAACCAGGAGCCGATAATAAGCTGGTATGTTTTGTGCATCCCAAGAGTGCCAACGGTGTTTTAGTAGAGCTTTGTCAGGAAATAAAATAGAAGTGTAAAGGCAAACGCTTAAGTTTGTAGCTTTATTTCTCCTTATTAACCCGGTTTACTTACCATAGCTTTCCATCTGTTTATGCCTGCTATTGTTTTACCAGAACATAAAATCTTTCATATTATATCGGAGGTAGCCGATAACCTGCAAGTACCGGCCTATGTAATCGGCGGATTTGTACGGGATCTGGTATTAAAACGTTCTTCCAAAGATATTGATGTAGTTTGCGTGGGTAGCGGTATTGTCTTAGCCGAGGCCGTTTCTAAAGCTTTGCAGGGTAAACCCAAAGTTACCGTTTTTAAAAATTTTGGCACGGCCATGCTCCGCGCCGATGAATGGGAAGTAGAATTCGTGGGTGCCCGGAAAGAATCGTATCAGCAGCACTCCCGCAAACCGGAGGTGGAAGCCGGCACCTTAGAAGATGACCTGAAACGCCGCGATTTCACCATTAATGCCTTAGGCATTAGTTTGAATAAAGATACTTTTGGAGAAGTAGTAGATGCTTTTAACGGCTTGCAGGACATTAAACAGAAAATTATTCGCACGCCTTTAGCGCCCGACATCACTTTTTCCGATGATCCCTTGCGTATGATGCGGGCCATCCGGTTTGCCACGCAACTGCAGTTCGATATTGATCCGGATACCTTCGATGCTATTATCGAATACAAAGAACGGATAAGCATTATTTCCAAAGAACGCATTATTGATGAGCTGAATAAAATTATTTTAGCGCCGGTGCCTTCTTATGGCTTTAAGCTTTTATTTCATGCCGGTTTGCTCCAGCTAATATTCCCGAAAATGACCGCCTTGCAAGGCGTGGAAACCATTAACGGTAATTCGCATAAAGATAATTTTTACCACACCTTGCAGGTACTGGATAATGTAGCAAAAGTCTCCGATGATTTATGGCTCCGCTGGGCGGCCATTATGCACGATATTGCCAAACCCGATACTAAAAGATATTCACCAAAAGTAGGCTGGACCTTTCACGGGCACGAAGACAAAGGTGCCCGCATGGTGTCCAAGCTTTTTCAGGACTTGAAATTGCCTTTAAATGAACATATGAAGTTTGTGGAGAAGCTTGTCCGTCTCCATCTGCGTCCTATTGCCCTGGTAAAAGAAACCGTTACAGATTCGGCGGTGCGCCGCTTATTATTTGAAGCCGGCGATGACATAGATGCTCTGATGCAGTTGTGCCGGGCGGATATAACCTCTAAAGACCACAACCGGGTGAAGCGCTACCTGCAAAACTTCACCAAAGTAGAAGAAAAGTTGCGCCAGGTAGAAGAAAGTGATAAACTCCGCAATTTCCAGCCGGTTATTACCGGCGAAGTAATCATGCAAACCTTTAATTTAAAACCTTCCCGCGAAGTAGGCATTTTAAAAGATGCCATAACCGAAGCTATTCTGGAAGGAGAAATCCGGAATGAGTACAAGGAAGCATTTGCTTTTTTAGTAGAGAAAGGGAAGAAGATGGGGTTAGTTCCTGGTAGCTGGTAATAATATATAGGTTATATAGCCGGGTAAACAATGAAAAAATTTAATTCTAAAACTGCTTAAATATATAAAAGTAGCTTATTAGCTACTTTTATATATTTTTCACTGCATCAAATTCCCGAAAGCAATTTATCAAATAAGTTTTAAGTAAATTAATAATTAGAGAAGCAAAAGATATACAATTCAATTCTAAATGCTTCTTATTATTAATTTTACATATGCTCTCAATTTTTATTATTTGGCTTTATATTGCTTTTTCATCTTTTTCTTATGGGGTACTTTGGTTAGAAGTATTATTCAGAACCAATTATATAAGAAATAAAACCTTAGTGCCGATTGAAATTATTCTGTTGGCTGGCATTGGGGTTCTCTCGGTTATTGTTAGTATTTTACATCTGTTTTTGCCTATTTCTGTTACTATCCAAAGTATACTTTTGGTGGGAAGTTTATGCATACTTTGGTTCTGTAAATACACTTTTGTTTTGATTTTACGAACGCATAAAGATGCCGCTGGCTATACTCTTTTTTACTGGATCTTATTTTTTATTTTTTTACTTCTGATTTTAATTCATGCCGCGCAACCCATTATTGCCCCGGATACCGGTCTTTATCATGCCCAGACAATTCAGTGGTTCACGAAATATAAAATTGTACCGGGATTAGGTAACTTGTTTGGGCCACTTGCCTTAAACTCTCATGCGCATGTACTGATGAGTTTCTTTAGTTGGTCCTTTTTTAAAGTAAAAACATTTCCACAAGCCTGGACCAGTTTTATATTCTTACTATACAGCTCATATGCGCTGCGCGCAGGGTTGAAATCGGCAGATATTCGTCCGGCATTTGCTATTTTTTATTTTGGTTCTTTATTCTGGGGATTGGTTTTCTTTCGGGACTGGATATCTTCTCCCACGCCCGATCCGATAGTGATGTTCTTTTTCTTCTTTCTGTTTGGGGTATTGTTAGCCTCAGAAAAAAATCAGGAAGCAGATTGGCAAGCTGCCTTGGTGTTTTTCATACTGCCGGTGTTGATTAGCTTTAAACTTTCTGCTTTGTTTGGGGGAATCATTGGAATAGCTTGGTTGATTATTTTAAAAAAGAATATTGATTATCATTTAATCAAGCTGATCGGCCTCCAATGTTTATTTGTTTTAATCCCATTTCTTTTAAGAAATATAATTTTATCCGGACATCTTTTGTATCCCTTGCACAGCTTGGATGTGTTTGATTTTGATTGGAAAATGCCACGATCTTGGTTAACAAGGCATACAGATGAAATAACTATGTTTGCCCGCGTCCCAACCGGCAATTGGCCAAATTATAAAAATGCCTCTATTGTAGTGTGGTTAAAGATTTGGTGGGTAAATCAAAATCGGCCAGATAAGGTGTTTTTAGCAATTTTAGGTTTTCTTTTACCATTTTTTTGGGGGCAGACTATTCTTAATATACGGCGAAAATCCGATCTGAATTTAATTATCTTGTGGTTAAGTGCTTTTATTGCCAGTATTGTTTGGTTTTGTACGGCACCAGCAATTAGGTTTGGCTACGGATACCTGGTGCCCACTTTATTGATCGGCATGGTATTACTTATGCGGGCAAAAATTACTACAAGAGTCATCTTAAGTTTAGCAGTGTGTATGGCTATTTATGGTATTAATGGAATCTACAAACAAATAAATCGCGCTAATTTCTCTCTTATCTGGCCCCATGAATACCCTAAAGCTATAATAAGGGTAAGGCAAATTGGAAAATTAAAAGTTCGGGTTGCCATTGATGATGGTAGATGCTGGAACGAGCCAATACCATGTACATATCCTATTGCGCATCCTGGATTAGAAATGCGGGGAAAAGAAATAGAAAACGGCTTCCGAACGTCTAAAAATTAGCTTAAGAATAAGGCTAAAAGAAATAGTGCTTTACTTTTTGAAGTATCAAATTCAAACCTATTGTAAAAACTTACAACCATTTATTTCAGCAGTCAAACACTCATTGGTATTAATTGTCCTTTTTACTAAGATGATCAATATCCCGCATAAAATTTCTGGTAGCTTAGCGGTGTGATAGCTTAATGTATTTGCGTAACCAAACCAATCTTTATTCTCTCTCAATCCGTCCCATACCAGATTCATCTTTTTGGATGGAGGTTACCCCGCCACGGTAGGTAATCTGGCTTGGTCCGGCAACACTGGCGTTTAATTGTTGTTCTACAAAAACGCGGGCTTTACAGGCGCCGGATAAATCTACTTTTGCTTCGTTTACTTTATACCGTTGGGCTTGTACTTGGCAAGCGCCAGTAGCATCAATGGTTATATTTTCGCCGGAACCCACCAGTATTGTTTTACAGGCGCCACTTTCATCTATATTTAAATTGCGGCTATTCAGGCCTAGTAAAGTTTCTACCGCTCCGGAGGCGTCTAAATTAAAATCATCCGTATTAAAGCCGGTAACTTCAGCTTTTATAGCGCCTGCTAAATCCAAATCAGCTATATGGGGCATGGTAACCGTAATCAATATTGGTTCGGGATTATCAAATGAAAAGGGAAATTTATTATTTTCTTGTTTAATCATTAATGTAGATCCATCCTGATTTATTTCTACATCGCGTAATACATCTTCATTGCCCCTGGCCTGTACGGCATATTGTTCGCCGGACCGGATGCTGATGTGTAAAGCACCACTTACTTTAACTTTTTCAAAATTATTATAATTATAAGAGCGGGTATTATCGCCGTAATCTTCATCATTTAATAATATCGATTCGGTACTTAAATCAGGTACTTGTTCCTGACCGGCGATGGTGTTTTCATTATTGCGGGCGGCGGAAGTATCGGGAGCCGGACAATTTAAACAAACAAACTGATTGTTTCTGGCTTCCCAAATGTAAGTCGATAATTCTTCACCGGAAAAATCCCGGTCAAAAGAATCTTCCAGGCGCTCGGCTAAATCTTCCGATATTCTGATCTTTTTGTTTTCGGGCAGAAGCAATTTTAGGTATAATTCCTGATCTCGGTAAATAGCATTGTTTTTATACCGAAAATTGGTATCTAAAGTCAGCACCGAATCGGCCTGGTTACTCCGGTAGGTAATCATACCGGCATTTTTTACAGCTTCCGATTCGGTTAATCCGTTGGCTTTAAAGGTTTGTATTAATTTTATGTCCGGTCCGGCATAGGTTTCCATGGCAAAAGAAGTTTTCCCCCAGTGCTCGTTGTTTTTGCGGGCTTTTAGAAGTACCGTTTTATAAGGGGCGGCCGTAAATGTTTTTTCAACGGTAAATTCTCCTTCGTCTTTAAAATCATTCATAAAGTCAACAATGGCTAAGGTCATTAAAAATAAGCTAAGCACCCAAATACCCAATAAAGGCCAGCCTAAAGTGGAGCGTAGGGAAAAACGTTTTAAAAATAAGCCTAAGCTTAAAAAGAATATAAACAGGAGGGGAATCAGGAGGGTGACAAATATTGAAATTAAACCAAATTCCGGAAAAGAACGCGCAAATATAGAAAAAGGCATATCGCCAAAACTAATAATTTCCGATCCGTTGATAATGCCTAATGCGGTGGCTGCAAGCACCAATAAGGCAAATATAAATATGCCCGAAATAAAGAGTAAAAGTGTGCCCGCTAAAATCCGGATGAGGGTAATAGTGAAATTAGCCAAAGGTTTAATGGCGCGCGCCAGAAATTGCACCAACTGCGCTAATAAACGCACCGGTAATAATATAATCCGGGCTAATTTGCTTTCGGCGCCGTTTTCATCTTCCATGCGCAGATTGTTTTTCAACATTTCTTCTATGCTGGAGAGCGTAACCGGGTTGCCGGCCATTTGTACCTGGTCGGTAATAGAATTGGCTTCCGGAACAATAACCCACATGATGATATAGGCCAAAATTCCAAAACCGCCCAAAACGGCCGATACGATGAATACCAGCCGCATAACCGTTACATCCATCCCGAAAAAAAGGGCCAGTCCGCTGGCTACACCGCCCAGTTTTTTATCGTAGGCATTGCGGAAAAATTTTTTAGTAGATGTTTCGGGCAAATCGTAATTTTTTGGAAAGGCAATCCAACATAAAATATAAATCAGAATAATAATGCCGGCCGGAAAACCACCCGGAATGGCGAAAAGTACCGTTAGCAGGGCAAAGGCCAATCTAATCCAAAGCGGGTCCAGGTTCAGGTAATTGGCAATACCGGCGGCCACGCCGCTAATTGTTTTCCGTTTTTCATCCAGGAATATCCGGTTCGAAAAGTTTTTTTGCCGGTTTGTATTACCGGTATTGCTATCAGAATAGTCGGCAAAACTTGATGTATGATGATAATTAGCCGATTGTTGGTGGTATTGCTCGTTGGCGTAGCCAGTATTAGCCTCCGCTTCTTCCAGTACTTCAAAATCTTTTACGCTGCCCATTTGGGTTATAAGGGCCTGCACATCATCGGCGGTAATTACCTGCTTCGTAGGCGATAGCTTAGCCAGAAATAGCTCGGCCATGCGGGCTTCAATGTCGGCGGTAATTTCTTCATGTCCTTCGTAAGCCGAAAAGTAAGTTTTAATAGCAGTTAAATATTGGCTCAACTGCTCATAACCATCTTCCTCGATATGAAAAATTATGCCTTGTAAGTTGATGCTTATATTTTTTTTCATGGCTTTAAGATTTGCTGTTTTTCTTCTGGGTGATATGTTCAATAGAGGCTACTACTTCAATCCAGGTTTGGCGAAGCTGGACTAGGAATTCGGTACCGGTAGCGGTGAGTTTATAATACTTGCGGGGCGGGCCGGCCGGAGATTCTACCCACGAATAGTCCAGAAGTCCTGCATTTTTAAGCCGGGTCAATAACGGATAAAGGGTACCTTCTACTACTATCATTTTAGCTGCCGTTAATTCCTCAAGCATATCAGACGCATAGACTTCACCCCGGGAGATAATCTCCATAATGCAGAATTCAAGAATTCCTTTCCGCATTTGCACCTGTGTGTTTTCTACTTTCATGCTGGAAAATAATTTATGGTGCAAATATAATGGCAGGTACTATGTAAAACAAGGTACCTTGGACAATTATTTTTTTAAGTGAATTTTATATATTTTAAGAGTCAGAATTTTTTGTCCGGTTTAAACAAATAATGATTTTAATAATGAATTATATAAAGGAAAGATGAAGAAGTATGAACACCAGGTTTACGGGATTTTTTGCGTCCCCAAGAAAATAAATAAGGTTATAAAATATAATTATATTTAAATTTACCTTTTAAATCTTTTGATAATCAGTTTGATAAAATATTACTTTCAATATCCTTTATTTATGTCTTTTAAAGCTTCCAAACTTTGGGTTCTTGTCTTATGGCTGGGTTATTTCCAGGCAAGTGCCCAGGTAGCAGCGCCTAAATACAGCAACGAATTCCTGAATATTGGTGTGGGCGGCCGGGCGTTGGGCATGGGAAATGTGCAAGCAGCCATCGTGCACGATGCCACGGCCGGTTTCTGGAACCCGGCCGGGTTAACGCAGCTTTCACAAAAGAACAATCTGGTGTTAATGCATTCGGAGCTTTTTGCCGGTATTGTAAAAAATGATTATGCGTCTTACGCCATGTCCCTGGATACGAACAGCGCTTTTGCCGTTTCTCTTATTCGCACGGGTGTAGATGATATAGCCGATACCCGCAACTTGATCAATGAATACGGCTATATTAATTATGATAATATTCAGTTGTTTTCAGTAGCCGATTATGCTTTGTTATTATCTTACGCCCGCCAGAGCAGCCTCCTGAAAGGTTTACGTTTGGGCGGAAATGCCAAAATTATTTACCGCAACGTCGGTGATTTTGCCAATGCTTACGGTTTTGGTTTAGACTTTGGCGCGCAGTTAGACTGCGGGAAATGGCACTTTGGTTTAATAAGCAAAGATATTACCACTACCTTCAATGCCTGGGTGCATAACCCGGACAAATTCCGGGAGTCGGCGGTATTAACCGGCGATACCTTGCTTATTAAGAACAGCGTAGAAATTACCTTGCCCCGTTTAATTGCTGGTTTTGCCCGGGATATTCGTTTTTCAGATAAAATAAGTGCTTTAGCAGCTGCCGATCTCGACATAACATTTGATGGCCAGCGAAATGTTTTATTAAGATCAGGGCTGATTTCGGTGGATCCGCACCTTGGTTTAGAAATAAATTACGAACATTTGGTTTATATACGGGGTGGTTTAAGTAACGTGCAGCAAATCAAAAATTTTGATCAAACGCAGTTATGGCGGGCGCAACCCAACTTTGGGGTAGGCATTTCTACCAATGGTTTTGTGCTGGATTTAGCTTTATCCCGACTGGCCGATACCACTCCTACGAATAATTTTTCCGAAAATAGTAACCTGTCATCGGTAATTGTATCGCTGGGCTATTCTTTCGATTAATATTTTATTAAATATGCATCAAACTTTTACATTTAATAAATTTCTGAGAAGAAGCTTTTTGTTTTTGCTATGCTGGAGTTTTACTTATGCGCTGCAGGCCCAAACAACTTTTGGCAACGAATGGATTAATTATTCTCAGACGTATTACAAAATACCCATTGTAAAAAAAGGTATTTTCCGCCTCGATTATAATTATTTGTCTGCTGCCGGTCTTTCGGGGGAAGATCCGCGGAAGTTCCAGATTTTCAGAAGAGGGAAGGAGTTATCTGTTTTTGTGCAGGGCGAAAATGACGGCCGCCTGGATAACGAAGATTATATTGAATTCTACGGCGAACCCAACGATGGCAAAACGGATGTAGAACTTTACAAAAGCCCCAGCTACAAAGTACATGATCTGTATAGCCTCTACACCGATACGGCCGCTTATTTCCTGACAGTATCGCCGGAGAACGGCAAACGCATGCGTATTCAAAACCTTTCTGCTGCTGGTCTTACAGCCGAAGACTGGCATTGGCAAACCCGGTTAGTACTTCATACCAATAGTTACTCCCGGGGATATACAACTACCAACAGCACCCAGCTACCTTATGGTGATAAAGTAGAAGGTTTCTTTTCAGGAACTTTTGGCATTGGCGCTAATGGAGTAAACCGAGGTAGTCCCAAGATTTTTCCTGTAGATTCTTTAATTAACTTAGAAACCAGCGGTCCCAATCCTTCTCTGGAAACTATAATTATCGGGGACTCTTTTGTCGATCATAATATAACCATTTCTATCGTATTGCCGGGTGGAGGTGAAAGAATATTACAGTCTAATTTGACTTTAGGTAAGTTCGATCATGTTAAAACATCTTATCCGTTACAGTTTTCAGATATAAATGCGTCTGGGGTATTAAATGTTAAATTTAATATAAACACCAAAGTAACAGCTGGCGAACTGGGTGACATGATAAGAATTGGTTATTTAAAAGTTACCTATCCTCGTAAGAATATTTTATCTGAAAAGGATTTATATATCTCTTTACCGGATTCCAGTAAAGCCAGCAATTCGTTTTTAAGCTTTGCGACACCTCTTTTAAATTCAGTGGCTTATGATTTAACCGACCAGAGTAATATCAGCCGCACAGAAGGAATAGCTGCAGCGGAAAAGCAAGGTTTTGTTTTTGAAGGAAATGCCGGACGTAAAAGGAGTTTACTGGTAACTAATCGTAATAGATTTAGCGTACCGGCCATTCCCAATAAAATAAATTTCCGCCAATTTGATCCGGGTAAACCAAACTACATCATTATCAGCCATCGTAAACTCACCGCCACTGCACTAGATTATCCTCAACCAATTAATGCTTACGCTGCTTATCGGGCTTCGGAAGCTGGCGGCAAGTACGATACTTTGGTTTTTTATAGCGACCAATTGTATAATCAGTTTCACTACGGTGATCGTTCGGCAGTGGCTATAAGGCGTTTTATGAAATTTTTAATGGCTTCTGGTAAACCCGAACAGCTTTTCCTAATTGGAAAAGGAGTTGAACCTGATTATGGGCTAGGTAAGTTTCGGATTAATCCAAATGCTTATCCAGTGCAGGATTTAGTTCCAACCGGAGGCACACCGGGTTCAGATGTACTGTTTACCGCTGATTTCCAGAATAATGTTTTCTATCCGCAAGTTCCAACCGGCCGCTTAGCGGCTACAAATTCGGCGGAAGTTGTAGGATACCTGGAAAAAGTAATGCAAAACGAAAGTTTATCGGATAATGAAGTTTGGCGCAAAAATGTTTTGCATTTAGGAGGAGGTATTAATACAAACCAGCAAATCCAATTTAAAAATTATCTTGCGAGTTACGAGAATATAATAAAAAGGCCACTACTGGGTGCAAATGTACAAACCATTAGTAAATTAGGTTTATCTACAGCCGCAACTATAAATATAAATGTATCCCAGCAGGTAAATGCAGGTCTTTCTCTGATAACTTTTTTTGGCCATTCCTCATCCAGCATTACGGATATAGATATCGGCAGTGCATCTTCTCCGATTAACGGGTACAATAATCTGAAAAAGTATCCGATGATCTTAGTAAATGGCTGTAATGCTGGTTATATATTCTCCGCTTCTTTAATTAAATCTTTTGGCGAAGATTGGATGTTAACGCCTAAAAAAGGCGCCATACTTTTTATTGCCCATTCAGGAGCAGGATTAGATATTCCATTACACGTTTATTCCCGTAACTTTTACAATATAGCCTTCAACGAGCCAGACTTCTATGGTAAACCTATTGGATTGATTAATCAGGAGGTTATTAAACGTACCGCTAACATTAATAACGAAGAATATATAGGGGTAGCCACCGAAATGGTATTACAAGGCGATCCGGCAATCCGGTTGTTTGCCCCGGCCAAGCCGGATCTGGCAATTGAGCGTTCTACCATTTCTTTCCGTTCTTTGGTACCCAAGCAAGCTATTACTGCTGCCTCAGATAGTTTTCAGATTGTAATTCCGGTCAAAAATCTAGGTAAAGCCACCGAGCAAAGTTTTTATGTATCGGTATCGCGCAATAACCAGGTGCTCATTGATTCGGTTTTATCCCGACCAGTGTACGCCCAAGATACTATTTATTTCAACTTCAAATCTACGGAGGGAAAAGTAGCGGGTATTAACCGGTTTGATATTATGGTTGATCATCTAAATCAGATAGATGAATTAGATGAAACCAATAACATCGTGTCACAATTTGAATACAATTTTCCGGCTAATGGTGCTAGCCCTTTGTTTCCGGAAGAATATGCTATTGTAAATACGGAAAAAGTGAAATTGATTGGCCAGGCTGTTGGTTCATCAACACAAGACCGCAGTTATTTTTTTGAATTAGATACTACCCAAACATTTAACAGCCCGGTAAAAAGATCGCAAGTTGTTTCCAGTGCTGATTTGCCAACCTGGGAAGTAACTTTATTGCCTAATGTGGCCCCGCATGATAGTTTGGTGTATTATTGGCGGTATCGGATTAATAATAGTGTGCCAACAGCAGAGGACTCCATCTGGGGTGAAAGTTCTTTTCGCTACATTCCAAACAGTCCGCCCGGGTGGTCGCAAAGCCAACCGGCTCAATTTGCACAAGCGCAGAAATCACAAATAAATCTGAACCAAAGCACGAACCAGTGGGAATTCAGTCCGATCGAAAAAAGTTTGAGTTTGCGCACAACCGGAAATATTATTAATACCGACTGGCTCCGCTACGGCATATTTGTAAATAGCTTGAATGGTATGGACGGTACCTGTATTCTGAATATCCCCAATTTAATTGTGGCTGTATTTAAAGAAAAAACTTTAGAGCCTTACCTGAATATGCCTGGCGGTGTACCTAATTCAGTATGTGGAGTAGCACCCAAATCGTTTTACTACTTTGGTAATTTAAATGATCCGAACCGGCGGGAACATTTACTTAAATTTTTAGAAGCCGTTCCGGCCGGGTATTATGTAGCAGCGGTAACCCTTAATCAGGTGCCTTTTGCCAATTTTTCTCCCGAATTAAAAGATGCTTTTCATAGTATAGGTTCCAAACTGATCGACGAACTGCCATCCGGTTATCCTTTTGCCATTGTAGGGCAGAAAGGAGCCGCCGTAGGAAGTGCGCAGGAAATAACAGCAACAGCAGCTGACCCGACCGAAAGCATTGAACTGAATTATACCTTAACCGGGAACGGCAATACCGGTAAAATTACTTCTACTTTAATTGGTCCGGCTACCGAATGGAAAACATTATACCATACCATTCAGCAGCAGGCAACAGGAAAAGACCGCTATAATCTGGTAATTACCGGTTTGGATATTAACCAAAAGAATGAAACGGTTCTCCAGCAAAATATAACCGAGCGGGAGAAAGATATTTCTGCTATAGATGCCAAAAATTTTCCTTATTTACAGCTTTCCGCAGTTGTGTCCGATTCCTTAGAGGCTACTGCTCCACAACTGAAAGAGTGGCTGGTGCTGTATACGGGCGTACCAGAAGGTATAGTAAGGCCCGATTTGGTGGGCATGGATAAATATGCCGAGTTAAGTAAGCAGGCAGATAAAGGTAAAATTGAAGTTAAATTTGCTTTTGAAAATATTTCGGATGTTAATTTCTCCGATTCCATTTTAACCCGGATAACCTTGATTGGTCAAAATGGTTTTACGAAAGATATTAAAATAAAACCTCTGGCAAAAGGAGAAGTGGCTTATGTGCAGCATACATTTGCTACCGCGGAACTTACCGGTAATTATACACTGCGGTTTACGGCCAACCCAACAACTGATAATCCGATTGTACAACCGGAGAAATATTATTTTAATAATTCGCTGGAAGTACCTTTAACCATTAATGCAAACCTGCATCCTTTGCTGGATGTGGTATTTGACGGCCGGCATATTATGAATGGTGAGATTGTATCGCCTAATCCGAAGATTAGTATGACCTTACAGGACGATGATACTTATTCCTTTCTGCAAGATCCGAACAACATGGAAGTATTTTTAAAAATGCCGGATCAGATTGATTATACGGCGGTAGACCTGACAAATCAAAACATTATTCAATATACGCCGGCTACAGAGAAAAACGATTTTAAATTAAATTATTCGCCCGAAAATTTACCGGACGGGAAATATACGCTGCAAGTGCAAGGCAAAGACTTATCGGGTAACAAAGCTGGCTTTGAACCTTATACCATTGAGTTTGAGGTAATAAATGAATCATCGGTTACGCACTTTTATCCTTACCCCAATCCGTTCTCGAGCAAAACGCGTTTTGTTTATACTTTAACCGGTAGTAAAGTGCCCGATAATATGAAAATTCAAATTATGACCATTACGGGCAAAGTAGTACGCGAAATAACCAAAGAAGAACTGGAACCAATTAAAATTGGCAATAATATCAGTGATTTTGCTTGGGATGGAACTGATGAATTCGGCGACAGATTAGCCAACGGCGTTTACCTGTACCGGGTGGTAATGGATACCGGTGATAATGAATTTAAAAACCGGAAAGCTGGCACTTCCGGAAAAGCCGACCAGGCGTTTAAGAAAGAGTACGGTAAAATTTATATTTTGCGGTAAAGAGGTAAAAAATTCTTAAACAAAAGAGCCGGGTTAGTTAGCCCGGCTCTTTTGTTTTCATTTAAAAAAAGAGGAATATTTTAACCGAACAGCGAAGAAGAAAGATACCGGTCGCCCCGGTCGCAGATGATGCAAACGATTACGCCTTTATCTAAGTTTTGTATTAACCTGGTAGCTGCTAAAACTGCTCCGCCGCTGCTCATGCCGGCAAATATGCCTTCTTCCCGGGCTAGCCGACGAGTCATGGCTACGGCATCAGCTTCGGTTACATCTATTAACTGGTCTACGCGTTCTTTTTCAAAAATCTTTGGTAAATAAGCTTCGGGCCAGCGCCGTATTCCTGGTATCTGCGATCCTTCCTGGGGTTGTACGCCTATTATTTGTACTGCCTCGTTCTGTTCTTTTAAGTACCGCGAAACGCCCATAATGGTACCCGTGGTGCCCATAGAAGAAACAAAATGCGTAACGGTTCCCTGGGTGTCCTGCCAAATCTCCGGGCCAGTGCTGGCATAGTGCGCCAAATGATTATCTGGATTGCCAAACTGGTTTAACATTAAGTAACCACCCTTTGCTACTTGGGCGTGGGCATAATCAATAGCGGCTTCCATAGAGCCCACCGCGGGCGTCAGGATAACTTTGGCGCCGTAGGCTTCCATGGTGAGTACGCGTTCGCGGGTAGAGTTTTCCGGCATTACCAGTTCTATCTCCACACCAAACAAACGGGCAATCATGGCCAGGGCAATACCGGTATTGCCACTGGTCGCTTCTATTATTTTCATGCCGGTTTTTAATTCGCCCCGGTCCAAAGCCCCTTTTATCATGCCGTAGGCCGCCCGGTCTTTTACACTGCCACCCGGATTATTCCCTTCCAGCTTAGCCAATAATTTTACGCCGGGTTTATTAACTATATTTTTTATTTCTACGAGAGGTGTTCCCCCAATTAAATCTAATAATGTTGCCACTTTTTTATAATTAAAAGTCAAAATTAAGAATAAAACTTTAAAGAGAAGTTTTCTATTCGCTAATGTCTTTATTTGTACGATTGGATGAATAGCAAAGACTAAAAAGAACGATCTTTTAAACGTTTTGAGAGGAAACAAATTACAATATGCAGCTATTGGATATTTTAGGAAATTAATGATTAATAGCCCTTACTGGGTGTTTTTCGCAAGAAGTGGTTGGGTAAAAGCTATTTATAATTGGCGGTGATAACATGAGCAATGGCAATCAATTTCACTTTTTATCAAATCATTATCCAGCTTCAATATTTAATTACAAATTTATTTCTCCATAAAGCTTCTGCCATTATCTTTAACGTCTTGTTCTCTATTTCTCAGCCGGAATAATTATTTATTTCTTAGGCATGTGAAATTAAAACTCTAAACTTGCGTAAGACGACGTAAAATAGCTTTCTTTTATCTTTATGTACCTGACCGAACGTTACCGGCTTTCCTTAACTTTGCTCACCGATTTATATCAGCTTACCATGGCCCAGGGATATTGGGTTAAAGGCATGGCCGAAAAAGAAGCGGTATTTCATTTATATTTCCGGCAAAATCCTTTTAAAGGCGGCTATACCGTTAGTGCCGGATTAGCCGATGCCGTAGATTTACTGCGTAATTCCCAGTTTTCTCCGGAAGATATATCTTACTTAAAAAGTTTGCGCGATAATAAAGCCCAGCCTTTATTCCGGGAAGATTTTTTGAAATATTTAGAAACCTTGCGGTTTACCTGCGATGTTGCTGCCATGCCCGAAGGTACGCTGGTGTTCCCCAGCGAACCGCTGCTGCGGGTTAGCGGTCCTATTTTGCAGTGCCAGCTCGTAGAAACCCCTTTGCTAAATATCCTGAATTTTCAAACTTTAATTGCTACCAAAGCGGCCCGCATTGTAGATGCTGCGGGCGCCGACCGGGTAATTGAATTTGGCATGCGCCGGGCACAAGGTCCGGATGGCGCTTTGTCGGCGGCGCGGGCGGCTTTTATTGGCGGCATTGGCGCCACTTCTGATTTACTGGCCGGACGGCTGTTCAATATCCCGGTAAAAGGTACGCATGCCCATAGTTGGGTGATGTCGTTTGCCGAAGAAAAAGAAGCTTTTGCGGCTTATGCCGAAGTGTTTCCGCAGGACAGTGTTTTTTTAGTAGATACTTATAATACCCTAAACGGGGTAAAAAATGCTATTGCGGTAGCTCAGGAAATGCGGAGCAAAAACACCGAATTGCAAGGTATCCGGCTGGATTCTGGTGATTTGGCTTATTTGAGTATAGAAGCCCGTCGGCTACTGGACGAAGCTGGTTTCCCGAACGTTTCTATTGTAGCCAGCAACGACCTGGATGAACATTTAATTCAAAGCCTGAAATTGCAGGGGGCGCGCATTGATACCTGGGGCATTGGTACCAAGCTCGTAACGGCCTATGATCAGCCGGCCTTGGGAGGCGTGTATAAATTAGGTGCCATCCGGCAGGAGAATGGGGAGTGGGATTATAAGTTGAAATTATCGGAACAGTTGGTAAAAATATCTACGCCCGGTATTCAGCAAATAAGACGGTTTTTGGGTAAAGACGGGTTTATAGCCGATATGATTTTCTCCGAAGATGAACCGGTTTCTTCTCCGGCCACCATTATCGATCCCATTGATCCCACGCGCCGTAAAGTTATTGGCGAGGACGTTAACTACCAGGATTTGTTAGTACCTGTTTTTACAAAAGGTGAAATGGTATATGACTTGCCGGACTTAACCGAAATCCAGAACTACGCCAAACAACAGGTAAACCAACTGCACGAAACCAGCCGCCGCTTTCTGAACCCGCATACTTACCCGGTTGGTTTGGCCGAACAACTGCATCATAAAAAAATGGATATTATTATGCAGTTGCGGCGTTTAAAGTGAGCTGATAAGTCGAGTTAAAAGGAAATTTGTTAACTATAATTATAATGAATAATTATAGTTGAAGTATGTTTAAATTTTGAGAATTGGAACGACTTTGCTTTTTTAATGTAGGCTTAATAAAGAAAATGAAGACACTTATTATCCTTATTCACTGTCATTCAGAAGGAATCTTATCGGTTACCTGCCTATAAGGTTTCTTCTGAATGACCGGTTTGGATGGTTTATTCAAATTGCAAACATCCTCTTATATTCCAATTTTCCAACTAATATACAATCAAAAGATATATAACTTTACTTTTTCGTTAATACTTCGGGTTGCCGGTAAGCAATGCTAATATTATTTTGGGCAAAAGCCGATCGGATTAAATCGTGCAAATCGTTGGTAATGCCGCCAATATGCTGACGCAATGCCCAAACGCGCGTAATAATAACAATACCCGTTTCGGTATTTTCCGAAACTACCTGCGGCGCCGGTTCCTGCAGTATGCGATCATCCTGGCTTAGTATGTCCCGGATAAGTTTCTTGGCCTGGTCAATATCATTTTCGTACTGCACAGTAATTCTAACTTCGGCCCGGCGGTTAGTTTCCATATCCAAATTAGTAATAGTGCCGCTGGCTAACGGACCGTTTGGAAGGTAAATGGTTTTATTGTCGGCAGTTTTAATAATGGTATGTAAAATATTAATCATACACACATTACCGCTCACACCTTGGGCTTCTATGTTATCGCCCACCCGGAATGGTTTAACGGCTAAAAGCAAAACCCCGCCGGCAAAGTTAGATAAGCTTCCCTGCAAAGCTAAACCAATGGCTAAGCCCGCCGAACCCAACACGGCCACTATAGAGGTAAGAGCCATACCTAATTGGGATATTACCGCCAGAATAAGTAAAATACGCAGGCCAATATTTAATATATTGCGCAGGAAAGGCCGCAACGAAGGATCTACATCGTGCTTAATCATTTGCGCATTTATAAAATTAATCAGCTGCCGGATAATCCATAACCCAATAACAAGAATGAGAAAGGCACCAATAAACTTAATGCCGTACGAAACAAAAAAAGTGGTTAAAACATCGCGGTATTTTTGATAATCGAACATAGAATTATGCTTAATTAAATGTGAAAGCTTTTATAGGATTGAAATATAAAAAAGAATATGCTTTGAAATCAATCCAAATACACACTTTGCAGCAGCAAGTTGGGGTTCAGACAGATTTGAGCATAATATTCCTGCTGACCAGGCGTACAAACACCCGGAAAATCACCAGCTTGCCCTAGCATATCGGTCATTACCTGAAAATGCAAATGCGGCGGCCAGTCGCCGTTTTCCGGAAAAGGACCTATTTGGGCGAAGGTTTCCCCTTTAGCAATTGGTTTGCCTACCCAAAGCGCCGGTAAGGAAGTCCGGGTAAGATGTCCGTAAAGCGTATAAAAGGTATTACCTTCCAGTTCATGTTCTAAAATAATGGTGGGCCCGTAATCGCCAAAATGGTTATTGTCCTGGAAAGAATGTACCCGGGCATCCAAAGGAGCGGAAACCAAAGTACCGGCAGGCATCCATATATCTACGCCCAGGTGCACACTTCTTTTATCTTCCTGACTATCAAAGTGCGTACTTCTATTATAAATAACCCGGTTTTCCTGGTAGCCACCTATACCTACCGTAGCATTTTGCTTCGCTAACAAATCATACACTAATTGGGCGAAAGCTGCCGTGTTACGCAGGTCTTTATCCAAAAGCAAAGCATTATGGGCCGTAAAATCAAGCTGGCAAACGGTGGGGCTGTTTAAATCTATCGGCACTACCGGACTGATGTCTGCGGCATATTTCTTTAGTAAAGTAATTGTAGTCGAAGCGTTCATACGGGGTAAAATGTGGCCGTAAAGGTAAGGGGTTATAAATTGATCTCCCACCGAAAAAAGATATGTCGTAACTTTGGCACCGGAATAAAGTTAATACAGAAATAAATTTTCTATAATATACATGAGCCAATCGTATTTGCAGCTGAAAGTAGTGGGGGTAACCCGCGAAACTGCCGATGCTGTTACCATCCATTTCGAACATCCCGAAAAAATAAATATTGTCAGTATGGCCGGGCAGTTCCTCACCCTCATTTTACCAATCAATGGCCAGGAAGTGCGCCGCTCGTATTCGCTTAGCAGTGCGCCCTATGAGGCGCCCCGTTTAGCCGTAACGGTAAAAAAAGTGCCGAATGGAATTGTTTCTAATTATTTGGTGGATAAATGCGCCGTTGGTATGGAAATGAAAGTACTAGCACCCATGGGCAACTTTAAAGTAGAAACCCATTCGGCAAATGCCCGGAATATTGTTTTAATAGGGGCCGGCAGTGGTATTACGCCCTTAATTTCCATGGCCAAAGCCATTTTACACGAAGAACCAAAAAGCCACGTTACGCTTATTTACGGAAACCGCCACGAAGGCACCATTATTTTTAAGGATAAGCTGAACGAAATGCAGGCGCAGTACGGCAACCGTCTGGTAGTGGAACATGTTTTTAGTCAGCCCAAAGCCGATTTAAACGAAGCCAAGTCTTTCGGTTTTAAAAATATTTCTTCCTGGTTTAAGAAAAAAGAGGAGATACCCGCGGAGTCCAGCGACCTGCAGCATAAATACAAAGGCCGGCTGAACCGCAAAATGCTGATTCAGATTTTAGAAAACCTGCAACTTACCGATTACCTGGATACAGAATTTTACCTTTGTGGCCCGGAAGGTATGATGGACGAAGCAAAAGAAGCTTTGAAAATATTAAAAGTATCTTCAGATCGCATCCATAAAGAAAGTTTTATTACGGCCAAAGAAAAAGAGCCAGCGCCACATGCCACTGTAACCACCGCCAATGGCGGGGGAGATAACGCCGATTGCCATTTGGTAACGCTTATTTTCGAAGGTGCCGAGTATAAAATTCCGGTGCAGAAAAATCAAACTATATTGGAGGCCGGTTTGGAAAAAGAGATTGATTTGCCTTATTCTTGCCAGGCCGGTTTATGTACGGCTTGCCGGGGTAAATGCCTTTCGGGCAAAGTACACCTGGATGAAAGCGATGGTTTATCGGAGGCCGAAATAGCCGCGGGTTACGTTTTAAACTGCGTTGGCCACCCGCTTACTGCCGATGTCGTAATAGAAATAGGGTAATTGCAATCAAATACTTCGGCTACTAAGCCGCTTTCGGCAGATTTCAGAACAGTAATATTCGGCTTAGGTTAGGGTAAAAGATTTAGTTCTTTATCCTTCAGAAATTAAAGATATAGATATGATGAATAATAATACGGCTGTTTTAGAGCCTAAACCTCGTACTTTTTTACCGGCTGATTTTAAAGTAACCGATTGGCCGGCTTTGCAGCCTTATTTTGAAGAACTAAAAAATCGCGAAATAAATACGGTAGATGAACTGGAAAGCTGGCTCCTGGAGCGGAGTGAACTGGAAAGTGTAGTGGAAGAAGATATGGGCTGGCGGTATATTCGCATGACTTGCGATACGCAGGACGAAGCCGCTACTGCTGCTTTTACTTATTTTGTAGAAGAAATTGAGCCCAATATAGCGCCTTACGATCATGCTTTTAACCAAAAGCTGATTACTTCACCTTTTTTACCGGCCTTAGATCCGGAGAAATACCGGATTTACCTGCGTTCCGTTCAGAAAGCCATTGAGATATTCCGGGAAGAAAATATTCCGCTGAACACCGAAATATCTACAAAACAACAACAATATGCGGCCACAACCGGCGCCATGACCGTGACGCTGGACGGCGAAGAAATAACTTTGCAACGCGCATCTGACCGGTTAAAGAACCTGAACCGCGATATAAGGAAAGAAGCTTATCTGGCCATTCAGGACCGCCGGTTAAGAGATAAAGAGCCGTTAAATGCGCTTTATACCGAATTAATTCAGTTGCGCCACCAGGTAGCGCAAAATGCCGGTTTTCCTAATTTCCGTGATTATATGTTTGCGGCCCTGGGCCGATTTGATTATACGCCGCAAGATGTGTTTTCTTTTCACGAAGCCATCAAAACCACCATTGTGCCGGTTATAAGCCAGTTAGATGAGCAACGGAAAAAGAACCTGGGCTTAGAAGAATTAAAGCCCTGGGATTTGGACGTGGATGAATCGGGTAAAGCGCCTTTAGAGCCTTTTCAGGCCGGCGACGAACTCCTGGAGAAAACCATTGAGTGTTTTTATCGCTTAGATTCTTATCTGGGCGATTGCTTGGTAACCATGAAAAATATGGGTCGCTTAGACCTGGAATCGCGGAAAGGAAAAGCGCCCGGCGGTTATAATTACCCTTTAGACGAAACCGGTGTTCCCTTTATATTTATGAATGCTACTTCTTCTTTGCGCGATGTGGTTACGTTGCTGCACGAGGGCGGGCACGCCGTACATTCTTTCCTGACGCATCCTTTGCCCTTGGGTGCATTTAAACATCCACCTTCAGAAGTAGCCGAACTGGCTTCTATGTCCATGGAATTAATTAGTATGGATTATTGGGATATATTTTTCCCGGACGAAGACGAACTAAAACGAGCGAAGAAAACCCACCTGGAAAGTGTATTGGAAACCTTCCCTTGGGTAGCTACCATCGACCGGTTCCAACATTGGGTGTACGAAAACCCGAACCATACTTTAGAAGATCGAGAAGCCAACTGGCTGCAGATATTCAACGATTTCAACCAGCATGCTGTTAGCTGGTCGGGTCTGGAGCAATATAAACCTTATATCTGGCAAAAGCAGTTGCACCTCTACGAAGTGCCTTTTTATTACATCGAATACGCCATGGCCCAACTAGGCGCCATTGCCGTTTGGAAAAATTACAAGCAAGATCCGCAGGCGGCTTTGGCCGGATATAAAAAGGCATTAAGTTTGGGTTACACGCAATCTATCGGGGAAGTTTATGCTGCCGCCGGCATCCGCTTCGATTTCTCGGCCGATTATATTAAAACCTTAGCCGATTTTGTGCAGGAAGAAATGGCGAAATTGTGAGATAGCTTTTAGCAGTTAGCTTTTTCATATACAATACAAACAGTAGTATTAATTTTTTAGGCAGGAGAAAATATTTAATCATTTCATGTTCCTGCATCTTAAAGTATTTTAGATAAGCAGCAGCTAAAAGCCAATCGCTAACAGCTAATAGCTAAACGCTAAAAAACTAACAACTAATAAAAAAATGAGCGAATATACAGCATTAAGCGATTTAGGTGAATTTGGTTTAATCCGGAGAATTCAGAACACCATTAAACTGGAGCAAAAATCTACGGTGGTGGGCATTGGTGACGATGCGGCCGTGCTGGAACCGGGCGAAAAAAATATAGTGGTTTCGACGGACATGTTGGTAGAAGGCGTTCATTTTGATTTGAGCTTTTGTCCGTTACGCCACTTGGGTTATAAAGCCGTAGCCGTTAATGTTTCGGATATTGCCGCCATGAACGCCTTGCCTACCCAGATTACAGTTAGCCTGGCTATTGGCAGCCGGTATACGGTAGAAGCCATTGAGGAATTATACGATGGTATTCGGATTGCCTGTGAGAACTATAAAGTAGATTTAGTAGGTGGCGATACCACTTCTTCTAATGCTGGCTTGGTAATTAGTATTACAGCTATTGGCGAAGTAGCAAAAGGAGAAGCTGTATTGCGCAGCACCGCCCAACCCAACGACCTGATTTGTGTAACCGGCGATCTGGGAGCTGCTTATTTAGGTTTGCAGGTCTTAGAGCGGGAAAAACAAGTGTTTATGGATAACCCCGAAATGCAGCCGGATTTGCAGGACAAAGAATATCTGGTGCAGCGCCAGTTAAAGCCGGAAGCCCGCATGGATGTAATCCACGAATTAAAAGAGCTAGGGGTTAAGCCTACCGCTATGATCGATATTTCGGATGGTTTAGCTTCCGAAATCATGCATTTATGTGCCCAATCCGGTACTGGTGCCGCTATTTACCAGGATAAATTGCCCGCCGACCAGCAGGTACTCAATACGGCCGAAGAATTCCGGCTGGACCCGGTTACCTGTATTCTGAATGGGGGAGAAGATTACGAATTACTATTTACCGTGAACCTGGCCGATTTAAATAAAATCCGGAACCATCCGGATATTACCATTATTGGTAAAATGACCGAAGCATCGGAAGGAGTACGATTGGCTACCCCCAGCGGTAATACATTCCCGATAAAAGCCCAGGGCTGGACGCATTTTTAATGGAGGTAAAGTACTAAATAGCACCGGCAATAATTAAAAGAATCATTCTGAAAATCTTACTATTCTCAGAATGATTCTTTTAATATAAAGGCTACTTTGTTATTGATACTTAGATCAGTTTAGAAACCCAATAATGTCTAATACAGCAGGTGTGAACAAATCTTCTTTAACTATCGTCCTAAATAAATTTTTTGAACTTCGGACCGATATTAAGCTGAATTACAAGTGGAGAAATAAAAAAACGGATTGGTTTAGGTACTGATGGTTTCATAACGGCCCCGGACAAACATAAAAATACCGTAGCAGATTAAGCCGAGGGCAACTGCACCCAGTAAAAAGGAGCCGAAGGAGCTGTTTTCTAAAAACTGAAAGGCACTTTCAGTACCGCCGGCTTCCTGGGCGTTGGCATGCAGAGAAGCTTTTAAAAGTAAATAACCAATAATGCCCCACACAATGCCATGGGCCGGATATCCAATTTTACCCGCCCGAACCAAGGCATTCCGCCATTCCGTTTTTATTTGGGCAGCTCTTATTTTCTTTAAAAATTTGCCCGAAAAACCTTTGTAGATCTGGTAAATGCCTAAGCCAATGGTTGCTAAACCAATGAAACCTAATAACCATTGACCGAACGGTTTATCCAGCAAGGTATCGGCTAAGGTTTGCTGGGAACTTCCGCCACTGCTTTGAGCATTTCCCTGCAGCAACTTAAAGCCCGAAACAGCCAGACCACCGTAAACGAGGCCACTAAAAGCATAACCTAACCGGCGAGCCAATCCTTTGGCATCTTTGCCTTTTTTCTCTGTGTCCATAAAGGCTTGTATAAAACGCCAGATTGCATAGCAAATCAAACCCAGAATCACTATACCTACCAAAATTTTTCCGAATGGCTGGTCTAGTAAAAAGGAAAATATACTTTGTTTGCCGGCCTTGGCCGTTGTTTTACCGTTTAAACCAAAAGCCGCCATAAAAGCCAGCATACCTAGTAATACATAAACGGTGCCGTTAGCATAAAGACCAAATTTTGCCAGTTGTTTTACCCAACCACTGCGGGAGGCTGGTACATGTAAATTAGTTTGGGGAGCGTACATATTATGGATTTCATAGTAATATTTCTATCTATCCTTACCCTAAATTTAACCTAATGGTTATGTGATTTACATCTATTCCATACCGCATTCAGTTCCGAATAAGCCGGAGTTTTTTGGTTTTAGTTTCCGGGTAATGCCTGCCTAAATCAAACATGATAAATTATATTTCTGACCTTAATTAGCTATTCGTAAGAGATGTTATGCTAAATAAATGATCAATAGGTAATAGGCTTAGATGAACTCACTCACGTCATCCCAGAAGGATCAATTGGGTATATTGCCAAATAGATCCTTCCATAATGACGTAAATGGGCTTCAAAAATTTATTCTGATTTTGGCGTAATCTCTCTTAGTAAGATCAATATGAAATCAGACTTAAAACTTTGGGTCTTAAATATTAAAGCTTTAATCTTTATAGTAGGACTTTTAATCTTCCGGAAACGGGACAAAAACAAAGTTGGTAAAACCTTCATCTATCACAAATAGGCAACAGAATTCGTCGGGGTTTTTATAAGCACTTTCAAAATCTTCTACTTTATCTACATCAATTACCTGACGCTCCACAAAATCGTAGAGATAGGAGGCATAAATATGCCATTCCAACGCCAACTCATCGGCATTAATTAAAAGCGTACCCAATGGCGATTCTTGTTTAGTGAAAATAAAGATAGGATAACGGGATATTTCCCGTTTCCGGATCTGGTAAGAAGCTTCGCGTAACGTTTCGGAAACCAAAGCAAAATCTTTGGTAATGGTTCCTAAATATTTACCGTTCAGTTCTGGATCGTTGTTCATGCGGCATTTATGCTTTTAACTCTAATAATACGACGTTCTCTACGTGATGGGTTTGCGGAAACATATCTACCGGCTGAATCTTAGTTACCTCGTAATTAACCGCCAGTGCTTCTAAATCCCGGGCCTGGGTGGCCGGGTTACAACTCACATATACAATCCGATTGGCCCGTAAATGATTTAATTTTTCTACCACCTCCGGATGCATACCGGCCCGCGGCGGATCGGTAATGATTACGTCTGGCTGCCCGTGTTCCTGAATAAAAGCATCATTTAACACCTCGCGCATATCTCCGGCATAAAATTTTGTGTTAGGGATGTTGTTTATCCGGGAATTGAGTTTGGCGTCTTCGATGGCGCTGGCCACGTATTCTACCCCAATAACTTCCTGGGCTTGCCGGGCCACAAAATTGGCAATAGTGCCGGCGCCGGTATATAAATCGTAAACTACTTCGGTGCCAGTTAAACCGGCAAAGTCGCGGGTAATTTTGTAAAGTTCGTAAGCCTGATCGGAGTTGGTCTGGTAAAAAGATTTTGGCCCTACCCGGAAACGCAAACCTTCCATTTCTTCGTGAATATACGGCTCACCGTGAAAGCAAACCACTTCTAGATCGTGAAAGGTCTCGTTGCCTTTACCATTAATAACGTAATGCAAAGAAGTAATCTCGGGGAAGTTATTTTTCAGGTGTTCCAGCAAACCAAGTAGCGCGGGCATATCTTCATAATATATCTGAACAATCACCATTACATCGCCGGTATTGGCCGTCCGGATAATGAGGTTGCGCAGAAAACCTTCCATTTTAACCATATCAAAAAATATCAGGTTATGCAGTTTGGCGTATTGCCGCACCGATAACCGGATATTATTAGAAGGATCGGGTTGGAGGTAGCAATGTTTTATATCCAGGATTTTATCGAAGCGGGCCGGAATATGAAAACCCAACGCATTACGGTCGTACTCCTGGCCCGATTGAATTTGTGCGGTAGTCAGCCAACTGTTATTGGAGAAAGTATATTCCAGTTTGTTCCGGTAATAAGCCGTTTTATCCGACGCTTTAATTGGGATAATGGGTTTAGAGCCAATTTTACCAATCCGCTCCAGGTTATCTTTTACCTGCTTTTGTTTATAAAATAACTGGGTGTCGTAGCCAATGTGCTGCCATTTACAACCGCCGCATACGCCAAAGTGCTCGCAAAAAGGTTCTACCCGCAACTCGGAGTAAGTATGGAAGTGGATGGGGGAGGCTTCCAGGAAATTCTTTTTTTGCTTGGTAACTTTTAAATCCACCACATCGCCGGGCGCTACACCGGTTACAAATATTACCAGGTTCTCGTGGCGAGCCAAACATTTACCTTCGGCGGCCATTTCCTCAATGCGGATGTTCTTTATTATTTCGAACTGTTTTTTGTTTTTCTGCTTTCTCACAATACCGCAAAATTAAAGTAAAAATTAAGGCTAGCCTAAGAAATATGCTTAATCTCTTATCAGCAAAAAAGAGGCAGGCAGTTAAGGTGCTTTTGACATTTTACGATTAATTAGAATACAAATACCGGTTTAGTTATACCTTTGTCTTTCCAAACCAATTATTTAACTACGCTGATGAAAGATAAAGTTGTTTTAATAACCGGCAGCACTTCGGGTATTGGTAAAGCCCTGGCTAAATCTTTTGGCCAGGCCGGAGCACAGGTGGTTATTACGGGACGCAACAGCGCGAACCTGGAAGCTACGGCCGAGGAGTTAAACCAACTTCATATCCGGAATCTGGCCATCCTGGCCGATGTAAGTAAAGAAGCAGATTGCGCCCGCATGGTGGCGGAGACAGTGGCTGCTTTTGGGAAACTCGATATCTTAATTAATAATGCCGGTATTTCCATGCGGGCATTATTTCGGGATTTGGATTTGGAGGTTATCCGGAAAGTAATGGATATCAACTTTTACGGAACCGTATATGCTACCAAGTTTGCCCTGCCGCACATTTTAAAAACAAAAGGCTCCATTATTGGCATATCATCTATTGCGGGTTATCGCGGATTGCCAGGCCGCACCGGTTATTCCGCTTCAAAATTTGCGATGCACGGTTTCCTGGAAACGCTCCGCACCGAAGTTTTAAACCAGGGGGTACACGTCATGATTGCCTGCCCGGGTTTCACTGCTTCTAATATTCGCAACTCAGCCCTTACTGCATCCGGACAAGTACAAGGTGAATCGCCGCTGGACGAAGGTAAGATTATGTCGGCGGAAGAAGTGGCCGATATTATTTTAAAAGCTACTTATAAAAGGAAAAGGGATGTGGTAATGACGGCTCAGGGAAAACTGACCGTTTTTATAAACAAATGGCTTCCCGGCCTTACCGATAAACTGGTCTTAAACCATTTCAAAAAAGAGAAAGATTCACCGGTGTAAAACAGTTTACAGTAAACAGTTATCAGTAAATATTTTGTAGTGAACAGGTAATTGTGAATAATAAATAATTACTATTAGGTGAATTTCCGGCAAGAAAACTATTAATAAGCCACTGTGTAAGTTACTAACAAATAGAAATCGAATTAGCTTTAGGAATTAAGAATTATCAAATGACTGTTTACTTTTAACTGTAAACCGTTAAGGTAATTCCAGCACATTACTTTTGCGGATATAAGCTTTTTGTCCGTTCCATTCGGTTTCGTACCAGATATCTCTTTCGCTTTTCAGGTCTATTTTATGACCTTCGGTGGCAGTGGCCAACCAGGTAGCGCCAGCCGATGGTGCCGACATAACGGCTACGTTGTTTTGCCGGATAATTCCTTTTTTTACAAAACTGAGAAAGTTGATGTAGTAAACAATAAACAGCAGGTACGCCATAAAAACCAGCTGGAAAGCAGAGGTGGCAGGTTTTTTCTTGCGCTTGTTTACTATAGCAATGGTAACGACTATTACCGCAACCATCAGCATTAACTGCAGAATATCTAAGTAACGTTTATTAAACTGCGTCTGCATAAACTCCAGGTCAGTGAAGCTATAGCCGGCATAGTTTTGTTTTTGGGCAATTGCTTCTATTTTTTTCAGTACAGCCCGGTTCGGATTTTTATCGTAATAAAGATGCAGGTAATACAAGGCCGCCGTATAATTTTGCCGCACTTCCTGGGTATAGGCCATTTTCAAAATCATCTGGGGAGAAGATTTCTGCTGCGATTCAAAAATATCTTTATAAATTTTGAAGCTTTCGGCGTAATGTTGTTGCTCAAATAAAGCATCGGCCTGTTTTAGTAACTTTGTTTCTTTCTGAGCATAAGTAAGTTGGCTTAAAAAGAAAAAAAATGTAAAAAAAAGAACATATAATTTGCGCGATTTATTTGCCATTTTAAAATATCTGTCTTAGTTTTGCATCGCAATTCAGGGAAACGCCCTAAGGTTGTAAAGATAATAAAAAGATTC
>Ga0210040_10000838_pt1 | contig 49358 bp, 43 predicted proteins | sample CryGeyCG12114_NA_FD_185462 | JGI IMG/M metagenome (GOLD analysis project Ga0210040, IMG submission 185462) | Groundwater microbial communities from aquifer - Crystal Geyser CG19_WC_8/21/14_NA (SPAdes) (version 2) | ecosystem: Environmental > Aquatic > Deep subsurface > Groundwater | place: USA...
CTAGATTAAGCTTTTTAAACCTTATATCGTCGTCGCCTTTAAGTTAATACACTAAATATAAAGCGACGACGAGGTTATTATTAACACCTAATTAGATATTCGGGTTTTTTAGCGAAATATATATATATAGAAGCGCCTATTATATACTTATACTACCCCTAGTAGTAAATACTTAAGTTTTTTTATAAAAAAATTAAACTTCGATACAGGTACTAACACGCGTGCTAACAGCGTGCTAACAGCATGCTAATAGCGTGCTAACAGCGTGCTAGTATATAACATACATTCTGTTTTAACGACATGTCAGGCGTACCAATACGCGTGCTGACACGCATACTGACACCGTGCTAACACCGTGCTAGCACGCGTGCTAGCACGATGCTAGCATCTATACGGAGGGCACGATAGTTCCTTCGTGGTGAGTTCTGTGTGCCTTACCTAGGCACCAAGCACCTATTTATTTTGGCACCTACGTTTCCTGTGTAGCATCTGGCCGCCCTAGCAGCGTAGTTGCTGAGTGTTCAATGTCTTCATAGCTGTTCGTCACGTCGCCGAAGTGTTGAGCTCGTCGCGATCTCGTCGCGGAGACTGCAAAATACAGTACGATGTCGTACGAGCAGCTGCTGAACATGTGACTGCCTCTGCACTTCAGAGATGCCTCTGCACTTCAGAGATGCCACTTCATGATCGGGATGCCTATACAAGAGGAAGAGGGAAGTGTCCGTCTGGCACAAAATCAATAGTCGACCCTTCACCCCCCTGGCCATCTGATGTTGAAATGAATTTGGGTGAGCTTAGGCGTGAGACCGACGGACTAGCGACAGACAACCATAATGGCCGCCAGATACGCAACATTAACAAGTCGGCACGGCAACTTGCCAGTTTCAGAAATGAGAAGTTTGGGTATCAGCATTTGCAGCGAGTTATGAAGGTCGCAAACGAGTTCGAGCAGTACCTTGTGAAAACAAGAGGACATACTGATGAGATATGGGCTAAAGAACAAGGTACACGTGCTTGAAGGCAGCATCCGTCTGGCCGCAGGAGGAAATTTACTGTCTGAAATCTGATCCGTGCGCAGAAATCGGCTCAACTTGGGATAAAGCCCTTCCACAACCAAGCTCTCATCTTACATGGTTGTTGACTAAGTCCTCACACCAATAAGTATGCTTGATTACGGTACTTTTCGCCCCGTTTTTTTCGCGTAGTGCGCTAGAATCCCTAGAACTGCGAGACGATTAGATGCCCATGGCTTAGGGCCGAGATGTTACGAAAGGGAGAGGCGAGATGGGTCCAGAATAGTTAGGATACAGCATTCCAGCCCTGAGAGTTGGTGAAGGGGTAGCGAACAAAGTGCAGTCAAAAGGCTTATTGAATGCCAAAAGAAACAAGGAGGCAATGGGAGACGTGGGAGGTGTGACTTTCATCGGCTAGACGGCGCACGTTCACGGGCCTTGAAGTTCAACTAATGAACAGACTTGTTCGAGGACATGCTACTTAAGTGATTCGTCATCTCACGTGGCGGGCCACTGCATTTCAATCACACCAAAAGTTAGCTATCCCTTTTGCCAGCCATCTCGCGAGGTTAGCGCCGTGTCTCTCTTTGGCCACTCATAAAGCCACTAGAACAGCCAATGGACGCCCATATCTCTTGTCAACCGCATAGACTATATTCTGCCTGAGATAAACTCTAAGATTCCCCCTGCTTTGCCATAGGCGGTGTTGGCCCCTTAGGCTGCACCTCCGAAGGACTCTGAGTCAACTTACCGTCAAAAATATCATTCGCAATCTCAATTCCCAGCCCGATCCCTCCAATCGGGAGATCCCTGTCCTCCAGGTCACCCGCACGCTTCCCTGTGGTCCTGTACCTCACATCGTGTACAGGCTTATACACCGTCCTCCCATGGTTGTCAACAGCGTACACGTCTTCTGTCGCCGTCTCGATGAGGATATCCTTCGCCGCGCACGCATCGAACCGCCAATGCACACCGAGGTACACACGGCTCAGCGCGTTCTCCCAGATGGCTTCCCAGCAACTATTGAAGTGCCTCTTGATCTTCGTGCGGACAGTCCCGACCTGGTCCGTGATTGGGCCTTGGGGTCGTATTTCTGGCGCAGGTCGCGGCATATACCGTTCAGTTCGTCAGATACAAAGTCGAACTTGATGTTGTCTGGTTCGTCGGCTTTCCAGGTATCAAGGCCGGGACGAGGGTTGGCGCTGTAATATCGTCGCACGATCTGGAAGCAGGCGGCGCCGAAGGTGGCGTGGCCGGAGGGGTAGGCGGGGAAGGGGGGCTTGAAGGACAGTTCGTGGCTGTTGGTGGCAGGGGCGCCGAGACTGAGCCAGAAGGGGTCGCCGTGGTCGTCGCGGCCGTCGCTGCGGACGCCGGACAGCGGACGCCAGTACTCGAAGTGGTATTTCTCGCGCCAGGCGAGGATGCCAGCATCGGCCATGGCAGCATTTGCGAGAGCGAAGAGGCGTGCGAAATCTGCATTGTTGGCTTCGTGCGTGATATCGGTTTCTGGTTTGTAGGTCACAGCGATGCGACGCAGGATCTGGTTGTAGAGACGAGGTGGTGTGCCGATGAGGTTGGAACCATCGTATGCCCAGAAGTAGCCTCTGGCGGTTTGGGCCGGGCTGCGTTTTGTCGATGGGAGGTAGGGTGCTCCACCCATACGGATGACGTCGTTAAGTGCGTCGTCGTACTCAGCTGTTTGGTTCGCTGCCTTTCCCTTGCCTGGAGGGTCGGCGATGTAGTGGTTATTTTGGATTGCGATGCGCTTGGCTCGCTCACCGTAGACTGGGGCGTGTCGTGGTCTCTTGACTAACTTCTCGCCATCTGGGTGGTCTGCGAGCTTGGGCACAATACGTACCGGGTGGGTTGGCTCGTCTTCAAAGAAGTAGCGTTCATCTTTTGGTTCGTAACAGCCTTCGTCTGCTCCGGCTGGGTGGTCAAGCAAGTTGAACATTACGTCACCAAGCCTTTGGCCATATTTGTAACTCTCTGATCCAGTGTCAAGACCTGCAAAACCTGTCTCGAGGATTTGAAGGCGCTTGACAAGGTGTTTGGTTCCCAGTGCCGAAACTTCCGGTTTGTTCTGGTCCGGAGGGTAGAGTCTTTTGAGTACAGTGATGGCGGCGCCGGCCACGGCTTGTTTCGCGTCACTGATACCAGTTGGATCTGGCAAGCTCGATGGGCTCGTGCCAGGTTTCAAGAATGTTTCGAAGGGCTCTGGGGATTGTGGTCGGTGGATAGCAAAATATGCATCATGAATTGCCATGTGCAAGATTCCAAGAGCTCTAGCACTGATCGGAGGTCCCTGCTGAGGGCCAAAGACCGTTTCGGAATGCGTCAGTCGGTTGAGTTCCAGGCCTGCATAGTTCCAGTACAGGACGTAGTTATTGTTGTAGCCCGAGCTCTCATCGGTGTCAGGGAGCTCAAGTTCCTTGAAGCTTTCCTTGGTGGAGACACAATGTTCTTTTCCGGTGTCAGCGGGCTGGGCAGGGGGTGTGTCAGCGGGTTGGGAAGATGTTGCGGTCGACATGGCCAACCCGTACAGGTGCAAGTCTTGAGTGGTTTGACAATCAAGTGATTTGTAGCACCAGTGGAAGGGATATGTCTAAAGTTGGGCTGGCAACAGATATAGTCCAAATTATAAACAGGCAACTCCTGAGCTTTGTAAGACTGAGGTCGGCGGAAGGCTGACAGCAAGGCACACACCCTCTGTACCTTCTGACATGAACCTCCGCTGGAAGGCAGGTCTTGGCGTCAGCATGTGGCGCGCAACTGTGCCGAATGGGCGCTTTTGACAGGCAGCGTTACCTTGGTGCGATCATAAAAGAGCGTGCAGGTCATCTCATCCTCTTTTATAGGTGGGCGCCTGCTCAAACCTGCAGGGCTAAGTCCAGAGACCACAGTATCAGACGTACGCATTGGACAATGTTTGGATTGTCTGTGGCGCGAGAGATTTGTAACTGCTCTAGTTAGGAATCAGGATGAAGCAAACCAAGAAAGAGAGCTTATTCGCGAATAAGCTGCGGCCATGATCGAGTTGAACAGCGAGTGGACGTAGAGCCAACCCGCAGAAGAGGCACCAATAGTGTCCGGTCACCTTCGCTAGCATCAGCGCGATAGGCAGATAGTGGGAGGGATCTATAGGGTCGATTATGTTCTGCGTTCTCTGGTTGGCCGACGCGCCAGTTCGTGGGAGGAAATTTGGCGTATCTCTGCGAGCTTGGCGAGTCAGCCCCAGGGCGCAACTGGCTCTTCTCGGTTGTCGGAAAGCACAACTGTGCTCATTTAGAGCAAAGAGGCAGCACGGACTCACGTTGAGAATTTTGCTTCTTGTCCTTTCAGTGAGTTGGCTGGAGAAGGCAGTTGCAGGCAACATAGGGCACGTTTCGACGTGGAGCGAAGGCAACCGTAGCAGAACAGGATGAAGTTGCTGTTTTACATGAACACATTACTGTGTCCTTGGTCAGCACATCTTGTCCATGAAGAGCGATCATGATTCGGCTGCGATCGTGTTGAATGCTTCGTGTTACAATCTGCTCAACTTTCATTGTCAGCAATACGAGCTCACGACGTTTATGATGCTCCTCGCTTCTTTCTGGGCTGACGCTTGCTTTTGACTTCATTCCACTGCGGCACATGGCTTTTCCCTTCTCGTACCCGTGCACGTCCCGTAGACCAACCTGGTCCAGCACATATCACACTTGATTCTCTTCTCATTCGTCGCAACAAGCTGATACCTCTCTTATTTTCGCTTGTCTTCGCTGTATCTAGCGAGACATCGACCTGTCTAACGACATGCGGTCTTCTTGGCTGTGCAACGGCGAAACAAGTTGGAATGGGCAAGCGAAGCTGCTCGAGTTCATTCCACACTTGGCCATCGCGGAAAAGGAAAACGAGAAAAGTGGGGTAAATTTAGAGCCTCCTCTCGCTTCACCCTGCCAGTGCGTAATTAATTTTCAAGTTATAGTATCAGGACAAGGGTTATTGGTATTGCGTGGATAGTTAACTAGGTGTAAAGACAAAAACGCAGATAAGTGGCTAACACGCTGTCAGGACGCACCTGCCTGTTTTGGGCTTCACAACGTTAAGCAACCGTTAGGGACACCTTTGCGGATCGCCAATGACCTTTTAGCCAGGATTATATGTTCGCCATGCCGAGAATCCTCTCACCACTGAGATCTAAATTTGTTCCATGAAGTTGTAGTCTTAGTAAACAGCTGTGCCTCGCTTACTCGCTGAAAAGGCCTTTGTAACATGTAGTCGCATAACAGATCAAGACCGTATTCAACCTACGAATATACGCACACGCACAGTGGAGTGATGGTGCCCCTCGAATCGTTGAATAACTTGAAGTTTCTTCCGGGCGGTATGCGCGGATAGATTACACAGGCCCCACCAATCGAGCGAAGCAGAAGGACATATGATTCCTGACAAACCTTCCCAGTATGTAGCCTTGACGAGCTGCAGAGGCAGTACGAAGACGATCACCTGCTTATTCCGATGAAATTACGTATAGCGAATACCCTGCAGGAGACAGGGTATTCTGCCGGTCTAGCTAAGTCCTGACATCTCATGAACCCATGAGAACATCGCAACGATGCGACTGGGGTGCTATTAGGAAGAAGTTCTCCATCTCCATGCTGTTCGCTGTGGTCGAAGGTGCCAGCTTGGCGTCTTTGCACTGCCTGAAGAACTCAGCTGCGCCCAACCGCAGTTCCATGCGCGCGAGATGGATGCCGAGGCAGGTCCGAGATCCTGCGCCAAATGGATGGTTCACGGTCTTTGCTAATTCCTGCTGCGGCGTGAGATCTGCCGAATTCAGCTGAAGCCACCGCGACGGGTCGAAGTTGAGAGCGTCTTCGAAGATTGTATCGTCGCGGTGGATGGTGTACGCCTGTGTAGTGACAGTAGTACCTCCTGGTATATGATACCCGCCAAGTTGAGCTCCTTCCAGTGGAGTCCGTCGAGGAAGACCGCCTGGCGCGGCCCCATACAGTCTCAACGTTTCGTCGATGATAGCGTTTAACAGTGGGAGGTTTTCGAGGTCCTGGTCGGTGTAATCTTGTGGCAGAGCTGAGAGCTCCTTTTGCAGGTCATCTTTGAGCTGTGGTCTGGATAGAACAGCCCAGACAAGATAAGTCAGCGTAATGCCAGTCGTGTCTGACCCCGCAACGATTAGACCCGTTGCTTCGATGACTACATCCTTCTCGCCCAAATCTCCGCCCTGATCCTTTTCGCTCTCACTGATGATCTTAGCGAAGATGTTGGCCGTGTCTCTTCGCTGCTTACTGCCGCGAATGGCTTTGGTGCCGTAAGCCATCAGAAATGGCGTAGATGCGAACAGTCGTCTGCATGCCTCGAGGGGGATCCAGCTGCCAATGAAACGGACTAGCGGTATCTCAACCCCAATGCCCGAGCCCATCAAAGCCGACTGCAGGGTGCGAATATATGTATCGGCCTATCTTCAGTTAGCGAAAGATGGTGCTGAACGAGAAGCGAGTTCTACCTCTCCCTTCTCAATCATCTCGAAACTCTGCCCGAACATCAAGTGCGTGCTCACGTCGGTCGAGAACAACGTCCACCATTTCAACACGTCCACCGCTCCATCGCGGCTCCCTTCCTCCTTCATCTCCCTCACTGTCAGCTCCACCTTGCTCTTCACGAGCTCCTCCCACGTCGCTCGCAGATAGCTTTTACTGAATCCCCTGGCGAGCAACTTGCGCCGCGCTGCATGCTGCTTCGCATCAGACATGGTGAAGATCTGGGGCGCGTCAAAGGACGTAAGTTCCGAGTACCACTGTGTCTTGTGGAAGCCCGAGCCGATCTTGTGGATCTGCTGGAATGCGTGCGGGTCGGCGACCGCGACCTCGGTCGGTGTCAGGCGTACGATCGGTCCGTACTTTTTGTGCTGCGAGTCGACGTAGTACATTCTTTGGCCCGTGATGACGGCGAGTTTCAGGCGGAGGTTGGTTAGTCTTGCGTGAAAGGGTCCAGGGACCTGGTTGAGCGGGCTCGTGAAGGCATTGTAGAATACTAGCTGTTGGAACGCATTATTAGGACAGGGCTGGGCTTCTCTATCATGTAGTGACAGAGGGTCTGCTTACGGCAAATTTCCACACGAGGTAGAGTACGACCAGAACGCCGACTACTCTTGGCGCTGTCGAGATGTCCATTGTCGAATGCTCCTCTGTAAGGTGTAAAACTGGATACTTCAATGACCTCTTAGATGTGCCGCAACACTTATATACATCCGAGAGGGGGTCGGGTCTTTTTATTACCGTACAGTGCAGCTCCGGGCAAGACGACCTAGCGAAGAGCGGGGATCATTTGGTACTAGTTCTGGCGATGTGGTCCCGGGGTACTCCACGCTCGGCTGTCCACATCCGAATTGATGCCGGCATCAATAATCGGTCTTCGATATGGCGAGTTGCTTTCTTTTGTGGCCTCTGCCTTGTAATCTGTATACATAGCAAAAGACCTTGGTTAGACCAGGTGAGACGGTTCTCCGGACACGCTATGACGGCCGAGAAGATCAGTCTCGAGGAACTTGTTGGCTAGTTGGCGCTGCAGCCCGCAACTGTCACCGCTCTCATGACTTCTAGAGAGCGGCGCGGAACGTTCTTTATCTGATGTTGATGGCTTCGCTCGAAAGAAGCAGCCATGAAGACATGCCGCATGCTGAAAGTCCGCCCAGGGACAGGGTGGGCACAGTCGCTATGTGAGAGTTGGCTACCTATTGCCGTGTTTCGCGCAGCAACGGGACCACGATGCAGACAATACACCTTCACGCATGGTCTCTCTGCGTACTTATCAAGTGCACCTCGAAGCTCTTGGTCGACTAGGCCTTGACTGTTCAGCAAGCGATCCGGTGCCAGAAAGCAAATGCAGGAAGAGCGCGTACTACAGTCATAGCTTGAAACGTCGTTGATGCAGACTGTACAAATCGCTGCGCTTGTGCTCTTTCACTGTATCTGCAGCATCGTCGGTTATGCAATCGACATGATTCCCGTGCCGTAGCATGGCAAGAAGGCGAAACCATGATAACGACCTTGAATGGATAGGTGCTCAGCCGAGAAAGTCAACTTACAACATTCAGACATGGTCATTTGGGCGGAAGCAGTACGGAAGACACCAAGCATCTGTCACTTGAATAGAATGGGTGCTGACCACAGATGTCGATATCGTATCGATTCCCCGGTTCTAGAACATGGGTGCAACGTCGAAGATGTGCTACAGCTTGTAGTCGACAGCTTCAGTAGGCTTCGATAATGCAGAAAATAGCACACTGCTGATACCAAGAGTGCTTTTATGTCTAAAAGCGCACATACTCAGCGGCCGAACTATGGGGTTTAGTGGCTGGAGTTGTCCGCGCTCTCACGTGTGCGGAGGTTGTTGCCGACAATAATTTGAGATCGGTGGCCACCGGATATGAGCTACTTTGTCGACACGCTGCACCGTGGGGTTGAGGTGAATCTTAATGGGCACCGAGATTGTCTTTATGTCTCTTTGATCGCTGTTTCAGCTTTCGTTATATTCATCGTATATGAAGTAATGGCGACGTCGACGTTGACAGAAACCGGTCGGGAGCGCAACTTCTTATTTACAGCCGAGAGCCGAAGCAGGATGTTGCACTCAACAGGTCTTTCAGTGCGCCTGGCTTCTCGCTCCGGAGACCTTGTAACTCCGACAGCAGGCCTTGCACCGGGCTCGATTCAGGCGAACCTCATCGTCCTGCCTTCCAAGTACGCATTTGATTTCCGCAACCTTTGCGCTCGAAACCCCGTACCGTGCCCCCTGCTTGCCGAATCGTCTGCCCCAGGTCGCTTCGACTCATTCAAATCGCACATACCTGGGGTGGGCGACGATAAGCTGTTTCTTGTATCTGAAGATGGCAGTTCAGCAATTGACATCAGGACTGACGTCCCACGGTATAATGTTTACCACTGCGGGAAGCTTATCGGATCAGGCTGCACCGATATTCTGAGGTCCTGGGATCAGGACGATAGCGTGGCCTTCTTGATTGGCTGCTCATTCAGCTTCGAAACAGCGTTGACTGAAGCTGGACTAACACCACGGCACATCGAGCGAGGCATGAATGCGACCATGTACAGGACGAAGATCCCACTTTGCCCGGCTGGAGTTTTTCATGGTACCACATATGTGGTGTCGATGAGACCATACAAGAAGAAGGACGTCGAGCGGGTGAGGGATATTACCAGAGCATTTGGCTTAACGCATGGCGAGCCAATCGATTGGGGTTGGGATGCAGTTGCGCGACTGGGTATTGAGGACCTCGATGTTGTTGATTGGGGAGATGCTCCTGTGACAGCTAAGGGGGCCAAGTTTGGGTTACTGCGCCCTAAATCGGACAGATCGACTGCCTCGGATGAGGATGACGGCGAAGAAGAGGTGCCAGTCTTCTGGGGCTGCGGAGTTACACCCCAGGAAGCTGTTATGCGAGCCGGTGATAGGGTCGAAGGTCAGGTGATGGGCCACATGCCTGGACATATGCTGCTTTTGGACGTTAAAGATGAGGAGACCAGACAGTGTGTTTGAGAGTCGTAGCTCGAGGTTTCCCGTAGCCGCATGACTACTCTGGAGTTACCTTCCACCATTGTATGACACCGTTATCCCACCAGGGAACCCTGAAGGAGCCGGAGGCTCGGGGTATGTATGATATGGTAGCGGGGCCTACAACGGCCGGAAGTATCCCTTCCTTGCCGGACCGACCAGAATGAACAGCTTGTCCCTCTGTGCTCGGTTGCTCGCGACTTCAGCCTGTAGGTATCAAGCCACCAGCCACAGGCAGTCCAGCAGCTCCTTCATCATCCTTGACAAATGTAGTGAGCTGACACTGTCCGAGACCAGATCCTGCAGATACTTTGTGTCCGACAGAGGAAGATGTAGAGGTGCAATCTGTAGTGGATGCCGAGCCGGCATTCCGTGTTGCACTGGCCCTTGGCATGGGAAGCCCATCTCAAATGCTTCTGTCAGTTAGTCGGAGAGTCACGTTAGCTCAACCTACCGTAACTTGCAGAGATCGTCATTGGGGTTGAGGTGCGCAAAGCAGAGCCACTTGATCCAAGAGAGCAGGAGCAGGAGCATGAGCTGCGTCGTCCCTTCGGCCTGGCATGCATGGTACTATCTTGGCCTCAATAGCAACTAGCATTTGCCGAGACGCAACCGCGTTTTCGACGCCAGAGCCCGACGCGCTGTACCTAGACTGCGATAGATCGAGAGAACACGACGAGATAATGTAAACACTCGTTCACGATTTACGAAGCTGCAAAGCCGACAGGAACTTGGGGCAAAGCCAGCAACAGCAGCCTCAGGCTACAATATTTCGCAGTCACGTGGAATGCATGTCATGCTGACGTGTAGTAGTTTGGCTAATTGTCCATCAGGTTGAGTTACAGCGGGTAGGGAAAGGTAGGAATTTGTACTCAATTCATCACAGTGAAGCTGTCAAATTGAGAGCTAGCCATAGCCACGCAGTCGGTCACAATCCCTCAAACACCGGAGCAGGACTCTAACAACTACCTGCGCTTCCACGTCATCCTTGGGATGCCAGATTTTTCTTACGCTACCCCAAACCTCTTCCACCTGTGCTCGTGAGCCTGTCATGCGGGAGTAAGCACGAAGGAGCCAGCACACCAATGGCTTCGATGGTCGTAGACGATATTGCGCCCGTGGATCGTTGTGCTGAGCAGACCCGAAAGATGAAAACGCAGAATGTGACAGACCTTCCAGGGGTACGGACGGTGGACGGTCCCATTCCTCGTCCATTTGAGCCTCTTCATCCACTTCGATTTCTTCCTCTGGTTGAGCTATGTCGGAATCTAGCACTGCATGTTGGTCATCCTGATCAGAGTATGGGTTGAACGTTTGATGCTCGGAGTTTACAAGAGTCGAGTTGACTGGATTCGGCAAAGTATACTCGCCTTCTTCGTCGTCAAGTTCTGGCTGTGGTGCCGAGTAATGCGTCTGCTGGAAAAAAGGAGACACGAAAGGCTCGGAGGGGACATCATCGAATTGTGTACTTGCGTAGCGTTGTATCCGCTTCAACCGTTCTCGAGGAAACGCAGCCAGGTCAATGACGAGTTCCTGCCACATCGAAAGCGTGCGTTCTTTAGGCTGACCGCCGTCGACGCCTTCCTTGATGTATGACATTCCAACATTGACGTCGGTGATTGAAGGCAGAGGACGCTCCGGTGCCACTTCGCCTTCATGAATACTGGTACTGTCTTTGATGGCAGTGCGGCAAGCTTCCCAGGTCATGTATAATCGTTCCTTCGACCATGTAGAGTCGGGTCCTCCTCGTGGACCATGAATTGCAAACCCCTTGAAGAGCAACTGAAATACAACTGGGAACAGTGGTATGTCAAAGTTCTCAAGCATTTCCTTTAGCAGGACGGTCATCCGGTCAAGGTCCCCCGAAACTGCTGAATGATGAGCAAGCATAATACGGAAGGTGGTGAAGTTCGGTGTAAGCGGCATCTGTGCTTGGAGCTGTTCGTGGTGCTCCGGGAAGTCCTTTCGCAAATGGGGCGCCCTAGCAAGGATCCGGCCCAGGTGGTTTGACGCCATCTCATTGTCAATTCTGTTTGAGCCTGGCTCGGGATGAAGTTTGAAAAGGACTTCCCTTCCATCCTCCGACCGACCTCTGCGTAGAGTTGACTGCATGTCCTTCATCCTTTGGTAGATCTGTTCAGCTGCGGTTGGTTCTTGAGCGTTGACTAGAGAGGCAATGACACAATTCAAAACCAGGGTATCGACGATTTCACCAGCCTCTACGAAGTCGTGGTATGCCTTCCTGACGCCGTCTCCGTCTCCCCGCAGGCCATGATAGTACATCAGACTGACCCGGCCCATGCGGTTGAGACGCAGGTTCCGTTTGTGCATCTCTTTTAGGATAGTCTCCCCAAGGGCGAACTTGCCGTTCCTGACTGCAACGTCGAATAGTATATTGAAAGTGACCGAGGATGACTTGACACCTGCTTCGATCTCCATCTGCTGCCATATGTTGAAGGCGCGGTTGACTTCACCTTGTTCAATACGGCTGAAAGATCTGCCTGCAAGATAGATTGCAGATGACCATTCAGCTGTATTAATGGGTAATCTGGCTTGCTGCATGTCGTCGATCAAAGACAGGTAGCGCAGCATGGCAGCTTGCGTCTTGACCCAAGGAGTTGACATACGTTGGAGAAGAAGCCTGATGACGCTCTTGGGTAGATATGTGACGCCTGGTTGAGGAAGCTCTTTGTAGGCCTCGTACAAGGCACGGTTCGAAGACTGCTCGTCGAGAAGCAGGTCGACAAAGACCCTCATCACAGCAATCTCTCTCAACTGATTTGTTCTCAATTGCTCCTCGATGTCTTTCAGTGGTGACACGTAGTTTGCGTCTTCATCCATTATTTCCGGCTCTTCTCCCGTTGTAAAGTCTGCTGAGAGTGTGAAGCTGTAATCGTTGAGGATGGTTGGCGTAGGCGATTCATCGGTAGACTCAGGCGAGAAGCGAGAGTTGTGGGAGTAGAAATACAAGTCAACTAAGTTGAGGTAGTCCTTTTTTGTAAGAATAGCTGGTTTGGGTGAAGCCGATGGTGGGATAGTAGGCACTGCAGCGGTGCCGGACATCGAGCGTGCAAGATCCCGTTTCGCATTTGCAAGCTTCTCTTCCAGTTCCCGCACACTCTCCAACAGCTTCAAGCGCACGACCATATCCGTCTGTTCATGCTCCGAGTACCCTGTCTGATCGCTGCTATGCTGTTCCTGATTGTGCTGTGAGCGAGACTGGACTGGGTGCATAAGGTCACGAATGGAGTGGACGTCGGTGAAGAAGCTTGGTGGCAGTTTGGAGGTGGCAGCGAATCGCCGCTCGTGGGTGTCGAAGAAGTCACGGTCGGTGTACTGCTCATATGAGTAGGCTGGGTGACGTGGTGCTGTGGTCTCGATCAGGAGGCGGCCTTCGTCGTCGAATCTCTGATGTGTCAGAGATGGAACATTGCGTCTCGCAGCAGTTGAAGAAGCATTTCTCCTCTGCTTGTCGTGCCTCTTTACTGCTGCTCCATGCTCGCTGCATAGTGCTAGCTGGCCGAGAGCACCGAAGAAGAACGACTCAAAGCGGTCATCCCGTCGGCCGACGTGCAGGTTCCTGCGCCTGCTGTGGCTTGTACTTGACCTCGTAGGATGTAGAGCTGGCAGCAGAAAATCGAGCAGAGGAGTCGATGTTATTGATAAGGAATCGCGCAGGACCCTTGACGGTGAGAGCTTGCAGTATCGAGGCATAGAAGAGCAGACATGGCGTACTAGACCATTCGATCCGTCTTCTATGGTGCAAGCATATCTCTGGGCTACAGTGCTGGATGAAGAGTCGATGCGGCAGAGAATGAAGATATTGGCCCATTGTGGTTAGCGTGGTTACCCGCGTCGCAGCTTCCGCAGTTTCGAACAGTCGAACGGCAGGAGCGACCGTCCTCATCACCAGCATTTACCATCGCATTGACAGTCACACATGTCGACCAATCTGTAATCGGGTATAGTGCCCATTCCTCCATATATCAACACCTACGTCGAGGGGCAACATGGGCAGGATCAATTTGACTCCGCTGCGAGTGCGGAAACGTGCTCTTGCCGACCTTCAAGCCAACCGAATCCCAACTCCTCCAGTCTGGCTTGAAGTCCTTGCCGATGTGCCTCCAGCTCAAATCCTGACTCGACAGCAACCACAACAGCATCCATTGGTGCAAGTACGGACAAAGTCTTTGCCAGATGGAAAGACCGAGCAGGTCGCCATAGCGGCACCCACCAAGAAGCCCAAGTCATCAAAACGCTCACGCATGTTTGCACCCGTAGAGATCACGTATGAGGAGGATCAGTTACGGAAGCAGTTCTTCCAAGATCACCCCTGGGAGCTGGCTCGTCCCCGAACCGTGCTAGAAACCACGGGTGACCAGCACAAGAACTCAGACTACTCCAAAGGACTACAGCAACCTACCGTACCGCTATCTGGCGAATCTGTGGTACAGCGACAGCTACACCTTCTGCAGACAGTACCTGACATTACCACCGACCAAGCATACGATATTGCCCGACGTGAATTCTACACCCTGCGACGACAGGAAGCAACGAGAAGGAGGATAGCGAAAGAAGAGGCCCTTCATATGGGTGCACAACTGGAGAGAAGCATACTGCACTGGTCCATGCAGATCGAGAACAAGCACTATAACGACTGGGAGCAATGGAGCAAGTCGCAGGTCATGGAGCAGATCCAGCGCAGTGCGGCTTTCAGTGGTGCTGTTGCCCCTGAAGCCGAGCAGAAGATGTTGGGAGGAGACGGTCAAGATCCAAGGGGTCCAAGGAGGGCTGACCCTTTTGCCGCTGAGGCCGCCAGCAGAGCAGGTGTCATGACGGGGACACTATGAGCATTAGCAGCCTGGCTTGGCTAGAATTGTAGCATCACAGACTTCCATTCAACCCGTCGATACCTGTGGCATCATGCGTACGGTAATGGTGGATCGGAAAGAAGCTGCTTTGACTTGGTATGGAGCCCAACTTCCGCTTCCCCTCGTGCCTTCCTAACGCTCCCCGTTGGCTTCAAGCAGGATCGAAGGCAGCACCGTGTACCTCGCTACGACCTTTGCAAAGCCACACCTTTTCACACACACGTCCCACAACGTAGCATTTCTTACCTAGCAGACTTAATACCAGAGGCAGATATGCAAGCTCTACAGCCCTTTCGAATGATGGACCTGCCGCCAGAGATGCAACTCAAGATCCTAACCGAAGCCGTTGCACCATGGTATATCGAGATACGATACCGCAAGGAATATTCGGATAATCCACACTACGAGACGAAAGTTTATGCTACACCCGCCTTTCTCTCTCTCCTGCTGGTCTCGAGATATTTCCACAATGCAGTCGGACCGGTCATTCCGACCAGGTTTACCGGCATTCTTAACCTCCCCGAGGGCATAATTGCTGACGAATCAGCAAATGCATGTTTTGAGGATGCGGTTGAATGGCAGAACATGATCCGTCAATGGGGCGGTCGGATTCGGAAGATCATCAATCACTACAGCTTCAGACATCCGTTCGCGTTCATTGACGAAGCGCCTGGCATAGGCCGGCTCGAAAACGTACGAGAGGTAGTCTTTCCCAACATCAAAGTGGCAGATTACAACCATGGAACCCTAATGCTATATTTGCAAGGAACCAAGCTCGTGAACATTCTATCCTCAGATGCAGACGAAGATAGAGCCATAATCTCGATCCTGCGCCATTACGTCAGATATGGCAGCTTCGTTGATATTCACGCCTACCCTTGCCAGGCTGTGCTTGAATGGGCATTTTGCGTTGACATCCGCCAGGTGTGGCCCACAGAGTTTGGGATCCATGTGGACTTGCCTGGCGACATATTGGTGAGTAAGCCAGGTGCGGCTCAGCACAGCAGTACCTGACAGCTCTTTCGCAGAGAATCAAGGTTGAAGCACGCTTCTCGGACCTTGTCGCCAGCGCAGCTAACCAAAGCGACCCCAGCAATTCTGGCTTTCGAATCTCAAGGAAAGACTTTGGGCGGAAGGCCTGGTATCGCGAGACCCTCTCCATGTACACGGTGAGGGAAGGCGCACAAATCGAATATAGATGTATTCCACCAGGACACAAGTTGTTCGGTGGCGATTGTCTCACGCAAAGAGGCTAGACGTCACTCTGCTGTCTAGGACCATGCCTCCACGCATGACGAATCTCCGGAGCTATCATGGTGTTGCAACCTTGGGTAACATCGGAACGAAGCATAAGCTGTGAGCTAAGAGCAGGATCAATATGCTGGCGGTAGAGGTTACGAAGAAGTGCACCAAGCAATGTAAATAGGTGTTTGAATAGTTGCGAATGCCACAACACGATGTCAAAGGCTGGAGCACTGTCCAAACTGCGATATTCCGACTTCACAAGCTCGGAAGTGAAGCTGTCATGCCCTGAGAATGATCAGTGCTACACAACATTGACAATAGACTACTGGAGGGACTCGCGATTCCCAACGTAATCTTTTGCTGACAAGCATTACCAATCTCCGGATATCTAAGGCAGCATATGAGAAAACACCTCAGTACTTTCTCGACCGATACACTATCTGATAACACATTAATAGGATGCTGGACGCTGAATGCTGTGACATTGATCGACAGAAGGCGAAGAGGGTAAAGAGACAGCAGGAGCGTGAAGCAACGCCATTCCTATCGTCGTAAAAGTTCTAGCTCTATTTCCATACACACAACTCCAGTCACAGGTTGGCCCCGTGAGAAGCCGCAAATGTGCGATTATCCTCGTACGATTGACAGCGGGATCTTCAGGCTGTCTGTTTGAACGGACCGTCATGCCCAGCCAGAATCACTGCAGCGTCTTCTCCAACAGCTCAATCTGCTCAATCACACTCTTCTCACTCGTCCCTCCAACCACAGTCCTCTTGTTGATGCTCGCCTCATAGTCAAAGCAAGACTTGACATCATCGCCAAACCTCGAGTCAACCCCCTGCAACTGCTTGACACTCAAGTTATCCATCGGCACTGCCTCCTTCTCGGCCAATGCAACAACACGCCCAGAAACATGATGCGTTTCGCGAAACGGCACACCCTTGCGCACCAGGTAATCCGCAAGATCCGTGGCAAGCATATCAGGACTCAGTGCTGCGCGCATCTTCTCCGGGAAAATCGTCAGTGTACTCAGCACGCCCGTCGCGATCTGAATACTGTCACTTGTAGTCTTCACACCATCGAGCATCGTCTCCCACGACTCCTGCAGATCCTTGTTGTATGTACTCGGCAACCCCTTCACGCTCATCATCAATCCGGCCATGGTCCCAAACACACGACCGCTCTTGCCCCGCAGCAGCTCGAGACTATCAGGGTTCTTCTTCTGCGGCATCAGACTGCTGCCCGTGCTGTAAGCGTCCGCGAGCCTGACGAAGCCGAACTCGGCGGTGCTGTAGATGATCAGATCCTCGGCGAAGCGGGAGATGTGCGTCATGAGCAACGTCGCCCATTGCAGTGTCTCGAGGATGAAGTCGCGGTCGCTGACGGCCGTCATGCTGTTTGGGATCAGGCTGTCGAAGCCGAGTTCCTTTGCGATTGCTTCACGGTCGATGTCGAAGGGGTTGCCGACTAGAGCACCCGCGCCAAGTGGCGATCTGTTGACGCGGGGGGTGAGTTGGCGGAGACGCTCGAGGTCAGACTGGAAGGAGGTGCCGTAGCTGAGGAGCCAGTGAGACCAGCGGATTGGCTGGGCGCGTTGGAGGTGGGTGTAGCCTGGCATTAGTGCTGCGATTTCAGCGCGGGCGCGGCTAGTGAGGACTCGGAGGAAGGAGGTGAGATGTTCCTCGAGGAGACGGAGCTGGTCGCGGAGCCACAAGCGCATTCCTGTTGCGACTTGGTCGTTGCGTGATCGGCCGGTGTGCAGTTTGCCTGCGATGCCTGTGCCGATGATCTCGCCGAGTCGGCGTTCGTTGGCAGTGTGGATGTCCTCGTCGACACCGGGTTTTATGCTGAAGGTGTCGGATTCCCATTCTTGGAGCACTTGTTTGAAGCCCTTTTCGATGTCTGCGAACTCGTCGGATGTCAGGATCCCGATGTTCTTGTTGGCGCGGGCGTAGGCGATGCTGCCGCGGATGTCCTGGGCGTAGATCACGCGGTCGAAGTGGATTGATTCGTTGTAGGTTATCATTAAGGGGTCAAGACCTCCTGTAAATCGACCTCCCCACAGCATATTTTCCTGGGGCTTGGAGGCATTATCGCCAGTCTGAGATGAAGTCATGCTGAGCAGGAATGCTTATGATCGGTTGTGAACGGGATAAGTGGTATTCTGCTATGCGCTCGCGGAGGGCTAGTCATGCACTGGAGTCACTTTCTCCTATCCGCTCACCTTCGTAAGCTCATGGAGATCAGCTACAGCAGAAGTACAGCAGTGCAATTTGACAGAAAAAAGCACGGTACTTCACGGTCTACAATAATGTCGTCCATGTGAGGCTCTTGCTCGTGCTGCTCATGCCTATCGATAAGCTCGAAAACTCGCTATCGGAAGCTGAGCTGCAGGGAAACGGGGAATTTATCCACCTTGCCATTACAGGAATAGTCTGAAAACGCGACGACGCGTGTTTCGAAGTCAAATGACTTTGCTTCATTTCTTCATCGGAACGAAGTTAGGGACACTGAATTGACACGCACAGAGCCAGGTGCCTTCGACATGGGCCAGACAGCAACAGATTTCTGCAACCCTTTGAGGACAAAGAGCCTCGATGGCGCTAAGAGTGCTTTGTCACCACAATGACAGGCACGTCTTGTATTGCATCTACCGTCGGGGTCGCGTTGTCTTCACTTTGAACTAGCCTCGTACCTCAGACTGCTCGTTCACAGCAGTCAAGGTAGGCCAATCTCGTAAGAAGGAACAGACGGATGACGACTACGAAGCAAACGCATGGGCAGTGTCGAACTCACAAGTTGATCGCCGACGGCTCTACTTGTGCCAATGCTTGAGAATGCCTGACAGCTTACCTTCGTTCATATACGTACGCCTCTAATGTCTCATGTGAGCATAATGATTTCGAAGGTCGATATCAAGTTCATGTACGCAGACTTGGGAGACCATGGCCCGAAAATCCTATGGTCCATTCAGTTGCCGGATACTGGCCACGAAAGCACCACAGCGTCTGTCCGACTGAGTGAAACTTCTGTTGGCTTTCAGTCAGTAACGTGCCGCACCGGGCCAATTTTGCAAAGTGCTTGCACTGTTGTAGTGAAAAACTTCACTTGGTCAGTGAACGCTAGCGCACTGACAATCCCAGGTCCTCTTCTGCGACTGCGATCTGCCTTTCTTTCTTTTCTCTTCCCATCTCAACCGACCTGTCGCAGCCTTCTATCCTGGATTTGCTCATGAAGAGTACTGCGCCTGCGATGGGGTACATCATGGCGATCTTCATCGCCTTCATTATCATTCCTATGATTCCCGCGTACCTTTCTTTGTTCATGAGCAAGGTAGTGACCCTCACGAACTCGCTTTGGTCAAGGTTCTGCGCCGCAATCTTCAACACCCTCAAGCAACCAATCATGGACGTAACAGCCCAGACTTGCAGTCGATGTGCAGAGGTCTCTATGAACAACATGGTGACCTTCGAGCAACTCACCAAATCTGAACATGCCATAATTGGGCTAATGGAGGTACACGAGGAGCGACGGCTGCAAGGAGAGGAGGACAGCAAAGCTCGGCAAGAGCAACAATTTCAAGCCTTGATGCAGGAATCCTCTGCAACGAACAAGAGAGTCCACGCTGTTGAATGCCGGACGATCGAGACGCGCAGGCAATGCGAGGAAGGCCGGCGCGAGGGCCGTCATCCAACCCTGTTTCAAAAAGAGCATCATCAAGCAATCGAAGCTCTGAAAGCCGAGCACGCCGCAAAGGTAGCACACTTGGAGAAGCAGTTGGAAGCAGTAGCACCAGCCAAGAAGGCAAGCTACTGCGAATCCAATCTCAGCCAAGCCAGACCACAAAGTCAAGTTGTCTCGAACCTTGATAAAACAGCTCTGACACCTAGCCTTTCGCCACACAAGACATCAGAGGACCAAGAAGTGAACGACCGATCTAGTCGCCAGCCAGTCGCAGACGCTCAATGCGAATCTACACAGGCCTCCAAAGTCATCGCGCCAGAAGACTTGACCAACGATGCGACAGTTGACAAATCAGTGTCTAGTTATCGAGATGAAAGTGGAGAGTGTAAGGATATACACGAAGATGCTGATCCAGCCTTGAACAGCCCGCCGAATCGGATGTTTCCACGTCAGGCAATACTATCTATCAGACGGGCGTTGCTTCTCCAGCGAGTGCTGAAGCCCAAGAGACGTCCAAGTCCGATACTCTCACATCACCACTCCAACCATCCCCCCAGCCAGATGCACAGTCTGCTGCCGATAGATCCGAAGAAGAAATCCAGCAGTCGACGAATTATATCAGCAGAAACGCACCCACCGGCACGCCATCCGATGGAAAAGACGCACCTGGTGTCGCACCTCCCAAAGAGACTGATCATCCAGGGCAAACCACTACCCAGGTGATCGCAACGCCAGACAAGGCTGTGCAGATGTGCACTGATACCTTCTTGCCCGTGAATCCCAGTGGTGAGACCAGAGCTTCGTCGCGTATGGGAGCCAGACGGCCCCTCGCTAAACCCTCAGGTCGTTGGCAAAACAAGTCTCGTGACCCACTTCGTCCACCTCGCTCCGCCATTCACCGTCCAAAGCCCAGTCGACGCCAACTCTCTCACCATAGAGTCAAACAGGTACAGACCGCCAATGCCAATCGTCTCATTGCTTGTGAGCATCTTGAAAAAACACCGGAAGATGTGAGTGTGCTTGTCGATGCTCAGAAGAATGTCTCGAGCTCGACAACCAAAGAGACAGGAGCGCGAAGGGAGGCCGAAAGCAGCCGTCACTTCCAGGATACCAAGCGGATGGCTGAGGGCGACAGCAGTCTTGGTGATCTTACTTCACGAATGTCTGAGCTACGTACCTCTGAGAGCCCTGATGAGCTGAGTGCATCATCCGAGCAGGATAGTGCGACGGTGACTGTTGCTGGAGGTGCAACCACGGTCAAGCACGTGTCCAGGTCTGAGAAGAACAAAGAGGACCCTGTAGCTCCAATTGCGAACACGCATCTTTCTCCTACTCGATCTGAGCTCCAAGTTGCGGACTCAATAACTGAAGTTACACGAATCGATGGTGCCGGATCGCTGGATTATGAGTACCGCCAACTATTCCCAGAAGGTCATTTGTTAGTGACGACTTCTACTTACAAATACCGGTGTGGCATAGACGCGCTGTGCAAAAGCTCGGAACAACAGCACTCGCTGCAGTTGCACATCGAAGAGCCTCAGCTTCAGATGCATTTACAGGCAGCAGGTGTGCAAGGCATCGAAAACTTTGCAGACGAAGAACTTGCGAAACTTTTGTTCTACTTAGGACGTCTAGAGAATAAGATCCTCTGGGTGGGTATCTACTACGAAGGAAAGCCTCAGAAGTTGATCTACCCGACCAAAGACGCCGCAGCAGACGAATATCAGGTTATCTGGATCTCAAACGACATGAAAGGGAATGTTCCGGGTAGAATGGGCCACTGGTCAGCCATGACTCCTAGGCGCAAGACTGAGGTTCATGCTCCCAATGTCTCTGTTGCCAATGTTGAGAGCGCAAAAGTCTCCAATGGAAGTGCAGAGACCACGTCTCCCACCAGAGATACTTCATCCAATCAGGAAGATACAGCACTGATTTTGAGTCTCGAGATCGTTGCCCCCGAGATTTCGGAAGGCCGACACGTTACTTTCAGCGCCGATTGTAAGGGTCCTGGAGCATCTGGATCTTTCAGAAAACACTCGCCGCTTCCCACGCGCTCCGCCACGGGCGGCACTGCTCATGCTCAGACATCAGAAAGAGTCACACTAGCCCTAGAGCCTCAGCTGTCACTGGCGACGCCGAACGCCGAGCCTCCCCAAACAATTGGTGAGCCAATTGCTGATCTCCAACAAGTCGACGAGATGGAAGGTCTCGATACTGGTCAAGACACGAGCACGAGTACGGAGCAGGTCATGGATACCGGTCAGCCTGAACCTAGTACGGCAACTTGGGAGCGTACTGAGCCGCCGACCTGGGACGCAAATAAGCCGGGGCAGAGCGGTCACCAGACCGATTTTGTCGACGATGCACGAGACGTTGAGATGGACAACGCTGAGGTCGGCGTCCACAACACCCTTAATGCAACACCAACAGATAGGCAGCCTGTACTTTTCAGCCAAGACATGGATTGTAACGACACCCCCGAAGATTCGGGTGGCCTAGCTACCACGAATATGCTTGCAGAGGCCTTTCCTGAGGTGCCAGACCAGACTATGTCCTCTACCGCTATTGTTCGACCTTCTACACCTCTTGGCGAGAGTAGCCTTGACGCCACTGATATGACAGAGATGATGTTGGACGTACCAGACCTTCATTCGCTGCCAGAGAACCAATTGTTCGACCACGATAATCAGCCTGCGTCAACAACGACTGAGGTAGTGGTAGAAAATATCTTCCCAGAAATGAGCCTTGAAGACTGGCAAGCTCTCCAGCAATACATGACCGTGCCTCCTGGCAGTGAGGATGGGTACATTGCATCCGAAGATACTCTAGCAGCGCCCACTGCGAACGATGTCTACCCAGGTGATTGTGAAGTCTCTGGAGAAGACATTGCTACTCTCATACAAGAAGCAGCTGATTTCGCAGATTCACTCAAAAGCATGGACGCTCCAACACCTTCTCAGGATGTGACCACGACATGGAGTGGCCAGACCTTCCTCTCGGATAACTGGGACTCTGCAGGAACTCTTGCGCCAGAATCTGCAGTTGACATGAATGGTCTCGCCAACGTTGAGGCGCAAGTCGTGGACGAAGGTGAAGAGCTGCGACAGGACAATGCAGAGATGGATCGTTATTTCGACTTCGATGCTGCTTATGACTCTAACGGTGCTGTACTAGATCACAACCACGTCGACTCCGGCGAGGTGTCATACGGAGCTAGCACAGGAGTCGAGAACAATGCATATGATGCTGCGTTCGAGCGAATGGAGAGCAATCCTTACAGCATGCCGCAGGTTTCGCCGGCCTACACTCAGTGGCAAGCTCCACAGCCACCAAGCATGTCTCAAAGCCATGCTACTTCTGCCACGACATCCATAGATCCGGCTCTCCTAGACACAGATCCACTCATAAATGACCCTTCATCAGCAGGATGTGATGATGCCACCCCGTTCTCGCCAGATACACTGCACAACCTACTTCGTCCACCAAGACTCTCGACATTAACGAGTCAGTCTTACACACCTTCGGTGAACAGTGATATCACGAGTCCGCCTTTCATACCAGGCCTTACACTCAGCCCTCCACGACCGACAACTGCGACTCCGAACCCCAAACCGGACTCACCACCCTCACCAGTTTCGTACGACTCTGATTACGAGGAAGAGGAGGAACCGCCATTACCAGAAGAAGTGGCAGATCGTATACGCCAAAAGATGAATGCGTAAACACACGTAACATTCTACCAGTCTGTCCCAAGAGATGAAGACGACATGGTGCGAACTGGCAAGGACCCCGGACTGAGCAAAATGGTGCGCGAAGAGGCAAAAACCTCTCTTGACCACTGGAGTGCAGAGCTGAGCAGAATCAAGAAAAGCCGATATGAGAAGAAGGATCAGCAATACAAGGGACACTCCGAATACATTGCGATCAAACGCGAAGTAGACGACGTTGATCTGAGACGACTGAGAGCACGGATCTTTCAAACGGCTCAGGCTCGGTTCGATGCTGCGCAATGGCAGGCCAGACTGGAACTCGAAGACGAAGAAGACGTGGTTGAACAACAGAGCCCGGCACTACCTACTCCTCCCGTGTCGCCGATGCCGCCGCCACCTCAAAGCGGTTTCGAATTCCAGACGCAAACCCAAGTTTCGTTCTCGGCTGCAGCATCTAGGAACCCGAACCCGGAGCCGAAAACCAACAACAGACGTCTTAGATTCGTTAAGATAGGAGGCGAAGAAGAGGAGAGTGATGACGATGAAACTGTGTGATCGACGTCGATAGGCCAAGAACGCATCCGCCCACCATAGCACGATTCGTTTTTTACGTTCGAGAGACCTACTTGTCAGACTTGAGCGATCAGGACTTAGGAAGTGTTATGCTTCCTGGTCGTTGACACGTTCTAGTATGTGGAGTAGGGAACCACCCCACTTATTACCGCAAGAAGCAGCGATAAGGTAGTAGTGGTCTCCAGTCTGTAGGGAAGTAGCCCGAGGGAAGGCATTGAGCAAGCTCCGCGAAGGGGAGATAAGAGGCATTCGTGGCAAGAACGGCGCTACCGATGGACACAGATGCGTGCGTAGCCGAAAGGGTATCGTCAGGGTATCAAGTGGGCAAAGGGAACAAGAGCGGGATCCCAAGAAGGGAGGTAACTTCAAAACTTCCATAGCCAGCGCAAAGCATCAACCAAGAAGGAACAGAAGGTAGTATGAACATCGTCAAGAAGACGGATTAGTCACTCTACAATGCAAGCGGTGTATGGCCTCACTTTAAAACTCACTTTATAGCTCACTTCAAGGCTCAAATCATGGCAGAAACCGCTGCCTTCCTCTTCTCATCCTCCTCCAAACCTTCGCCCGGCCCTCCTCCTGTGCTCGCTGCCGTCCGAGCTCGTTGCCGCGCCGATCCTTTGCAAGTGTAGTAAGTGCATTGCCTCATTGTTTGCGGTAGCCCTGGCTGAAAATTGCATGATTAGAAGTGCGACCACCGACTTGGAAATTGAAGCTCTACTGGGCGTCGTAGTTGTATTTAGCGAGTGGCATAGCTGTGTAGAGTCATTGAGTGTGAGAAGAGAAAAGTCAATAGAATGAGTGAGGAGAGAGTGCTACGATAGCATGCTGAGGGAAAAAAAAGGTTGTCAACGGAGGGAGGAAGACATGATTATTACATGTATACTAGACGACCTTCGCCCAGGCTCCTGTCTGCCCTGCCCCACCATTCCGATACAATTATCGTCACTTACCTTAGTCGTTCACAGCCCCCTACGACGACGTGAATCATAGCCGCTCGCATTGAGTTCTTTCGCGTGCTCTGAATAATACCTATCAATCTCGTGCTAGACCGATCCTCGCTTCGCCGGCTAAGAATTTTCAGCTCACCAGGGACGAGTCAAACGATGTTGTTTATAATATCTAACAGCTCAGGCTCTATGGAGATTGTTGTGCCAGAACACTGAATACGGTGGTGGATATCGTTGAAAAGAAGGCACGGCAGTACAGGAAGCAGTTTTGAGGTCATTCATTGGACGACATTTTGGAGATCTACTCAGAATGAAAGACAGCTCAGCTCAGCTCAGCTCAGAGCAGATCTCGAAGCAGCAGTACAGACGAGGACAACACGTTCGCCACACCTCACCTACACTGAGGGGAGCGGAGTGAATGTAAGATAGCCGCGCACCGTCTCTGGGTCACTGCAAGCCAGCACGATATCAAAGAAAGCGCCATCATAGAAGCCTCACAGGCCTTTCAAATATGGATACTGGAAGAACCACAAGGCACAACACAACAGGGTTGCTAGCTAGAAGCACTGCTGGCAAACACATGCCTTCTGTCAATCAATTGCTTGTGGACAGCGGCGGATTACGATCTAGCTGGCATGGCATGGCGGCTTTGCTTTATGATATTATGCAAGCGCACATCTTCGAAGTCGAGCTGAACATCAGTGATCAATCAATCCATTAACTCGCATCGGATTTATATCCTCCACATTCTCGTCACTGGCCTAAGCGTTCAAGTCGAAAGTGCACGCGTGATAGCACGAGCGTTCATGGTGATAACGTGTTCTCAGCTGAGCTGAGCTGGCTCTAGACATGGCCGGCGCGGGACGGCGACGATGCCAAGACCAACGGACGATAGAGGAAGCTGATTGATTGCTTCATCGCCTGTTCTCCTGTTGAGTGTACAATTCGCGTCAGGGACTATCGGTTAGGTTGCAACCACGTGCATGGATATCTAGCACTCTGCGCGGGCACTTCAAGAGGTATCGCTTGATAGTGGATGCTGCGCCGATACCGTCACGAGTCGCGACGGGCAGAATACCAGGAAAGTAACACTAGAAGTAGATGGATCAATGTCAAGCAAGAACCGCATTGTACCCAGCAGTGCATCGAATTCAAAAGCAGGATAAAACCCAGTTCCCCTCAGTCAAAAATATCACTAGCAGCCCTCTGCGCCAAAGCCTCCCTAAACCGCGCCACCCTCTCCGCCTTCTCCCTCTCGTCCCACCCCTCTTTCTCGGCGATCCTCCCGTGCATCATCCTGACAGCATCCCGCACACTCTCCTGCAGCCTCCGACTACCACACATATATACCTTCGCGCCCTCTACCCACAAACCCCTCACGTCGTCCGTGTCCGCCAGGATCCGATCGCCAATATACTTGCAGCCCTTGGCCAACTCATGCTCAGGCTCCTGGCTAAACGCATACCGGACGTCCACAGCGCCCAGTCTGACCCACGCGTCGAGCTCGTCAGCGTAGAGGCGGTCACCGAACGAACTTCGACAGCCGACGAAGAGCAGGGCGGGCGCGAGCTTGATGGCGGGATTAGACTGGAGCATGATTGCCCTCTGCTGGACGAAGCCGCGGAAGGGCGCGAGGCCTGTTCCGGCGCAGAACATCAGGAGTGGGGTCGTTGCTTGGATGCTCGCTGGTGGCAGGCGGAATGCACAGGTCAAATTAGCTGTTGCGGTGCGTTTGATCGCGATCTGGAGGGCGTCACCTGGCGAGAGAGTGGAGAGGTAGGTGGAGGCTACGCCTTCGTGGGCGGGGTCCTCGTCATCGCTGTTGGGATTGGGGCTACCGCTGGTGTGTCGGACTACACTGTAGGTGATAGTGCAAGTGCGGGGGTTGTGCATTGGTGAGGAGGAGATCGAGTACTGTCGGATGTGAAGTGGGAGGAGAGATGCTAAGAAGTTTGCGAAGGGCAACTTGATTGAGGTGAACTTTTCGAGGAGGTCGAAGAGAGATGTGTGGTCTTTGAACGTGCTTTTAGCCTGCATTGCCTCATCGGAGAGGAAGCTGTCGAGCTGAGACAGAGTTTCGGGGTCTGTCGTATAGTCTTTGCAGACTTGGATGTTAGACTTGCTGACTGGCTGGGAGAGCTCGAAGTAGCCTTTTAGTAACTCGTGAACTGAAAGAGGAAAGTTCACCGGTAGGGAACCGAAAGCACTGGATTTGAGTGTGATTGCCGTATCGCGAGGAAGGCTCCAGTGTCTCATGATACGGCGAACGAGGTGGTCAGGATTTACGGGGAGCACAGCCAGATAGTCGCCTGTTTCGTAGACAGAATTTTCTGGCAGTTCGATCTCCATGTGTCGTTTCTCCGGCTGACCTAGCGCTGTGAGAGTTTGGACATCTTTCACGGCGCCCAGGGAGAGGCCGGTGCTGAGCTGCTGAGCGCGCTTGTCTGTGGAGATCTCGGCAAGATGTGCTTTCGTCTCGTGAGTAGAGTCGGGTGAGTCGCCTTGAAGTTTCTTGATCAGTTCATTCTGCCAGTCCTCGAAGTCGTCGAGGACCCGCCCTTGGGAAACATCTGATGTGCCTAGCGAGACGATCTTGCTTGCACCACGTTCTTCGAGCTTAACATCGACCAAGTTTGGAATACGATGGAAAGTCTCGTGCCAGTCTTTGTGGCCACATCCGAACACTGCGTACTTGACGCCTTCAAGATCTTTCAACTTCGAACCTTCAAGCCAAGTGACAAAACGTGCTGCATTGTCCGGTGGTTGGCCTTCGTACGATGAAGTGATAATGACGACAGGCGCCTTTGTCGATAGGTTGTCCGTACCCGAGTCCAGGTCTCGCACAGCGGCTGTGATACCGAGTTTGACGGCGGCAGTAGACGCAAGCTTCGACGCAAGTGCTTGACAAGTGCCAGAATTGCTCCCAAATAGTATTTGGAGGCCTGGCTCGGAGTCAGAAGCTTGGTGACTTGAGATTGTGCCGTTGGTTGTTGGAGCTTCTGTGGTCGGTGTTCGCCCACTGTGCAGCCTCTGTTCAAGGATGGTAGCATTGAGACCTGGGCGAAGTCGGACCTTGACAAACAGATTATTGGGCTTGATAGTCAGGGTTTGTTTGATGGCCATTCGATAGCCGGGATCGACAAAGTTCATGTCGAAATTCTGTAGCACAAGTGCGGTGATCAAAAGTGCTTCTTGCCATGCAAAGCTTTGTCCTATGCATGACCTTGAGCCGTTGCCGAATGGCTTCCACGCTTTCATGTAGTGGTCGAAGTTTGGATTGTCCTCGGCCATTCTTTCGGGCCGGAACTCTTTTGCATCTTCGCCGAAGTAGGATACATCTTGCATACATTTAGCGAGTAGTAGACGTACTATATCGTTGTTCTTGACGTGATATTTGCCGTCACAGATTGTGACGTATTCGTCGTGCCTGCTCTTGGGTACTGATTTATTCAGGGCTGGTGCGGTAGGAGTCAAGCGAAGTGTCTCGCGAAAGACGGCGTTCAAGTACGGCAGCTGCTTGAGATGATCTCTCGTCACAGCGCTTGTACCGATCACGCTGTCGACCTCTCGCTGAGCAGCGAGGTACGCCTTGGGATTGTGCATGAGGTTCATGAATGCAAAGGATAGGAGTCCTGAACTGTAGTCAACATTAGTCAGCCTCTGAGGCGTGTGCACGGCAGGACATGGTCATGCTCACGTAGTTTCGTGTCCTGCAACAAGGAAGGTGATCATGTTCGTAATGATCAATTCGTCTCGCATTAGAGCACCGGTTTTCGGATCCTTCTTATGCAGCATAGTATTCAGCAAATCGTCCTTGTCGACTGGATTGGCCCTTCTTCGATCGATCACTTCCTGAGCTATCCTATTCATGGTAGCCTGGTCTTCTTTGAACTGTTTTTCCTCAGTAGATCCGAACACCTTGTTGTACAGTCCTGGCCGGGTCGCTGTCTTTTGAGCGTGGCTCAGGACGCCGCTCATGGCTTCCACGAAAGGGTGCATGGCTTCGGAGTAGAAGGAGTTGAAGCGGTAGTCCATGGTGCACAGAGCGATTGTGTCGAGGGTCAGTCTGGTGTAGTCGTCCGTAAGCAAGATATCCTTGTCCTCGCCTTCTCTTGCCCACTTTAGGACAAGCTGAAAAGCAATATCCTGCATTCCTGTCGTTCTGTAAGCTGAGAGTACTCAGGACGCCAGTCAATGGATAGTACCGTCAAACATCCTTTCCACGCTCAGTGGTCCAAAGGCTGGCATCAGGATACGATGAGCTTGGCCCCAATCCGGATCATCGGTTCTAGCAAGGAACAAGCTTCGTGGCTTCCCAGGTTCATCCAGTGCTGGCGGTGGTACTTTGTCCCACTGCCTCTCATCGGTGAATGTCCTCAGGAGCTCGGCAGAAGAGATGCAGACGAAGTTCTTGCCGGCTAGGGATAATCGATAGACTTCACCATAAATTTCGGTCAGATCCTCCATTGCCTTATGGGCACCGTCTTCGTTGCGCACATCGAGCATGTTGCCTAGTATGGGCAGCGCCTTCGGGCCCGGTATAGATCCAGTCATCCTAGGCGTTGAGTGTTGAGCGTTAGTTAAGCGTTAGGTGTTGGGTGTTGTGCATGTGTGTAAGAGCAGCAAAGACTTGCTACAAAGAAATGACCTCTCCTTTATAGTACCTTCCCTCGAATTCCGTCCGAGGCATCAGGGCGATGCCTGGGAGCATTGGTTCGTTCCACATGTTTAAGCGACCATTTGATCCGGACACGAGATGTGTGTATTGCTGATAGTAGCCTCTGGAAGGGTCTTAGAAGATTTGTACCGAGGTATTATCGTCTGCAAATTATTGTCAGTGAGTAGCACCTTTGTAGTGAGGCTGCGCATTCACCTCTGCATGATAGCTTAGCGAGAATGCCAAGCAGTGGCTTACTGCACCTCGTGTTCACCCTGTAGTGTGCGTTTTGAGTCCGGCCACAGGAGTGTATCTGGCGATTCCCTATTTGAGAAGCCATACGCGACCTTGGCGCAGGTGCAGCCTCGTACATTGCATTCACCTTCCTGTCTCACGGACGTTCTACATTGCACATACGTATACTGTTTGGGCTGACGGATTCGATGCTGCAATGCGCACTGTAACACGCCTCATGCTTGTTGCTGTAGGTAGAGGTGCATTCATGGATTCAACAGCTAGCTTGTTCCCTGAGCGCACGCTTCTCAAGCCTTCGACGGGGCGATGGCAAGGTCGATCATTACACTGAGTGAAATCTGCAGTGCATAGCATAGCAACCACTTGTATCTCGGTAAGGTGACGATGATGGCGAAGGTCAAATTCGCCCAACAACTCGATAATGTAGGGGGAACTCAAGAACTCTCCTTCTGCGTCGGCAGTCGATGACAAGGGTCAGCATGTGTAGTCAAATTCGGAGTATGAACAGGCCGTGGAAGAGAGAACGAGTAAAAGGCGAAGTTAGAGCTGAACTTGAAAGCTGAACGTGAATAGCTAAACTCGAAGCCATGCTATTTTTACAACTGGTCGTAAATGATGCTGATATAGGGATAGCTCGAGCTTCGTATTGGGCGCCGCCGCGGCTGCGGAACGTGTCTTGGCTCGGCACTGCAAAGTGAGATTATGAGCTCTTTGCAAGATGGTACCAGCCTAAGTTCGCATATTTGTTGCAGGGACGGGTTGTAATGCAATGAGGGCTATGTGGTTATACAATACACATGCTCTCTCTTACTTCAGGGTCTCCACGCAATGCGCCGACCTCTAAGTCCAATGCAAATGTGGCTTTTTTCTTGAGCCATCAGCAATATGCACAAGATTGCAGTGTTGCTTGCCATGAGCATGATGGTTGCACCAAGCTTGTCCCACAGGATCATAAACGATAACGAGGTGACCATAAGGGTGAGTATAGAGCCATGAACCAGGACTGCTGCTCGCCTAATCGACCCTCAATGCTTGATTGAGTACAATCTATGCTGTCCTTATTCCTCCGTGTTGCTCTGCCTCGATTCGGCGACTCTGGTGGACGCGGAAATCATGAGTGGTCCATCAGCACCCAGCTCACAATTGCCAGCACCATCATTATTATGGTCCATGTGAAGCCAATCCATCCGACAGTCAGGGAATACCTCACCACACATAGCGAACAAAACATGAAGCCAAGCAGCATGATGAAGGCAATGACCATGGCAAGGGGCAGCTTTACCACCAAGCCGACGGCGGTTCTCTCTCCCCATGTCTTACTCCCCATCCCGCCGTCTCTCCATTTCCTGTAGCCGTCTCGACCCCTGCCAAATGCGTCAAGTACGTGGTGTCGCTGGTAGGTTATGATCATTTGTGCCAGGATGCTGAGCGTGAGTGCTATGAGAAAGAATAGCCATGCGAGAGAGATGAATATGTCGAAGGTGTTCCAGAATCGTCGAGCTGCACCGTGGGCGCCGACCGCAATCAGAAGAGTGAAGAAGTTCGCGAAGGTACTAATGACAATGGAGGCAGGGAGGAATCGACTGAGACAGACATAGCCTGGAGGGTCATTCGGGGCTGCAACATCCATCGATTGCATGTTGAATGTTAAATGTTGAATGTTGATCGTTGATCGTCGGTCTGGCGGTACTGCCGGACTTCTCTTGGGCAAGGTTGGATTGCTTATGGATGCACTTGCTCGGTGTAGACTCTTGGTGGGCTTGCTATCAATACTGCCTGGCACACCTCAATGTCAGATAGAATGCACTCACTGAGTTTGGCAGTGTCTTGTTTCTGGTGATGATGTTGGGCGTGTTGCGCAGTCTGCGGGGTTCTAGCAAACACGAACTTAGCAATGTGTAACACGTGGAAGGCACCATCGAAGCATCGCCTTCACCAAGGAAGGAACGAGTAACAACATGTGACGTGGTTCGCGTGCCAGTCAGTATCTCAACCGTAAGAAAACCTCCCATAGACCAACCAGGCGCGATGCTGCTTGCGCTTGATCCGCTGATGAGCCATGACACCAAAACCGTCAAATCCTGAAGAGGCGGAAACGCCGTGAGTCACATGGACTATGCATAGGAGCCTGGTACGGCCTCGGACTGGTTCTGCAGTGAAGGCAGAGAGACAGACCTCCGAAGAAGGTCGCGTTGGCTTGGCACTTCCAAATAGAGCTTGGCCTGTTTCCATCTAGCGCGTCGCGTCCTTGGTGTTGCGCCTGCTGTCTACTCTTCTATACGACTTCCTCAAACTTAGTGGCCACCATGGGAGCAGTGACGTGCATCTTCACCAACCCCTTCATGGTCTCGAATGCAGCCTCGAATGAGTCCACCGTCCCATGGAACCCAAACTTCCTGGCTTTTCTCATGCTCAGCGACAGAGGCCAGCCACCAATGATAGCAGAATCACTCAATCCGAAAATCTGAGCTCGGTCCTTGAAAGGATCAAGAAGCAAGCTATGCTTCTCTGATAGCTCCTTCCAAGCTTGGACCACTTCCGGCGCTTCTGACCATTCTTGCAAGCTGAATGTTGATCGTGTCACTCCAGTGCCATATCCCCTGGGCGTTTGTCCGTGTCTTGTCTCGACCGTCCGGTATTTCGACTCATCTAGCTCTGGTGCTTCCCACGATACGCCGTACCACTTAGCTAGATATGGCCTGTTTGGCTGCGTCAGATACTGAGAATGATAATTGGGGTCAAATTTACCAGAATTTTCCCCATGTGAAGTTCAAACCATCCTGGATATTGAACGCCTCGTTCGCGACATTCTCGGTGAGTACACACCACTCCTCGAAGTAGCCGTTGAGCATGGCTGTGCTTTCTGATTGAGCTTAGCATTGCCCACCCCGCAGACTCTAGATAGGTCACTCACGACAAATCTCCTTATCCCAAGCAACAAAGTCACCGGGAAACAGCAGTGGCTTCCCAAGATGTGCCTGCACAGCAGCGTACACCGAGATACCCACCATTTGATTCAACAAATTGTCTCTTACAGCACCGATGATATAACTTGGCCGCACCACATTCCACTTCGCGCCGATCTCCTTGCAATATTTGAACAGATGATCTTCCTGGGGGTAGTAAAAGTTGTTCTCAAGTAGTACCCTCGGATCACTCTCAAAGCTCGGGTTCGTGGCAGGTCCCATATGGAACCCATAGTGCTTAGCACCCGTTTGCAACATGAACCTTTTTGGAGCAAGGTCAGCTATCTTCAGTCCTTCGGTGAAATTCGAGATAAGCTTGGTATTGACCTCAGCCAAAGCATCCGCGTCGCTCCACATGCCGGTCACACCTCCCTTCTGGGTTGGTTGTACATAAGAGAAGAAGAAAACGTGGTCGACATGCTGGACCTTCTCCTTCAGCTTATTACCAATGTCATGTGGATCGGCAAGGAAGTCGACAGATACATGCTCAACTCGCGAGGCGCCATCCCCAAGGTCTGCGAAGAAGTAATCCGGCGGTGGTCGGCGAGAAAGGCAATAGATGTTCTTCCACCTTTGTGGTGCTGCTGCCAGAACCTTGACCATGTGGTAGCCTGAGATGCCATTCGCGCCCGTGACCAGCGCCACAAGGTCCTTCACATCGTCTGAATACACCGGCAGGCCATGGCATATACCCTTACTCTGGACTTGCTGCATTTCCAACAGTGTCGAGACTAGGTCTTTTACACCCAATACTACTACAAACCATTAATCGGTGGTATTGAGACAAATTGCTGACATCCAGACACCACGCTGCACACGGTACTCTTAGTTCTACTTGTGCCTCCAAAACCTCCTCACTCTCGGTTGTCTACAAAATTAGCGCCATTGCCGACATCGAGCTGATCCGAAAGATTGTGGTACTGCGGAGAAGACCTGTGCTCCACATGCTTTGTCGCCGAGTCTCCTCATACTACTTCCCATGAACATTGATAGCCAAATCAGGGTGACTTCTATTGTGGCACCAGCGGATCATTTTGTCAGCACTTCAACTTCTCTGTCGGGTGCTCGTGGTGCCTATGCCAAGCTCCCACGAACTCAACGCACCTCCGGCGCGCTTCGCGCTAACCCATCGAACATCAGCATACGTCTTCACTCTCCCAATGATGTCGCATGGATACGAACAAAATGCCATAAGCATTCTTGGAGGGAGACTGTATTCTATGCTATCTAGTACAATTTTGGCATAGTGCTTTCCGAAGCAACTGTCCGTTCTAGGTCTCTGAAGCAGATAGCAGTTCGTCCAAAGACAACGTTTGGGTCACGATCAAATGCTAATTAAGAGCTGCAACCGATACAAGCCATCGTCCACCAATCCGACCATGCAGCTGTCGAAATCCCGGAATATGCTTAGTCATCACAATCGTCAGATGCCGAGTCTACCGAGTCCGTCGAGGAGGCAGCAGCGGCCTTCGCCTGCTTAGCAGCAGTTTGTGCTTCGGTGTGGTGACTGGATATATGTCAACAACAATTTCAATTGGTGCAGACACTCGACTCACCGCTTCTTGTTTCTATTGCAGGACTTGGTGGAAGCTGAAGCGCTGTTTGCATTGGATGAGGCTGCGGCCGCGGCCTTCTTCGCTGCAACCTGGCCCTCGGTGTGATGGGGCTCGCGTTTGTCAACCCAGCTGCCAAATTCGTCTTCATCGCTATCCCAAGGACCAAACTCATCGGCAGCTTGGCGCTTCTCCAAGATGACTTCTGGAACTGCAGCTCTGACGACCTTGCTTGCATACGCAGCGAGAGAACCCTATTGGGATGAGATGACTGACGAAGACCAATCGTCGTTAGGTGTACTTACAACATGTCTCTTTTCGAAGTCTACGACATCGCTGACGCCAAATGCGGCAGCAAGAGGAGCTGAGGCCAACAGTCTGACTGTGACGGCCTTTATGAGGAAAAAAGTGCGCACGTTGGCGAAGTAGTGAGTGAAGGTAAAACTGACCAGCAGTAAAGATCGAAGGGAATATTGCAGGTGTTCAAGCTTGAAGAACAGACTGATCGATTGCAGTTGAAGATTTTTGTTACCAGCGACACAAAGCTGCTTTATGTTCATCGATTCGCACTCGTCGGTGGATGTGCGGCAAAACTGATACGTCAAGATATCGCCGTTGCCTGAATTCCTCTGTCAACCAAACCATGCGACGACACAAGTTTCAGCTAAGAGCATGCAAAACACATCTTGGGGGTACAACCAGCGCCTCTTGGTTATGAGCTTAGCCAATGGACTGCTTGACGAGCGAATGCTACACACAACTCGAGTCGACACATCACTATTCTACAACAAGAGCTCCCGTCCCCCGTCACGAAGTCGAAGCACATCATGGCTCTCCGCGTTCTCGACCTCGCACGCTCAAACGCCTCAACACCAGCCACTGTCATCCACAATCCTAACATGGTTCCGCTGGAGCGTCATCATCCTCCTCCAAACCACCATGATCACGCTCCTCCTCCTCCTGCTGCACCCCAGCACGACCAGACCAGCCCACTACGCCGAAACTTCGCCCGTTCTCCAGGGCCTCACCGTCGAAACCGGCGACGACATCAACGGCCTCCCACACCTACAACCACCTGACGCCGGACCCAACAACCTACATCCCCGACATGACGCACAACGCCAACCGCGCCGAAATCCGACGCAACTGGGACGCCCTCATGCCGCTCGGCTCCGGCTCCCTCTCGATCCCCTCGCACGCATCCTACCCGCTCCTCGGCGCCCCCATAACCGACGACCCGCTCCGCACCGGCGTCGGCCCAATCTACGAAGCCTCGTGGACCCACTCCCTCCACTGCCTCTACCACCTCGTCGACTCGTACCACCAGCTCCTGCTCCTCGCGTCGCCGCTGCTCCCGCCTTACCCCGAATATAACGCGAGCTACTCGCACACGCCAAACCCGACGCACTACGCGCATTGCACGGAGTACCTGCGGACCTCGATCTTGTGCAATCTGGACATGACGCTGGAGGGGAGCGCGAGCACGGAGAGCGAGAAGGCGACGGGGCAGGCGCACGTCTGTCGGGACCGGGAGGAGGTCGTGCGGTGGATCGAGGAGAGGAGGGTGGATGATCGGAGGGATATTGTGGGGCCTGACGCGATCCCTGTTGAGGTGTAGAGCTGGGCCAGTATCTCAAGTTGGCGCTAGGCTGGTAGAGTAGGGCGAGATGCTGAGTGGTACTGTCGTGAAGTAAATCTCCAGGAACCCTGGAAACGCGTCACATGTGCGTAGTGAAAGCACTACCGGACGCAGTAGAGTAGAACAAGGCTAGGAACGACATAAAAGCCATATCTCCTGCATTAGTTTGAAGATCCGGCTGCTCGGTCAACTCACTCGGCTCCGCGCCGACTTTGATACTCGTTGAGTCTGGCTGGAGATACGCATACCTTTTGTCCTCGCTCGAGTCCTTCAGCATGCTCGTAACATCATGTACGGGCACCGCAACTGCTTCTTCTCGGCATGGTGTTCATGCTGCTACTGTTCCAGTTCGATCACTTGGAGCAGTGGTATTCAGGGTGATCAGTCAGGCCAAGGTACCCCGGGTCCCTTTCGAAGATCGCAACCTGTTGTTGGGTCACCGCGAGGTACAGTGGTGATGCCGGCACAGGAACTTTCATCTGCGTGGTGGAGGCCGTGCTACTTAATGACGCTGGCACGTGTTATGGGGTTATCGTGGTTTGGAGAGCTGTAGAAGATGCCCGGGTAGGAAGGGCAATACGAAAGCTATTTGTACTGATTCTAGGAGACGTGTTCTATTACTCTACACGTGAAGGTCCAGCTGCAGGAGGGATGAGCAAGCAATGTGCCACTGAAGGTGCTTGATCATGGGTATTCGGCCTCACAAATCGGATCGTCACTTCCTCGGCGCCCCTGCGAACCACTGAGCCAGAGTACTGCTCTTTTTGGATCATTTCGTTCTACCCGTAGAGGGAATACTCTCTGTGTCTGCCACTGGGCTTCTGCGTGTAGTCCTGGATTGTCTCTGCTGTTTTTGCGCCTTGGTGATGGACGGCTCGACGGGCTTAGCACTTTCTGTGGTTTGCGAGGTTCTGGTGTCCACGGTCTGCGGCCTTCTTCGATGATGGTGGACTCTAGGCTTAGTAGACGGCTTTGGTGAGGTTCGAGCAGGGTCAGCTCGCGGATATTGTCGTAGTTGCGGGGTACTGGCGTTGTCTGAATTTGCCAATCTGTTGCTCCTCGACGACCGGCCCTGTCCTACATTCGAAACAGCACTCACATCATCGGGTTCTTCCGCGGTGGAGGAGGAGGTGTCAGACTCTAGGTTAGGTTTAATGACAACGCTGTCGAGCGTCGATGTAGAACTTGTCTGATCCATCCTTAGCACATTCTCGGACAAATAACCAGAATCCGAACGCAGGTGGCCCAGACTCGATGTCGATCGTCTGCATATAGACTTTGCCAACGATGCTCGAATGTGCTCCATCGTGGACTTATCGGAGTACCGGAACACTAAAGCTCCCGAGTTTGTGCCGCTGAATCTATGCGGGGCGAGGTGTGTTGTCGTGAAACAGGTACTAGCTGTTGCAGATGGTTGCAAGAGCAAAAAGAACGTCCTTTACATGAGTCGTACAAGCCGCCCTTGGTCGGACAGTGCCATGCGTAGCTCGGTGTCAGCTTTCGGATTGTCCCATCACTCTTCTCGCCTTGCTTCTCTGCCTGGTAGAGAAGACGTGGTAAGGACGCCGCCAGAAGATTGAGACCAGAGGGAATCTCTTGCCACATCGGAGCACCACATGGTCCAGTCTGCCGCCAAGCATCCTTGGATGTGGACGATGGGACTATCGGGTCTGGGAGTCCTTCGTAGAAGAAGACCAATTCAACGGCCTCTAGAAGTGGACCCCATCCATCGGTCAGCGCTTCCAGCTTGCACTTCTTCATGATAGTGGAATCTTTGTACTAGGCGATATCGGCAAGTTCATATCCAACAATGCCATCTCGGCGCGCCATATAGGGAGATCGTCCTTGAAAAGTTTGGCCTCTCGAGGGTGACAAGGAATATGGTGAGAAATCAATGGGTTAGCCTTGTTCAACGTCGTTGCGTCGAATTGGTACGTCGACCGCTTGGTTCCCAGGTCCGATGCTTGATACCTGTCGCTGCAGTCCAGATACAGCTTTCGTTCATATTTCTTGTATCTCTCCCGAGGTGTGGGGGTTGGCGGCTTTTCTCGATTATATTCGTACGCGTCTAGTACTGCATCGAAGTCCACAGTATCATCGTAGCGGTCACCTCCACTAGGCATAATATTGGTTCAATTCGAACGTCTGTCCCTGCAAGTTTCTGGATCGAGAACGTTCCCTGGCAAACTTGCTCTCCCGGTGCTGAATCTTGTTGCCATCTGAGTCCAGAGGTATGCCATCGACCGAAAGGAGAGGTTTGTTGCTAAAAGGAGCAAAATCATGCGGCAAAGGCTTCGATCGACGCTGTTCATCGTGAGAACCTGACATCTTTGAGTAGAAGACCGGAAGGGCTAACCATGGTACGATACGATGAGGATGAACCTCATTTAATGTGCAAGGCTAATTCTGGAATGAGCTTGGTTGTGAGTAACAGCAACCGCTCAGGCGTTCTTGGAGTAGACGCCATGTCGCTCGGCCGCTGCAAGAAACCGGCTAGGCCAATAAGGAGGGCGCCGTACACAAGGTCTCGTCGAATGCTGAATGGAGTCAGTCGTATTGCTGCAGGACTTTTCGTATTGACGTCTTTCCCAAACAAAATACCTAGGAGTTCCGTGACTTAATTGCTTCTTGTCACCAATGTATTGAACCTACATGATCCTCGTGCGGGCTTTGCAGGCAAGTGTGGCCGTGACCGTGGCCGAGACGCATGGTCAGAGAACAGCTCCCGAGGATTCGATGGCGTCTTGAGTGATGAAGTCCGCACTGCGGCTGTCATTTCGCGTTGTCAGCAGGCTTCTATCCCGTCTTGAACCGTTCATGAGTTTATAATGCTTTCAAAGTGGTAGCGATCATGACCTACAGACACGTTTGGTCGCTAGCATCGACGTGTTATGGCGTCGTTCGCGAGACCTGCCTGAATCTGTTCGGGTTGGTTGAATCGTGTGGACCCACCGGCACTCTCTGCCCACTGCACGTCGGAGCGGCAGGTGCAATGCTGCTCTTACCAGTGAGTTAGGGAGATGACGTGTCTACGCACTGGCAGATAACTCGACCTCACCGTAAAGTGTATCCTCTGCAAGCGATGTAAGCCATAGCTTTGTCGCTAGATGTTAAGCAGCCGCTGTTGAAGAGCATAGTGCGAGATGCCTCGTAGTTGAATGGAGCATTGGAGCACACCTTCTGGTGCTGCCTTTATTTTGGCTCGCAGCACCTCATACATAGTAGATGGAGGCCTCACCTGGATCACCGCCGTAACGGTAGCAGGACGTAGTACTTGCGAGAAACTGCTACCAAAGAATTGCAAAGGCGAAGGGTAGCTGAGGAGCAGAGTTCACATGAGTCATGATATTGAGAGCTGTAGATATTGTAGGATATTGCGCCGGTGGAAAGTTACATAAGCAGTTCCTTGATGCTCGCCAACGGTATGGGTAGCTTGCGCAACTCAGACGCAGCTGGTAAAGCGCTGCCGAACAGTGCCCCTTTCCTGGCGCTGCCTTGTGGCTGCACGTTCGTCGCTGAACGGTTTTCTGATGAGACATATTCCAGCAACATGGCCTTGGAGGCTTCAATTAGTGATGGGGAGCCCATATTTGGTACCCCATGACGATCTTGTCATGCTTGGACGAATGTGGTTTGCAAGGCAGACGTTTCGTATGTGATCTCACTGTGGTCTGCCTTGCTTTTGTAGTTTTGATAGTCTTGCTAGTAATGTCGGTGTTCATACACTTTGTTCTTCTTTGTGGTGTGATGAGATCTCATGTGTTCTCGAAGGTCGAAAGTATCCGCTGTAGTTCGAATACCCTGACATCGATGCAGGTCAGTGCTTCTATTTGCTCTGTTCACACATCGACCAATTCTTCAATCCCAACGAGCAAGAAGTATCCTTCGTATCCCCCGTGCAGATGACCTCCGAAGTCGTGACGCCGTGACACCATCGCATACCCAAAAATGCAGGAATTCTGCAGGAAAAAAGGTTGCCTAGCTTCACCAGTATCCAGTTCTTAGATCCGGTAGCCAGTGAAACGAATAAACGGTCGTCAAAACGCTTCGTAATGATCCATATACTCCATAGTGCCAAGATTTCATGCCTGGTTTCCCTCGCCAACGGCGTTCTAGGGACTATAACAATATCAGGTAATTGCTGGGTGCAATACCAGTCTCACCAGTCTCCTTCTTCGCTTGCCACCACCGACCGCTGACGTCTGAGACTTCGAGGATTTCGTGCTTTGAGAATGAAATCTCGTTCACGTCTTCGGGGTTGGCCTCGTAGCTGTAGATAGCCTTGGCGCGGTAGGGATATTCTGTTGGAGGTTGCACTTCCTGTGCTGGTTGTGGTGTTGAAGGCGCAGCAGCACCCATCTGTGGCTGAGCTGAAGCTCTATTTTGCGAGCCCATTGTTCCACCAGGATAACCAGATACTGGAGTGGAGGTCTCGAAGCCACTGAGCTGTGCAGAAGTGTACATCTGTGGTGGTTGCGACACAGTTGTCTCAGGTCGGTGGTAGTTGTTCAAGTTGTTGGTGGTAGGATAGTCGTTGCGATCCTTGTGAAGCGCGAAGCCGTCAACGAAGCGTCTGTGAGTCGCTTGAGGAGCTGAACCGAAGTAGAAGATCCATATGATCTGTCAACATGTTAGATATTGGCGTCTGGAGGACAAGGCATAGAACGTACTGAGATCATAGAGAGCAAGATGAAACCGGCAGCGGCAGCTTGCATAGTCCCTGCGTTCTGATAGATCAGAGTGCTGACAGCCGAAGTGGTCATGACGAGACCAGCGGCAAGATAGCCGACAATCTGTATCTGATTAGCAAACAGTCTGCATGCCGAGATGCGACGTGCACATACCGCGATTGCATAGTGGTTGGCGGCATCAGCGGCAAAGACAATGGTGATGCCAACGATGCAGCAGAACATGTAGGCAATGGTCCACCAAGCATATTTAGGATACAGCTCCTGGATATCTGCGATGACCGAAGCCAGGAACGCTATGAGCCATGCGAGCTACACGCCGTTAGAGAGTGTTCCCACTTGTCCACGCGGTGAGTCTTACGAAGCCAATGGAGATAGTTGCGAGTGCAAAAGGGTCGCCGACGATGTTGGCCAGACTGAACCTGCTTCGCCTCGAGGAGGTCATGTTGTTTGTGTTGTAGGGCTTCTGCAAGGATGGAGAGTAGAGCGATCTGCGACCAAGCATGGAGGAATATTATGAGGCTGACACAGACAGCGTGGTGGTGTAAGATAACAATATTGTATGTCGCGTGTACGTGGAATTGAATAAGCGCGGTGTTGCTAGCAGCGATTACCAGGTCGCTGCGACGTTGGCGGAGGCTGAGACGCTTGTGGTAAGGAATGACAAGTTCGATTCGTGTTTCGTCGTCGGTTGAGATCGCAGACAAGGAGGTGTGGCGGGTTTCGATACGGTCTGGCGGCTCGGGATCAGGACCAGCGATAGCGTGGCGACAAAGAGGTACAATAAACAACGGTAAGAATTTGAATGGATTCAAATCGTCTGAGGAAAAGACGAAAGCGGCTGACAAGAAATGAATGGAAAGAGCGACCAGGCGAGCCACGCAGTTGAATGGTTGTTCAGGAGTGAGTAGCTGGAAGGAGAGGAGACGAGGCAGTAACGAGTCAGAGTGTTGGTGGCAGCAGGTGCAGCATGTGCAGCAGGGGACCACTGCGCTAAGTTCGTGAGCATGGCGCTAGCATTCAGAAGGATCTTGCTGGCTAAAAATGACTGGCTCTAGACCGTGCATACCGCTAAATTGTGGCATGGGCGGCCACGGCGTGTTTGAGACCAACCCCGGTCCTGACAAGCCTCGACTCGTCCGTGCAAGAAAGGACTGCCTTGAGAAAGTCCATCTGCAGTGCGTACAGCAAGAAGGGACCTGCATCTCAAGTTGCATGCCGCACTGGCTTCCCAGACTCCGGGTTGTTCTGCGCTGCCAGTGTACAAGAATAGCATGATCAGCGCTTTCTACTTTAGCTTGCTGCATGTCTGATTATGGGGTAGCCCTAACGGAGAATAAGCTGCTACTGCGCAAGATCTTCACGTCAAGAACGGCACGAGAGCAGCACATGTGTATTGGTGTATGGAGTAGAGCACCATGGATGTTCATTGTCTATGAAACATGCCTGCGGTGCACGACTTCAATGCCAGTATTAGCTGTCACATGGTCAAGTCTCAGCCTTGCCAGGACGAGCTAAACCCTGTGCACCCAGAACCGGCCCTGGGGTCGAATTTCACATACTTGCCGATCATTGGTCCTTGAACAAACTCAGGGTGATCGGTGATGGTCCATCAAATATCGAGCACTCTTTCTGTTGTCCACCTGCTAGCCGGGATGGAGGTAATAGCATTGTGCGAGCACTTTTCATCTCGTGCCAGGCCATGATTTGATTGCTTGCCAAGACCCTTGTTGTGTAAGGGCGTGGGCTATCGTCCAGATCGAATCAAGCATTACTGTACTCGATTCCTCTTTACTTGTCGAGAGAGAAATGCTCGGGACAAAGGGTATCGTTTCCGCCTCCCGTAGAGCCTTAGTGCCTAGCGCATCCTATATAGTAAGCAGCCTGAGGTTAATCTACGGTGGATTCCAAGCTTTCCAGCCAAGCACGGCATGGAAACTGCCTCGTGGTGAATTTCCGCTGCTACGGAGCATGTCGTGCATGCACTGTGTCTTGCAGCGACAGCGACATTCATGTGTTGCATGCATCGGGGGTTGCAACCAAGGCGTGTGGTCGAATGCTCTGATGAGCTATAGCTTGTCGATGAGGCTTGCGCATAGAACCCAATGGTGCTTGATGCCCGTTTGACCAAAACATGAATGTGACGCCAGAGCTTCTAAAGTAATACAAGTCACTCACACGACCAGCGGTACAGGATTTGTGCTAATGCGGATATAGGAAGTGCACAGATGGCATGGCAAATACAGGCTTCCAACCTACAGCGGCCGATGTTGCGTCTGTATGCGACATCACTGGCCTTGATCGAGCGCAGGCAACCACCCTGCTGAAGAAGTGGCCAGGATGGCAAGATGCTGTGACGCATTACTTCGAAGACCCGAGCGGTGCTCTTCGTGAAGCAGCTGCCAGCAGGCAATGGGAGCCGCAGGACAACGTCCCTTGTATGTGACGGTCTCTATTTCCCGCATCCTTCGCTCATGTTGACTGGAGCTCTTCGTATAGATGCTGATGATGGCATGTCCCGCCCACCGTCCCCTTCGAACAAGTTCATCGATCTGTCACAGGAGCATGCCGAAGCCACGAGGCAAATCCAGAATGACCAGCAATCGGAAGATGAACAGATGCGTCGTGCCATGGCTGAATCCATCAAAGACATGCCGGGGCAAGAGAACGGCACAACCAAGGGCGGCCAGCAATTTGGCCCAGCGCAGCGTCCATACTACCCTGAAGCGCAATGGGCCTTGGCTCCCATAGCATCTTCTCGCGAATACGTCGACCATCCGCCCGCTGCAAAGAGACGAAGGATAGAGGGTAGTCCAGCGTTCTTGCGCGGTCCGCCCGAGTGCAGCTACAACGCTTCCCTACTCACCATCTACCACAGCATTCCTTTGGCTCGAGAGGCACTCTTGTTTCCACGTCTGGCAGTATACTCCTACGGCTACAATCCAGAATGGTGGGCTGGTACGACAGACGAGAACATGAAGTCGCTGTCCATGCAACAGCCCGAGCTCGGAGGCGAGGATCGGAGAAAATACCTTGCTGAACTACAATGCTTGATGGCTTTCTTGGACAATACAACTCGCGCCTACGGAAGCGTTGATGCACTGTCTGACCTAAGGTACTACCAGTACTTCAAGGCACAGTCCGAATATACCAAATTCCTCGAAACCTGGCAGCAAGCAGCGATGGGCGAAAAGTCAGACGAGCCATTGACCCAGGTCTTCACTTCCTCTGCCACCGCCACAGGCCCAAACATCGGCGCTGCTCCAGAAACCCAAGAACTGTTCTCCATTGAGGGAGCCATCGCAGATGCTAGAACCCAGGTAGAGGTCCTCGACAAGATCGTGTGGAGTGACTCTCCCAATCGCCCATTGGACGATATCTGCATCGATCAATTCGGTCACATTTTGACAATGAAAGTGTATAACAACAACCCTGGTGCGTCCGATCTTGGCCTTACACCCACCGAAGTCTGGTATCTTGATCGCTACACGCATCAATTAAGGGAAGCACTATGGAACATGCGGCATCAATGTCACCGTCTTTCACGTGAACAGTTGAGGTTAGGACAAGCTCGATCTCGCCTTGCTGAGATGCCTGGCCTTAGGTCTGCAGGACCTCGTGTTGACATTCGAAAAGCTCTCGAGGATGCTAGAAACGCCATTCAGATCGCCGCAGACGATTCGACACGCGTTGGTGACAAGCTGGTCGATATTCCTGCAGCGGTCGAAACAGACCAGTTGCAGGGTCAGATCAATAGCGTTCTCACCAACATCGACAAGAAGCTAAAGGAGTTGAACTATCGAGTGAGCGAACTGGAAGCGCAGAAACAGCAAATTATGTCTGATCTTACTGACCCCAACCACTCTTCTCAGCCTCTGCGACAAAAGTATGTGCTTCAGGGTGTATCAACAAGACCGAACGTGACGTATGTCCGCAAGCTCAATCACGACCTGATAGGTATGGATGACGACGAGGAGCCTTACGAGATTTGGCAATGGTGGAGAACAGCTTGGGGTGAAGTCTCAAGTATTCAGCCAGATGCACCCGTCGCACATATTGAAGACTCGCAAGACGCCAAAGATTCGTCGGTCCCATTCTCCGTGCGCAAAGTCTCCTCGAAAGAGGTCCTGGAAGCAGTCGAGAATGAATACCACACCGCTATACTCGTTTACGCGAGCGAGCCGGCTATGCAATTCCGGCCGACTGCTTTGCCAACTTCACTAAGACAATTCGTCGAGCAAGACAATCGCGCTTTCGAAAGTGAAGTCTCATCTCAACACGACCAGCAGTCTGGACGTGGGAGAAGCTGGAGTAACGGGACAAGTTCAACAATGAGGGACGACAACAATCCCTTCAACGACAATGCTTATCCCAGACAGCCGAGAGATGTGACCCCGATGTCGACAAGCACAATACGCAGTCTAGATGGCCAGCCATCTCCCAAACGTCCGCGAAGCTCCGATGACTCTATACATGACCTGAACCTGATGGATATGCCACCCTCTTACGAGGACATAGTTGGCCCCGAACAAGCGGAGGTAACAGAGAATAAAGGTAACAAGATCGGCTATTTTGCCGAGCAGATGATGCAGCAGGTCGACGAACACGAGCAGAAAGGCTGAAGCGGGACGAAGAAGTAGGAGGTAGTTAAGCCTACGCGGGTGCCCTTCTGAACGTACTCTTACCTTTCAGACGGCGCTGTTACTCGCTAGAAACCTTGTCAATTCAGCATGCGTCTTCCTTGCTGCAGCCGCAACTTGTGATGCAAAAGCCACAAAGAGGCTGGCGATGGAAAGGATTAATCAGGTGACGAATCCACTGGCAATTCTTCCGAGGAAACCGATAGGAGTCGATTTCTGCCAGAGCTTTGGGCAAGCGAGCAACTGGGGACCATCGCATGCGCGCTCTTTGGCAGCTCTGCGGAAGTCCATGAAAGTTGATGGTATTTTCGATGTAGAAGCGCCACAACCAGTCCTGGTTGGACAATATTCATGCACCCGATCGGTTGTGGATGATTGACATGCAATAGACCGACCTAATGTACTCTTTGTGCTTGCATAACCATCCACATGTCAGGTCTGCTGGAGCACAAGCTTCCGTTTACTGGAGGGTCCAAACGGTCCTGTTTGCGGGCTCGCCCGGGGTTGTCTCACGCAACATCCACTTGGGGAGTTGACTGTTCGACCGTCAAGCATATGCCGTGCCCGCCGCCTTTGCGACCCTTGTGATCTTCTACCTTTACGTGTGTAATAGTCCATGGTTCTCGATGATAACCTTCGTCTTTGATGCGGTGATGCGGTGAAAACTACTCACGCGACTCGGTCCACACAGCACGTCAAAGTTCTCACTTTGAAGAGTGCGAATCATTCATCTTATCAGATGCCGGTGTTTGGCTTGAAAGTCATGACGCGTTGGTCACAGGTTCAAATATTGATGTCGCCTACACAGCGTCGACCAGACGGAAATAAAATGCGCTTTGTGCGACTTTCAATCACTCGTATACTTTAGATCAGTCATGCGATGCCTAGTTAGACCTCGTCAATTATTACCAATAACCTGCGATTAGGCAGAAGATATTCTTCCCGCAGCACGGCGTGCACAGGTAGGTTGAAGACGGCCTGCTTCAATACGCTGTAGGACTGGCAAGAACCGCCGCATTCATGTCTCTGGAAGCGAATGATGTGTGGATTTATCAATGATTGGGGCGCCAAAGGAATTCGTGCTGCCAAGCACCCTCGGCAGGCCTAACAAGAGTCCTAAAAGATGCACAGACACTCTGACAGCCACTGAAAGCCCACGCGCACCGGGATCCTGCACGTTTGCTCACTGTAGTGTGCCACACAGCGGCATTGCTTCTGCTTTCTTCACTCCAGCGTTCATCGGCTTCTGCTCCGCGCGCGGAGTACATGCCTGGCACTTACTCGTTTTGCCCACTTGCGAGTATCCTCGCCGGCTTGTTCCTGCCTCAAGTTCCTGTTTGGCAAGCTCCACCACCGAGCTAGCTTAGAAACGCTACTACTGTCCTTCCCATGTTGATCAGATCGGTCACTTCGACAACTGGAGGCGTCTCCGACAATCAGCAATCTTGCATCTGACATGGAGCCGCATGTCGTTATAGCCGCGCTTCGATCGCAGAGTGATCTAAAGCCTCAAGGGCGGGTTGCCGCTACTGTATGATGTTAGACAAGCAGCCACTTTCGATTCGTCCGGATACGCTTTTCGGAACTCATTGTTCGGCAGTAGCGCCCCGATTCTGACAACCTAAAGTTGCTTCTGAAGCATGGGAGTCCTTCATACTACCAGCTACAGATTATGGTGGGAAGCAACGAACCTTGGAGGCATCCTCTTAATGTAGAGTAGTCTGTATCGACCAATCCCATCTGCGGACCGCGACTGAGCCGGCATGTAAATCCCATCGCCTTACGCTGGGCCACGCGCAAGGACAGGCAAATCGACCAGGATCTGCTGGCTTCGAACTCTAATTGTACCTGCGACTGCCCAGTCGTGCTCAGCTAAAGCGTTGTCTCCATTCGCAAGCCACCAAACCACGAACCTGATCTAACGAGCGCTGGATTGGCCTGAGTTATCATCCTCTACCGTGGACGTTGGGCTCGATTGTTAGGTTCGCTAGTCCCTACTTATCGCTGCTAATGACTGGTTAGTTGGCGCCGTCAAAATATCCCGCTTTGCTTGCAGACATGGTTTGTCCCGTTCTCTTGCCCTCCATCTCGTCTTATCCACTGCTGACAGCCAGATCCCATTCTTGTGCCACTATATACTCGACCTTCGCTTCGTCCTACACGCGGTACCCTCGACCATCTCACTTGATTTCGCCAGAAGCCCCCTATTGAGCGTCCGTCTTACAACGCATTACACTTCGTATGGCGCGGAAATGAATCCCTAGCTTGATCTTTTGTGGCATCGCTGTTCACCACCCAGTGACAACGACCTGCGAAGGATTTGGCCTTTTACTTGTGCGGCAGCTACATTGACATTCTGCGTGTCAACACTACAGGCCTGGCTCTTATTTTACCTACATTTGACGGCTGTGTTAGGTCATCCAGCGTTTCTCAGCCCTTGACCGTGAGTAAGAGAATTCCGTTGTAGCAAAGCGCTCCTTTGCAAGGAGGCCAGGTACACGGCTCTGGAAAAAGCACTAGGAACTGTGCGCATATTCCAATGATCTTTCGAGGAAGGACATTCGAACCTCTCCAACGACAGGAGGTTGCGCACTTGCATCAAGGCGCAGAATGACTGCAGTGGCATCCAGGGTACAACCGACCAGATTTGCAGTCCCATCTCAATACAGAGTGTATTCTCCAAAAGGAATGCCTTTCGAAATGTCAGATCGTCGCATGTCTAGCGTGAATGAGGGCCTGTATGTGCCGACTGCGCTAATACTGCGGAAGCTGCCACTTACCACAACCGCCGAAGATGTGAGGACCATGTTACTCTTCGCCAAGGATCTTCAGAATACAGAGGTGGTACCTAACGAATACGAGGAGGATACAGGGTTCGCGACGGCTATAGCACGGTTCTCGTCCGTGACGGCCGCTTCGGAAGCGCAAGCTATGCTTGATGGAAAACCCAACACGGCAGGCCGAGCTAACATGGTGGTCGAGTTGCTCCCTTCTCCCAGCTTCAGCGCAGGTTTCAGACGCAATACAATTGACCCAGCATCAGCAAGATCACTATCACAAGCGACATCGCCGATAGGGCGGTCCGCCCGCTACAACGGCGCATTCGATTCGATGAACAGCATGTCGCCGCCACCTGCAACATCACCGCCCGAGGGTCTCATCTCTGATGGGACGGGGGTGTTCTCAACCATGTTTCAGCAGCGGTCTCCTCGCAGTAGTGAGCTGAATGATCGCACGCGCATTAGCGGCAAATCTGTCATTGGCGAAGACGGTGGCGACGATGAAACCGATGGTTTGCTTCAAGATCCCGTAGGGTACGCCAAGAGAGATAATAGTCGCAGGTCGAACGGCAGACAGGCATTGTCTGGCGCCTTCGGTAACTTATCCTTGTCGACCACGATGTCCGGGCCACAGTCTGCGATGTACCACACCCCGCGATCAGCAGTGGCGATGCCGTCTCCGCACACGCCGTTCTCGCCTGGGCCTGGATCTCACACGGCAGGTAGCCGTTACCATGGCGTGCAATTTCCCCCAGTCAATCCAGCTGACCAAAATCCACCTTGCAATACTCTGTATGTTGGCAACTTGCCCATGGACACGTCTGAAGATGAACTCAAGGCAATGTTCTCTAAGCAACGCGGCTATAAGAGGCTCTGCTTTCGGACGAAGCAGAACGGGCCAATGTGTTTCGTGGAGTTTGAGGATATCTCTTTTGCTACGAAGGCATTGAATGAGTTGTACGGAGCACAATTGCACAACAGTGTCAAAGGAGGCATTCGCCTCAGCTTCTCTAAGAACCCACTTGGGGTCCGGTCTGGTCAGCCGGGCAGCAGTACAGGCCCGTCAACACCGCTGGGCCTGTCGAGCCCAAATATGGTCAATGGCTTATCGGCGATGTCACCTGGGGGATTCTCTACTGCCAATGGACCTCCACCGGGCCTTTCAGTGCCTTCCAGCTTCCCACCAAATACCTCTGGCGTGCATAGTCAATATACAGGCCTGGGCATGCGCAGTCCACCGCCAGGGTCAGGGCCTGAAGGCAGTATGGGCAGCATGTATCCTGACTATATGATGGGCCGATAGCGGAAGAGCTCCATTAGCGATACATCGGGTAGCGGAGCGGGACACTGATTGGGTTATATCGAGTGTATACTAACGCATGGGAAGGAGGAATTGTTGTGCCTCACGATTTTATGTCTGCGACGCGACCACGATTGAGAATTTCCGGCATATTTTGCACATTACAGCACAAGATTCCCCTATGAAGACGGCTGCACACGCACAGGAGCAAGCGAAACGGCGTTCAGCTTAAGGCATTTTGGCAGGTCATCCTAGTTTTGGCA
>Ga0210040_10000840_pt1 | contig 49297 bp, 41 predicted proteins | sample CryGeyCG12114_NA_FD_185462 | JGI IMG/M metagenome (GOLD analysis project Ga0210040, IMG submission 185462) | Groundwater microbial communities from aquifer - Crystal Geyser CG19_WC_8/21/14_NA (SPAdes) (version 2) | ecosystem: Environmental > Aquatic > Deep subsurface > Groundwater | place: USA...
GAGGAGAATGAGAACGCGTGACGGCATATCGCCAACCCCGGCAGGCACGATCACGACGAACGTTCGACGCGCTGCTTGACGCGACGGGTTATCTGTTGAGCGAGGTAGGGATCGAGCGCATCTCTACCAACCTGATCTGCGAGCGAGCCCAAGTCACGCCGCCCGCGCTTTACCGCTACTTCGATGACAAATACGCGGTCATCTTCGCGCTCGCCGAGCGCCTGATGCTCCGGCAGAACGACGCGCTCAGGGCGTGGATCGCGAATTATGGCGGGCAAGGCCTGGATGTGCTCTCCGCCAAGCTGCACGAATTGCTCCAGACCATGTCCGAGATCACCGGCAGCCAACCTGGCGCGATGTGGATCATGCGCGCGCTCCGATCCGTCCCCACGCTGACGCCGATGCGGCTTTATTCGCACAATTACGTCACTGATCTGCTGACCGACACCTACCACCAATACCTGCCGCATGTGGACCGCGACACGATCCGCCGACGCACGCGCCTGTCGGTCGAGATGGCCTATTCGATGGACGAGATGCTGAAGGAAGAGGACATCGACCAGAAGCGCCTCCTCGAGGACGCGGCCTTCCTGTTTCGCTCGATGCTCAATTTCCCCGAATACGGGCTGCATCCCCGCTGACGCCATCGATAACCGGTCAGCATGTCATAAAAGTGATAGCTATCGCTAGTATTCTGCCGCGCGACACGGTTCGAAAAGGATATGGCGATGGTGGTATCGACGCGCTTGCGATTGTTCCTGACGGTGGCGGCGCTTGGCTGGAGCAGCGTGCCCGCAGCCGCGCGCGACGAGGTTGCGCCCTCGATCCCGCCCGTCGAGAGCCTCTCCGACGGAACGTGGATGAAGGGGGACCTGCACCTCCATTCGCGCAACAGCGATGATTCGTCGAACAATCCGGTGGCGAAGATCATTGGCTTTGCCGAGGAGAACGGCCTCGATTTCCTGGCGATCACCGACCATGACAACCATGTCCAGGGCGACGTGGCGCACCACACCTGGAGCGATCCCGAGTTCCGCTCGGACAAGGTGGTGCTGCTCTACGGCGCCGAGTGGACCACCAATCGCGGCCATGGCAATATCTTCGCCGCCGAGCCTTACGACCATCAGCGCCTGTACGACATTCGCGACGCACGCGATGCCAAGATACTGGCGCTGAAGGACGAGCTTGGCGTTCACCTTTCCGCCAATCATCCCAGCGGCAAGGATCATTTCGGCTTCTCGTTCGACATGGTCGATTCCATCGAGGTGTGGAATTCGGTGATCTGGTCCCGCAACGCCGAGGCGATGATGATCTGGGACGACATGCTTCGCACGGGCCGCAAGATCACCGGGCGCGGCGGCAGCGATTCGCACCATGGCACGCCGCCGACGCCCGAGCAGGCGACCAGCAGCAGCGTCCAGCGGACCGCGAACTATGTCGGAACGCCGACGACCTGGGTGTTCGCCGACGCACGGACGCCGCAGGGCGTGGTCGATGCGCTCACTAATGGCCGCGTTTCGATCAGCGCCAATCCGCACGAACCGCGCATCGAGTTCTACGCCGATCTCGACCGCGATGGGCAGATGGACATGATGATGGGCGACAACGCGCAGGCCAGTGGCGAGCCGGTGCGCTTCGAGGTGCGGTTGGTCGGTGGCAACGTGGCCGACGCCACCTATCGGGTCCGCGTGATCCGCAATAGCGAGAACATCGGCGAATATGAGGCAAGCGGCGCCAGCCCGTCGGCAACGTTCGACGACACGCCGGTGGCGGGCGAACGCTCATATTATCGCATCGAAGTGGAAGGCTCGCGCGCGCCTTATCCCGAGGTGCCCAACTCGATGTCGCTCGGCGGCGACATGGTCGGACTTTCGAACCCGATCTTCTTCAACTTCGACCCTGACTTCTGAAGCTGTTCGCAGCCCACGCTTTTGAGTTGAGACGCCGAATGGGAACATGCGCGCAGCGATCTCGATACCCCGATCCAACGCGTGCAATATCGCACGGCTAGCGGACAAGGGGGCAACTTGACGTTCGACTTCAGGGGCGATGTTGCCGACCGCGCAGCGGTTGATACACTCGTCACCGACCTCGACCTGACCGATCCGTCGCTGATCCCGTTCGAAAGCTTCTCCGTCCGGCCGATCAATTCCGAGGACGAGGACAAGACCCTCGTGCTCAACGTGCCGCGAGAAACCTTCGTCAGCATCGGCGGCTTCGACATCACCCGCGTGATGTTCGGCGGTCAGCGAGACCCGTATCCTGGCCTTCGCGGTCAATGACCGATCGACGGTTCCGGTCGACATCCTGGTCGCAACCCGGTGAATGTAGGCGATGCGGCGATTTCGGGCATTGAGCTCGGGTACACGAACAGGCTGCCCATTGGGCTCGGCCTTACGGCGACGGTGACCTTGCGACCTCGAAGCTCGAGCTCGATCTTGCAGACGTCGGCGTGCAACCAGCCGGAATCCAGGGCGTCTCAGACGTCAATTGCTCGATTACGCCATTCTTCGAGAGCGGGCCCTTCGAAATCAACCTTAGCTACACCTATCGCAGCAGCTATCTCACCGATGCGGGTGCGACGGTGACGTCTCTGCCCACCGCAGAGGACGTCACGGGGTTTTAGCAGGAGGGGTTTGGTATCCTCGATCTGGGGTCCAGCTACCAGATTCGTCCAAATGTCGAGGCGTTCGTGCAGGCGGTGAACCTGCTCGATGCACGGCAGGTATCGTATGCCGGCACCCGAGAAGAGTTCACGGAGATCCATACGTTCGGTTGCACCATCAACTTCGGCGTCCGCGCGCAGTTCTGATCATGGAGAGAGCGTCGCGATCACGCCTCCCCGGATCGCGACCCAGCGGCAAACGGATAGGCGGCTGATCAGCCGGCACCCGCCAGATGCCCGGCTTTGGCGCCGCAGTTCCGCGGGTCGAAAGCCTTCGCCGCTGAGGCCAGGCAATCCTGTCCTCAAGGAAGCCGGGCGATTTCTCGCGGTTCGGACACCGGCATGTCGTGCAGGATGATCTCGACAGAATTGCATCATCACCTTTGGCGGAACGGGCCTTCCCGCCGCTCAGAACGGGTAGGTGGTCCACACCCGCTAATGTATCTCTCTAAGACCAGATGCGGACGCGCTCATCGGGTGGAAGATAGAGCTCGCAGTCCGGCGAGACGTCGAATGCGGCATACCATGCATCCACGTTGCGCACTGCCCCGTTGACGCGGAATTTGGGTGGCGAGTGGGGACCGGACGCCAGTCGAGTGTGCACCAGGGCATCACGTTGCGCGCTGCGCCAGACTTGCGCGAATGCCAGGAAAAAGCGTTGATCGCCGCTGAATCCATCGATGACCGGTGGTTCTTCGCCGTCGAGAGACGTGCGGTAGGCGCGATAGGTCAGTTCGAGACCTGCGAGGTCGGCGATATTCTCCCCAAGCGTTAGTTGGCCGTTGATAGAACCATTTCCCTTACCGAGCGGGCTGTAGCTGTCGTATTGCTCGATCAGCCCGCTCGTGATGGCGTCGAAGGCGTCGCGATCGATACTCTGCCACCAATTCCGCAACCGGCCCAAGCCATCGTATTTCGAACCCTGATCATCGAACGCATGGGCAATCTCGTGGCCGATGATCGCGCCGATGGCGCCGTAATTGACTGCTGAATCCGCATCAGGATTGAAAAAGGGTGGCTGGAGGATGCCGGCGGGGAAGACGATCTGATTCTTCTCCTCGCGATAGGAGGCATTGACCGTCTGCGGCACGAAAGGCCATTGGGCCCGATCGACGGATTGGCCTAGCCGCGCCAGTGCATCGTCGCGTTTCCATCGGGCAGATTCCATTGCGTTTGCCAGCGGGTCGGAGCGCGAAATTGCGAGCCCATCATAGGTCTCCAGCTGTTCGCCATAGCCGATCTGCGTGTCCATCGAGGCGAGCTTTGCCAGCGCCTGCCGTTTCGTTTCCTCGCCCATCCACGGGGCAGCAAGGATCCCTTGGCGCATGGCCACAAGCAATTTGCGAACCAATCCTTCCATCTGCGCCTTGCTTTCGGGAGGGAAATGGCGCGCGAGATATTGCCGCCCGAGCAGATCACCGAGCTGCATTTCCACGGCGGTGATCGCGCGCTTCCAGCGCGGCTGCGGACACGTGCGTCCGCGGATCAGCCGATCGAATTGCTGGAATTTGGCTTCATCGAGGCCCTTGCCAAGTACAGCCGCGTGGCGGTTCAGAAACTGGGCGGTGAGATGGGCCTTGAGCAATGAAAGCGGCGTTTCCGCGATAAGCCGCATGGTGTCCGCAAGGCCGCGGTCCGGCACGTTCAAAGCAATCGTGCTTTCATCGTCCGGCGGCATCTGCCTGACAAGGACCTTCTCGGCCGCTTCCACCCCGCTTGCCCGCATGAACGGCAACAGCGGGAAGGAAGGGGCCAATCCGGCGAGCTCCTCGGTCCTGATCCTGCGCATGGCGAGGGTGGGATCGCGCAGGATCACAGGCGGCCAATGCAGCTTCGCCAGTTCGCGCTCGAAGGCGAAGACTTGCGCCGCTAAGGCCGCCGCATTGCCATAACCTGCCTCCTCGAGCAGGACCTGCAGAAAGGAGCGGTAGCCGTCCTGTATTGCGCGGCTCCGCTCATCCTCACCCAGGTAGAGATCGCGTCCGGGTAGCCCCAGCGCCGCCGGGCCGAGCGAAACGATATGCGCGGTGGGATCCGATGGATCGACGGCAACGCTCAGGGCAATCAATTGGGAATACCCGGGCTCTGCCGTCACGCCCAACAGGCCCGGCAGATCAGCAGCGCGGGCGATCTGCTCCAGATAAGGGCGCGCCGGCGCCACGCCCGCTGCCTCGATGGCCGGCTCGTCAAGGAAGGCATGATAGGCATCGACGACGCGCTGTTCGTCGCCCTCTAGCGGACCCCCGGCGGCCATCTCCTCGATCAGAGTGCGCAGCTGAAGGCTCGTCTGCTCGCTCAACAAGGTGAACTGGTCGATGCCGGTGAGAGCGTCGGGAATGGGGTGCGCTTCGATCCATCTGCCATTGAGGTGGCCGAAAAAATCGTCGCCGGGTTTCACCGCCGGATCGAGATGGCCAAGGTCAACGCCCCAGCTCCCCGTCCGAATGGCAGGCAGTTCATCCTGCTCACCCTCTGCGGGTGTTCGCGGCGCTGAACCATCGGGAACTTTCACTCGGTTCGCCGATCCAGCCTGCGCCTCGGCTGGCGAGGTGGCACCACTGGCGAATGCCTGTGATGGACTTATATAGCTGGAATTGTTCGGTTGCATTCGGTTCGCGATCCGGGGTACATCGGACAAAGTCAACCAAGGAGATCAGGTATGGCCTGGAAGAAACCGGAAATCGAAGAAGTTGCGCTGGGCGCCGAGATCAACGCCTACATGTGTGCTGAGCTCGACTAACGCATCACGATGAAAATGATTGTCCTGGGGGCGGCTGCCGGCGGCGGCTTCCCCCAGTGGAATTCCAATGCGCCGGGCTGTCAACGCGCCCGGCAGGGTGATGCCGCGGCAGAACCGCGAACGCAGGCCAGTGTTGCCGTCAGCGCCGACGGGACAGATTGGTTCCTGCTTAACGCATCCCCCGATCTTCGCCAGCAGCTCGAGCGTACGCCCGCACTGCATCCGCAGAAAGGCTCTCGCCACACGCCCATCGGCGGCGTGGTACTGAGCGGCGGCGATGTGGATGTGATCGCCGGCCTGCTGACAATGCGCGAGCGCCAGCCTTTCACAGTGTTCGCCACGCAGCGCATCCACCAGGTGCTGGACGATAACCCGATCTTCGAGGTGCTGGCGCGCGATGTCGTGTCACGGGAGCGGGTGTCGCTCGATGTGCCGTTCGCGCTGGGAAGCGGCCTGACCGCATGCTTCTTCCCCGTGCCGGGAAAGGTGCCGCTCTACCTGGAGAGCGGGGACGAGCCGCCGCCGATCGTGGAGGACGATACCACGGTGGGCGTGGAAGTGACCGACGGGCACCGCCGGATGCTCTACATCCCCGGCTGCGCTGCCATGTCTGACACGCTGCGCCAGCGGCTGGCCGGCGCCGATATCGTCTTCTTCGACGGAACCCTATGGCGCGATGACGAGATGGTCCGTGGCGGGCTTAGCGCCAAGACAGGTCGCCGCATGGGGCATATGAGCCTGGGCGATCCGGGCGGCACGATCGACGCCTTCCGATTGATCGATGTGGGCCGCAAGGTCATCATCCATATGAACAATTCCAACCCCGTTCTCCTGGCCGATTCGCCCGAGCGGGCGGAGGCGGAGGCGGCAGGGTGGATCGTCTCGCATGACGGCATGGAGTTCACGCTGTGAGGCAGTTCTCGTTGTGAGTCAGGCCCCCATGACACCGGACGAGCTGGAAGCGGAACTGCGTGCGATCGGAGCGGAGCGGTACCATATCCACCATCCGTTTCATCGCCTGTTGCATGATGGGCAGCTCTCACGCGCACAGGTGCAGGCTTGGGCGCTCAACCGCTATTACTACCAGGCTTCCATCCCGGCCAAGGACGCGATCCTGATGGCGCGTCTGCCCACCGCCGCCGAACGGCGCGAATGGCGCCGCCGGATAGAAGATCACGACGGCACGGCCGAAAAGGCCGGCGGCATCGAGCGCTGGCTCGTCCTGGCCGAAGGGGTGGGGCTGGACCGGGCGCTGGTGGAAAGCGCCTCGCAAATCCTGCCCGAGACGCGCTTCGCCGTGGATGCCTACGTTCATTTCGTGCGTGATCGCACGCTGCTCGAAGCCGTCGCCTCCTCGCTTACCGAATTGTTCTCGCCCGCCATTATCGCCGAGCGCGTCTCGGGCATGCTGCGGAACTACAGCTGGATCGGGCCGGAGACGCTGGCCTATTTCACGCCGCGCCTGACCCAGGCGCCGCAGGACAGCGACTGGGCGCTTGCCTATGTGAAGCAGCACGCGGACACGCGCGAGAAGCAGGAGGCGGTGCTGGCGGCCCTGCGCTTCAAATGCGACGTGCTGTGGTCGCAGCTCGATGGGCTATATTATGCCTATGTCACGCCGGCACTAATTCCGCCCGGTGCGTTCATTCCGGACGAAGCGACGTGACCGATCTCGCTACGGCCCCCGCCTTTCGCAGGGGCGTGAGGTTCCGCTTCGACGCGGTGCGCGGCGCTTGGATGCTGCTTGCGCCGGAAAAGCTGCTGCTGCCAGATGAGATCGCGGTCGAAATCCTCAAGCTGGTGGACGGCGCGCGTTCGATCGATGCCATCGTGGAAGATCTTGCCGCACGTTTCGACGCCCCGCGCGCAACGATCGCGGGCGATGTGGTGGAAGCGCTTGAAAATCTCGCCGCCAAAGGAGCCGTGCAATTGTGAGCGCCCCCGCTCCCCCGATGGGCCTGATCGCCGAACTGACGCATCGCTGTCCGTTGCAATGCGCCTATTGCTCCAACCCGCTGGAAATGGACAAGCCGGCCAGCGAACTGGCAACCGGAGACTGGCTGCGCGTTCTTGACGAAGCGGCAGCGTTGGGCGTGCTGCAGGTGCATTTCTCGGGCGGGGAGCCGATGGCGCGGCGCGATCTGGTGCAGCTGGTGGCCCATGCCGCGTCTCGCGATCTCTATACCAACATCATTACCTCCGGCGTGCTGCTGACTGACAAGGCCATGGCCGAATTGCTCGAGGCGAAGATCGATCATATCCAGCTAAGCTTCCAGGACGCGCGTGCGCCCGAAGCGGAGCGGATCGGCGGCTATAAGGGCGGCCATGGCAAGAAGCTGGAGGCCGCCCGGCGCATCCGCGAGGCGGGCCTGCCGCTGACCGCCAATTTCGTGCTGCACAAGCAGAATGCCGAGCGGGTGGGGGAGATGATCGCGCTTGGCGAGGACCTCCAGGCCGAGCGGATCGAGATTGCCCATACACAATATTACGGCTGGGCGCTGCTCAACCGCGATGCGCTGCTGCCCAGCCTCGCCCAGCTGGAGCATGTCAACGGCGTGGTCGCCGCCGCACGCGAGCGGCTCAAGGGCCGCATCGTCATTGATTATGTAGTGCCCGATTACTACGCCGCGCGGCCCAAGGCCTGCATGGGCGGCTGGGGCAACCGCTTCATCAATATCTCGCCTTCCGGCAAGGCGCTGCCCTGTCATGCCGCCGAGACGTTGCCCGGCTTCACCTTCCCTTCGGTACGCGAGGATTCGCTGGCGGAGATCTGGACCGGGAGCGAGGCGTTCCGCCGTTTTCGCGGCACCGACTGGATGCCTGATCTATGCCGCAGTTGCGACCGGCGCGAGATCGACTGGGGCGGCTGCCGGTGCCAGGCGCTCGCGCTGGCGGGCGATGCCTCGGCCACCGATCCGGCCTGCGCCAGATCCCCCGACCACGCGGTCATGGCGCAAGCCGCCGCAGCCGCGGAAGGTGCGCCGCTTGACCTCGTGGCCCGACGGCTGCACGCGCCGGAGGCATGACACAGCTGCGCACGCTCTATCCGCCGATCGAACCTTATGAGACCGGCACGCTCGATGTTGGCGACGGCCACGTGCTCTATTACGAGCGAAGCGGGACCCCCGGCGCCAAGCCGGCCGTCTTTCTTCACGGCGGCCCCGGCGGCGGCATCTCGGCCAATCACCGCCGGCTGTTCGACCCTGCGCTCTATGATGTGATGCTGTTCGATCAGCGTGGCTGCGGCCGCTCGACACCGCATGCCTCGCTCCACGCCAACACCACCTGGCATCTCGTCGCCGACATGGAACGGTTGCGCGAATTGGCGCGGGTGAAAAGCTGGCTGGTCTTCGGCGGATCATGGGGGTCCACCCTCGCGCTCGCTTATGCCCAGACCCATCCGCAATGCGTGAGCGAACTGGTGCTCCGCGGCATTTTCACCGCCAGCAAGGCGGAGCTGGACTGGTATTACCAGCATGGCGCGTCCGAGATATTCCCCGATCTGTGGGAGGATTTCATCGCGCCCATCCCGCCGGAAGAACGCGGCGATTTGCGTGCTGCCTATCGCCGGCGGTTGACCGGGCAGGACGAGGCGGAGCGGTTGCGAGCGGCCGAGGCCTGGTCGCTGTGGGAAGGCCGCACGCTCACCCTGCTGCCGGATTCGGATGTCACCGCAGGCTTCGCCGATCCGAATTTCGCGCTCGCCTTCGCGCGGATCGAGAATCATTATTTCATGCACGGCGCTTGGCTCGAAGACAGGCAATTGCTTCGCGATGCCAGCAGGCTTGGCGGTATTCCGGGCACGATCATCCAGGGTCGCTACGATGTCGTCTGTCCGGCACGGACGGCGTTCGAGCTGCATCGGGCATGGCCCGAAGCAGAGTTCCACCTGATCGAAGGCGCAGGGCACGCCTACATGGAGCCGGCCATTCTCGACCGCCTCGTTCGCGCCACCGCCAATTATGCGAACACCTGAGACCAGTTGTCACCGCAGCGCGTGGTGATAACCTGTCACGCTTTCCTTGCGGGCACCACCGTCTGACTTCTCGATGCGCATGGCTGCCTTCGGAATGACGCGAGTTCGAAGCAGAGCTGCCAGAGGGCTGCAGCAAGTGCCGATGCCAGATTGTTCGCTCTCACGCCAAGAGCATGCGGAATGGACCTAATCGCTTGGAGCGCGGGCTTCCGCTATACAGGACCGCAATGGTCGGGCCTGAATGGATGAAGAGAGCCACATCGGCCGCTCGTGCGCTGGAGGCAATTTCTGCCGGGGAGCCGGGAGCGACGCACTCAGTATACGTCATTCTTCTGCACAATCCGGCGAGACGAGATCCTCTCGGGCTGTATGTCGGCCAGACATCTCGCGATCCGGACTTGCGCTTCGACCAGCATAAGGCGGGATACAAGGCGAGCAGGGCCGCCAAGCGGTTTGGAGTGCGCCTGCTTCCTCAACTCGTCCGGCATCTCAACCCGATGCGGCGTTGGGAGGCGATCGAGCTGGAGGCGGCTCTGGCGGACGCCTTTCGGTCAGCCGGTGTTCCATGGGTAGAGGGCGGTCACTAGCTTGGAGGACCGCTTTGATGCCGTATCCGGCGACCATCCGGATAATCGTGCTGGAGATCGGGAAGCTCGTGACCTAGCTCGCGTGTCGTCTCGGCCGCATGCAGCTCTGTCAGTCGTCCGAACGCCTCAGCCGTGAGATCGAACGGCTTGAGCTTCCGCTGGAAGAGCTGAGCGCGACGGGGCCCGCGAGACCAGCGGGACGGTTGGCGCGGCGTCAGCCGCCACGACCCGTCACCCGTCACCCGTCCAGGTGGCGCCGCATGACCCACAGCTAGACCGCTCCGGCATCTCCTGTTTGCTGCCCCTGTCGAGCCCAATCCTTGTTGATGACCAGGGTGGCAAGCGTGCAGATAACACCGGAGAGCAGGTAAAGTCCGACGGACCACAGTCCCAGGCGACTGGCGAGGAACAAGGCCACGAGCGGCGCGAAGCCGGCGCCGATGAACCAGGCCGAATTGGCGACGATCGCCGCCCCCGTATAGCGATGCATGGGCGTGAAATTGTTGTTCACCACGCCCGAGGATTGCCCAAAGGCAAGCCCGAGCAGCACGAAACCGCCGAGCATGTATACGGCCTCGCCGAGCTGACCTGCACCAAGGAGCTGCGGAGCAAAGCCGCTATAGGCGCCGATCAAGATGGCCGAGACGCCCAGCACGGCCCGGCGTCCCACCCGGTCCGCGATGAAACCGGATGCGAGCAGCGCCAGGGTGAAGACGATGGCGCCGCCGGCCTCGAGCACGAGGAAGTTGACGGGCTCGTCCTCCGTGTAGAGGCCGACCCATGACAGCGGAAACACGGTAACCAGGTGGAACAATGCGAAGCTGGCGAGCGGCGCAAACGCACCCAGCACAATGGTCCGCCATTCGCTGAACAGGGTCTTGAACGGCGGCGAGGGCTGCAATTCCCGGCTTTCGAACAGGCGCTCGAATTCGGGTGTCGCCACCAGTCGGAGCCGGGCGAACAGGGCGACCACGTTGATCGCGAGCGCGACGAAGAACGGGTAGCGCCAGCCCCACCGGGTGAAATCGTCCGGGCTCAGCAGCGCCAGGAAATAGGCGAACAAGGCGCTCGCCAGCAGCAAGCCGAGCGGCGCACCCAGTTGCGGGATCATCACGTACCATCCCCGGCGGTCTTCCGGAGCGTTCAGCGACAGCAGCGAGGGCAACCCGTCCCAAGCGCCGCCAAGCGCGATGCCCTGGCACAGCCGGAAGAAACCCAGGATCCAGGCGCTGGCCGCGCCCACCTGGGCATAACCCGGCAGCAAGGCGATCGCCATGGTCGATCCGCCGAGCAGGAACATGGCGATCGTCAGCTTCACGCCGCGCCCATGCCGCTGGTCGATGGCCATGAAAAGCAGGGTGCCGATCGGCCGGCCCACGAAGGCAAGTGCGAACAGGGCAAAGGAGTAAAGCGTGCCGGTCAGCGGATCCACATAGGGGAAGACCAGGGCCGGAAACACCAGCACGGAGGCGATGGCATAGACGAAGAAGTCGAAAAACTCGCCCGTGCGGCCGATGATCACACCGATCGCGATCTCTCCCGGCGCGATGGTGCCGTGGCGCGCATTCACCAGGCGCGCGTCGCGTTCAAGGGGCGTCGAACTCGACGGGGAGGCAGGGGCAGTCATGCGCAATACTCTCCAGCAACGCGGTCTTGTCGTCCCAAGGACCCGCAGGCACGAAGAACTCATCGTCCTCTAGCCGTAACTGCCGGAGCTTAGGGATTGGACAAAATGTCCAATGTCGAAGGCTGCCGCTGGTCGCTTATGGACCGCGCCCATGGTGCAGCATTCCTCTCCGGCGGCGCGCCGCCTGCGAACCTTGGCGATAGCGCCCCTGATCGGTCTGCTCGCGGCCTGCAACCAGGCGGTGCTGAACCCGGCCGGCGATGTCGCTCGCCAGCAGCGCGACATCATCTACATCTCGACCGGGCTTATGCTGCTGATCATCGTGCCCGTGATGATCCTGATCGTTGTATTCGCCTGGCGATACCGCCAGGGGAAGGGCGGCACCTACGATCCCGAGTTCGACCATTCCACCACGCTGGAGCTGGTTATCTGGTCGGCGCCGCTGCTTATCATCATCATGCTGGGCGCGCTGACCTGGTCGAGCACCCACCTGCTCGATCCGTTCCGCCCGCTGGACCGTGTCGCGTCGGGCCAGGAGGCCAGCGCCCCCAACACGCCGCCGCTGCGGGTGCAGGTGGTGGCGCTCGACTGGAAATGGCTGTTCATCTACCCGGAGCAGGGCATCGCCTCTGTCAACGAACTCGTCTTGCCGGTGAACCGGCAGGTGCGGTTCGACATCACGTCCAGCAACATGATGAACACCTTCTACGCGCCGACCATGGCGGGAATGATCTATGCCATGCCCGGCATGCAGAGCACATTGCACGCCGTGCTTAATCGCCCGGTCGAGTCCGAAGGCTTCTCCGCCAATTACAGCGGGGCTGGCTTCAGCGACATGAGGTTCCGCCTGTACGGCGTCCAGGAGCCTCGGTTTGAGCAATGGGTGGAACAGGCCCGGCAGAGCGGACAGGTGCTCGACGGGCCCTCCTACAGGCGATTGGTCCAGCCGAGCGAACGGGTCCCGGCCATGCGTTTCGCGGGCGTGCGGTCCGATCTGTTCCAGCGGATCGTTGAGCGGTGTGTCGAGCCAGGCACGCCTTGCATGAGCGAGTTGATGCGCCACGGCCAAAGTGGCGGTCACACCATGACGCCGCGTGGCGGATCGCTGCCGCAGGGTGATCGGCCGGAGGGCGGCGCGATCGACCCGTCCCGCGAGACCGGGACCCGCCCGGTGCCCGGCACTCCTGTTCGCCAGCCCGGGGTCATCGCGCCCAATGCCGAGCATGACAAGGATCTCGGCAACACACCCGAAGCTGGCTCGCCCCCGCCGGCCGAGCCCCAAGCCTAGCCCTTCCGGAGCAGACCAACGTGTTCGACCAGTCCCTTGCCGCGATGATCTTCGGTCGCTTGAGTTGGGAATCCATTCCCATTCACGAGCCGATCCTTCTGGGCACCTTCATCGTCGTCGCATTGCTCGGCGCCGGCATCGTGGCTGCCGTGACCAAGTTCGGGCTGTGGGGCTGGCTGTGGCGCGAATGGTTCACCAGCGTCGATCACAAGAAGATCGGCATCATGTACATGATCCTTGGGATCATCATGCTGTTGCGCGGCTTCGCCGATGCGCTGATGATGCGGGCGCAGCAGGCGATGGCATTCGGGGGCAATGACGGTTTCCTGCCCGCCCATCACTACGACCAGATATTCAGCGCCCACGGGACGATCATGATCTTCTTCGTGGCGATCCCGCTGGTGGTCGGCATCATCAACTATGTCATGCCGCTTCAGATCGGCGCGCGGGACGTCGCCTTTCCCTTCCTCAACAATCTTAGCTTCTGGCTGACTGTTGCCGGCGCGGTGCTGGTGATGATCTCGTTGTTCGTGGGTGAATTCTCCACCGGCGGCTGGCTCAATTACGTGCCGGTCACCAATCTGGAGAACAGCCCGGGGACGGGGCCCGATTACTATCTCTGGGCGCTGCAGATAGCTGGCGTCGGCACCACCCTCTCGGCGATCAACATGGTGGTCACCATCATCAAGATGCGTGCGCCAGGCATGACGATGATGAAGATGCCCGTCTTCTGCTGGACCGCCCTGTGCAGCAACGTGCTTGCCATCGCGATCTTCCCGATACTCACCGGCGCCTTCGCGCTGTTGATGCTCGACCGCTATATCGGGACCAATTTCTTCACCAACGATCTCGGCGGCAACCCGATGATGTACTGGAACCTGGTATGGATCTGGGGCCATCCGGAAGTGTATGTGCTCATTCTGCCGGTATTCGGCATTTATTCGGAGATCACCTCCACCTTCAGCGGCAAGCGCCTCTTCGGCTATTCGTCGATGGTCTATGCCACCGTCGTCATCACTATCCTGAGCTATCTCGTCTGGCTGCACCACTTCTTCACCATGGGGTCGGGGGCCAGCGTCAACAGCTTCTTCGGCATCGCGACGATGGTGATCTCCATCCCAACCGGCGCCAAGATCTTCAACTGGCTGTTCACGATGTATCGTGGGTCGATCCGCTTCGATCTGCCGATGATGTGGGTGGTTGCGTTCATGCTCACCTTCGTGGTCGGCGGAATGACCGGCGTGCTGCTCGCCGTACCCCCGGCCGACTTCGTGCTGCACAATTCGTTGTTCCTGGTCGCCCACTTCCACAACGTGATCATTGGCGGCGTCGTGTTCGGCCTGTTCGCCGGGATGGTCTACTGGTTCCCCAAGGCATTTGGCTTCCACCTCGATCCCTGGTGGGGCAAGGTCGGGTTCTGGGGATGGGTCATCGGATATTGGGTCGCCTGGACGCCGATCTACGTCGTCGGCCTAATGGGGACGACGCGGCGGGTGCGCCACTTCGACGATCCGACGATGCAGATCTGGTTTGTCATCGCCGCGATCGGCGCGCTGATCATCCTGGTCGGCATCCTCGGCTTCGTGATGAGCATCGTAATGGGCGTCGTGAAGCGCGACCAGCTGCGCGACACGACCGGCGACCCCTGGAACGGGCGCACGCTGGAATGGTCGACCTCGTCGCCGCCGCCGGCCTATAATTTCGCCTTCACGCCCGTGGTGCACGATCTCGACGCCTGGTACGACATGAAGAGCCGCGGCCACCGCCGGCCGGAGACGGGCTACAAGCCGATCCATATGCCCCGCAATACGGGCGCAGGCGTGATCCTGGCGGCACTCTCGATGGCGCTCGGCTTCGCGATGGTCTGGTACATCTGGTGGCTGGCGGCGCTGAGCTTCCTGGGCCTAGTGGTCGTCGGCATCGGGCACACGTTCAACTATAACCGCGATTATTTCGTCGACCCCGCGGACGTCGAGCAGCACGAGCGCGAATATGATGCTGTGCTGGCGGCAGGAGCCTGAGCAATGGCGACGAGTGCGCAAAGCGACCACGTGGATCCCACGACCTTCTACCTGGTCGAGCAGGACGATCACGGCCACGGAACCGGCAGCCCGACCATGCTGGGTTTCTGGATTTACCTGATGAGCGACGCGCTCATCTTCGCGGCCCTGTTCGCCACGTTCGGGGTGCTCAGCACCAGCTATGCCGGTGGGCCGATGCCGCGCGAGATCTTCGATCTGCCGCTGGTTGCGCTCAACACCGCGATCCTGCTCGTCTCCTCCATCACCTATGGCTTCGCCATGCTGGCAATGGAGCGCGACAAGGTGCGCGTGACGCAGGGCTGGCTGCTGGTCACCGGCCTGCTTGGCGCAAGTTTCGTGGGCGTTGAGCTGTACGAGTTCGGGGAGCTCATCGCCGAAGGGGCGACGCCGCAACGCAGCGGATTTCTGTCCGGCTTCTTCACGCTGGTCGGGACTCACGGCGTGCACGTCACGGCGGGCATCATCTGGATCGTGGTGATGCTGGTGCAGCTCAACCAGCGCGGGCTCCACCTGGAAAACAAGCGGCGGCTTCAGTGCCTGAGCATGTTCTGGCACTTTCTCGACGTCATCTGGATCGGCGTCTTCACCTTCGTTTACCTGCTTGGGATGGTGCGATGAGCTCGAATTCTGCCGTCTCGGACGAGGCCAACCTCGACACGGAGCTGCACGCGCACGGCGATACGCACGGGCATGGCTCGATGCGCAGCTATCTGATCGGCTTCGCGCTCTCCGCGGTGCTGACCGCCATCCCCTTCTGGCTGGTCATGAGCGATGTGCTGGGGAATGCGACGGCCACTTCGGCGGCCGTGATTGCGCTGGCTGTGGCGCAGATCGTCGTTCACACGATCTGCTTCCTGCACGTGAATACCCAGGGCGAAGGCGGCTGGACGCTGGTTGCCTTCGTGTTCACCGCGGTCATCCTGCTAATCACAATCGGCGGTTCGCTGTGGATCATGTACCACCTCAACACGAACATGATGCCGGGCATGATGACGGGGGAAGCGGCGAGCATGCCGTGACGCCGTGGGGAGGCAAGCGCGCCTTCCTCCTTGGCCTGTGTCTCCTCGCCGGCATTCTGTTCGGAGCCCTGGGCGTATGGCAGCTCGAGCGGCGGGCCTGGAAGCTCGACCTGATCGAGCGGGTCGAGGCCCGCATCCATGCACCGCCGGTCGCGCCGCCCGGTCGGGACGAATGGGCACAGCTGGACGCCCAGAACATAGAATATCGGCGCGTGCGCGTGTCGGGCGTCCTGCTCCATCCGCGCGAGACGCTGGTCGATGCGCTGACCGAGCTTGGCCCAGGCTCCTGGGTGATCACGCCGCTGCGCACGCCGCGGGGCATCATCCTGATCAATCGCGGCTTCGTCCCCCCGGAATGGAACGCGCGCTCTGCCCCCAATGCTGAGCAGGCGACGGGTGAGGGCGAGGTGACCATCACCGGCCTCCTGCGCGTGCCTGAGCCCGGCGGGCGCTTTTTGCGGCCCAACAGGCCGGGGGAGGAGCGCTGGTTCTCCCGCGATGTGACAGCTATCGCGCACGTGCGCGGCCTGGCCGATGTCGCGCCGTTCTTCATCGATGCGGACGCGACAGCAAATCCCGGCGGCTATCCGCGCGGCGGACTCACTGTGGTTCAGTTCCGCAACGTCCATCTGATCTACGCCCTGACCTGGTTCGCTCTTGCCGCTTTTTCGCTCGCCGGGCTCGCTTTGCTTTTGCTTCCGGCGCACAAGCGCTGGTGATGGACACGCCGCTCCTTGCGCTCACCCGTCGGCCCTCCGGCGGGCTCCTCGGCCATTCGCCAAAGGACGCGTCGATCGAGAACATGCGGCAGCTCATTCAGCTGCGCTGGCTCGCTGTCGGTGGCCAATTAATTGCGATTCTGGTGGCTCACTTCGTACTCGGCGTCGAGCTTCCGCTCGTGCCGATGATCGCGATCGTGGTCCTGCTGGCGTTTGCCAACCTGTTGTTCAGGCTTTCGGTTCGCCGCTCCTCGATCATGTCGGGGGAGCTTCTGCTTGCGCTGCTGCTCGACATTGCGACGCTGACCGCCCAGCTCTACCTGAGCGGCGGCGCGACCAACCCCTTCATCTCCCTTTACCTGTTGCAGGTAGTGCTCGGCGCCATCCTGCTGCGACCGCCGCTGGTCTGGCTATTGGTGGCGGCGTCGTGCCTCTGCGCAGCCTTCTTGAGCGTTCGCCACAGGCCGCTGGTCCTCCCGGCCGAATTTTCGGAAGAATCGGCCGCTTTGATGCTCGTCGGAGCGTGGATCAGCTTCGCAATGGTCGCAGTTCTGCTGGTCCTGTTCATCACCCGGATCAGGCGCAACCTGCGCGCACGCGACGCCTACGCCGCAGAGCTTGCGCAGCGAGCCGCCGAGGAGGATGGCATAGTGCGCATGGGCCTCTTCGCCAGCGGCGCGGCGCACGAACTGGGCACGCCCCTGTCCACGTTGGCGGTGCTGATCGCGGACTGGCGGCGCCATCCTGCAATCGTTCGGGACGAGCAATTTGCGGAGGAACTGGATGAGGCTCAGGCCGAACTCGGCCGGTGCAAGCAGATCGTTTCGAACATCCTGCACTCGGCCGGCCGTTCGCGGGGGGAGGCGATGGGCTCAGCTCCCGTCGGAGCCTTGCTCGAAAGCATTGCGTCGAATTGGCGGGCTGCTCACCCGTCCGTACCACTTGACCATCGCTTCAGCTGGACCGGCACGCCCACGGTCGCGGCTGAACCGGCACTGCGGCAGGCGATCTGGAGCTTGCTCGAAAATGCCGCCGAAGCCTCGCCCCTTGGCGTGAACCTGAACGGCGAGGTGGTCGATGAATGGCTGATCATCCGCGTCGCGGATCGCGGTGCCGGTTTTTCGGCGCAGCAATTGGCGCGCATCGGCGAACTTAATCAATCGACCAAGGGACCCGGACACGGCCTCGGCCTGTTTCTCGCAAGCAACGTCGCGCGTCGGCTCGGCGGAAAACTTGAGGCTGCGAACCGGCCTGATGGCGGCGCCGAGGTGCGGCTGACGCTTCCCACGGCCAACCCGCCAGCCGTGGAGGAGGACGGTTGAATGCAGGCGGAGGAACGCAACCACCTGGTCATCGTCGAGGATGACGCCACCTTCGCGCGTACCCTGGGCCGATCGTTCGAGCGGCGTGGCTACCGGGTGCATGTGGTCAGCAGTCCCGAACAGCTCGATACGCTTTTGCAGACGGAGCGCCCGAACAGAGCCGTCGTCGACCTGAAGCTCGGCATCACGTCCGGCCTGCTGTGCGTGCGGGCCTTGCATGATTTCGATCCCGGCATACGGATCGTGGTCCTCACCGGCTATGCCAGCATCGCGACGGCCGTGGAGGCGATCAAGCTGGGCGCCTCCCATTATCTGCCCAAGCCTTCCAACACTGACGATATCGAGGCTGCCTTCGCCAAGGCCCACGGCAATGTGGACGTGCCGATCACCGCCCGGCCGACTTCGCTAAAAACCCTCGAATGGGAGCGGATCAATGAGGCATTGGCGGACACCGGCTTCAATATATCCGAGACCGCCCGACGCCTTGGAATGCACAGGCGGACGCTTGCGCGTAAGTTGGAGAAGCGGCCGCTGCGCTGACACTGCTCCATGACCGGGCGGCGTTCGGTCGATGCGCCTTCACCCCGATCATGGTTACAACCGAAGAACTGCCGGCATTTGCTCGTAGAAACACAGGAGGATGAAGACACCGGCATGAAGGCGACCGGTAGGCATCTCCGCTGTTTAGGCGAACGCGCCTGAAGAGCGATCACGTGGCTAATGGGCCAATCTTGGCCGACAAGACACGCTGCGAGCGCCCGCCAGTGCCTGTTCTGCTTCCTTTGCCTTCGCCACCAGCTTGCGGCCTCTGACCTCGCGCTCCATGTGGGTGAGCGAGAGCAGCATGTTGATCGACTGGGTGACGCCGATTAATCTTGCCTTCGCTTGATCGAGCAGGTCGGCGATCCCGAAAAATCGGTCATCCTGCGGGTCAGCCGGGCGGTCTTGTAGAGTAGGGGGTTTAAGTCGATCCCGTCTGCCTCGACATGGGAGAGCGGCCGCTAGAGCCCGGCCGCATCATGTCGCCCCCAAGAAACCGCCTTCATCGTAGCGCTGCTTAACCGGCATCCAGCCTTCGTTCCGCTGCCCCAAGGGATAGGCAGCACACGCTCCGCACTGTGCATCGAGGCTGTTGAACTCCTGCTCGTTCGGATCTTGGGATAGCATTTGCCAGCCTGTGCTGTTGCCCTGGTGTGGCCAACTAAAACTTAGAGACGGGCGGCAGCTCATTGCTCCCGCTGCAGCCAAGGAAATTCTGCGCTCGCGAGTGATCAACGCTCGGTTTACCGAAGAAAGCCGGCTCTGGAGGAACCAAAAGGTTCTCGCACATCTTTGAACCTAAAGTCCAAGGAGATTGAGATGATTGGTAATCTTGTCGGTGCGGCAGTCGGGAAGCGGTTTGCACGAAGAGTCTCCGGCTCTGGTGGCCGAACCGGCGCGGTGCTGGGAGCAAGCATTCCATTTTTGCTACGCCGCATGGGACCGATGGGGTTCCTCGCCACGGTTGCGGGCGGCTACGCTCTTAAGCGCTTCTCGCGCAAGCGCTGAACCGTCAGGCGTGTAGCGGGGCGGAGCCGTTCAGGCGCTGCCTCATCTCGCTTTAGCCAAGCTTCTATCCGGCGATGCTTGGACTCTCCTGCCCTTCATGATTCATCCTCGCTATGATCTGCGTCGGTTCAGGGCAGTGGTCCCGATATCGTCTCAAGCCGGCGGTTCGACTCTCCCCGATTGCACATCAGGGCAGTCATTCACCGATCGTCGCTGTTCTGCCCTCACTCGCCGGAGGCAGGCGGATCGATCAGACTGCGGAATGGGCAAAGCCGATTTGGCTTCGGCGGGCACAATTGCCCGGCCGTATATGGCATTCGTCACTCGATCGGCCCTGCTCGCTGGAAGGTACCCCTCGATGACATCGGGTACTCTTTTTCCGGCACCGCGCCGTCGTAAGGCGTTCTAGTGTAGGTGGCGCAGCGCCGCCGGTAGCGATCAGGAAGACTTCGATGAAGATCTCGTTCGAAAACAGCTACGCGGCTTTGCCAGAGCGGTTCTACGCACACGTGGCGCCTTCATCTGCGGAAGCACCGCAGCTCATCAAATTGAACAATGCGCTGGCCGAGGAGCTGGGGCTCGATCCGGAGTGGCTGCGCAGCCCCGAGGGGGCCGAGTTTCTCTCGGGCAAGAAGATCGCCTCAGGCTCTCAGCCGATCGCAACGGCCTATGCCGGCCACCAATTCGGCAGCTTCGTGCCCCAGCTAGGCGATGGTCGAGCGGTTCTGTTGGGAGAAATCGTCGATCCGCAGGGCTCACGTCGCGATATCCAAGTGAAAGGCGCAGGTCGCACGCCCTTTTCTCGAGGTGGAGACGGCAAGGCTGCGCTGGGCCCCGTTCTGCGCGAATATGTGCTCAGCGAAGCCATGGCAGCGTTGGGCATACCCACAACCCGGGCTCTGGCAGTGCTAACCACCGGGCAACAGGTCCTTCGCGAGCGCACCTTGCCAGGCGCCGTGATAGTCCGTGTGGCATCAAGCCACATCCGTGTCGGCACCTTCCAGTATTTCGCCGCCAGAAATGATAAGGAGGCACTGCGCCTGCTGGCCGATCATGTCATCGAGCGGCACTACCCCGTATTTGGAGAGCGCCGCTACCGCGCACTGCTCGACTCCGTAATCGCAGCCCAGGCGAAGCTCATCGCGCAATGGATGACGGTCGGCTTCATTCACGGGGTCATGAATACGGATAACAGTGCCATTTCCGGCGAGACCATCGATTATGGTCCGTGTGCCTTCATGGACACTTATGATCCGGCTGCGGTTTTCAGCTCGATCGACCGCCAGGGTCGGTATGCTTACGCCAACCAGCCCCAAATCGGGCTGTGGAATCTGAGCCGCTTTGCCGAAACGCTGTTGCCGCTGCTTAATGACGATCAGGATGGGGCCGTGGCCGAAGCCGAGGAAGCTCTCGATGCCTTCGCCCCCCGTTTCCAATCGGAATACACGAACGGCTTCCGCCGCAAGCTGGGCCTCTCGACAGAAGTGGAAGGGGACGACGATCTCATCCGGGGATTGCTCGGCGCCATGGCCGGCAACCAGGTGGACTTCACCTTGTTCTTCCGCCGGCTTGCTGACGCAATCGAGCCCGGCGCCGACGAGCCCGCGCGGGAGCTGTTCGTGAACCCGCTGGAGTTCGACCACTGGGCGGTGAAGTGGAGAGCTCGCCTCCAACTGGAGGTCCGGGACATTTCCGCGGCGCGAACAGCCATGCTCGCCATCAACCCCGCTTATATCCCGCGAAATCACCGGATCGAGGCGATGATCGAGGCTGCAGTGGACGAAGAGGATTTTGGTCCCTTCGAGGAGCTAGCGCAGCTGCTCTCGCGCCCGTTCGATGAACAGCCGCAATTCCAACGCTATCAGAACCCGCCGAAGCCTGACGAACGGGTGCTCGCTACCTTCTGCGGTACGTGAGCCTCGTTCCAGCGCCGATAGCGCGGCCCATGCTGCCGACAAAGCCACCGGCATGATCAGCCACGCTGGCTGCTTCGGGAAGATCCCGAAGGGGCCTGCGGCGCTCGGAGTTTGCCCGCCTCTGCGCGTGTGCGCGTATCGACGGCCACGTGCCGCCCCAGCGTATTCACCGCCCCGCAGTGCCATTCCTTCGCCCAGCTCGGGTCCTCTGTGGCTGAGCGGACCGGGCTTTTGGATGACGATGGCCTGGTCGTAGCGCGAGGCGGCCGGTGCTGAGTTCAACCTGTCGGTGACATCCTCGGCGTGCATCGCGCTGCAAAGCTCCCAGGCATTGGTATAGCGGAAAAAATTCGCCGAGCACGGCCGAGTACATCCAGACCCACTTGGTAATCATCAGGTAGGTAAATCCGTCTACCATATCTCGCCGGGCCGGGCGGTCTTGTCGCGAAACTGCTCCGCAACTGGACGTGAGCGAAGACCATTACTTCCCTGGCGGGCCTGGTACTTGCAGCCTTGGTGAAACCTCTGCATGCCGAGAAGTAGATTTTTGGGATGCATCGAATGCCTCGGTTTATCGATTTGGAGCGCTACGGAGCCAACATCGTGCTGGTAGAGGAAGACGGCGCCACGCTGTCCTACCAGGATCTGGCGGTGCTCGCCGACCGCTCCGCGGCAGAGCTTGAGGAACGGTTTCTCACCGCGACGAACGTCACCCCCACTCGCCTGCTCATCGCATTCCGGTTGCAGACGAACGTCGCCTCGATCGCCTGCTTTCTCGGGCTGCTGCGCCGCGGACATGTGATCTGGGTCCTCAATGCCACCAAGAGCCCGACCGAATCAGACTTGCTCGACCACCACCGGCCCAATGTGCTTGTGGACATGTCTCGGGAGACCGACACGCTCGAAGTCCTGAGCGACAGCCTTCCGGCCTTGCATCCCGATCTGTGCCTGATGATGTCGACCTCGGGCACCACGGGCAGCGCGAAACTGGTGATGCTCTCGGCCGAGAACGTGCAGTCCAACGCCGCCGCCATTCAAGAATATCTCGACATTACCGAGGCCGACAGGGCGCTGACCTCCCTTCCAATGGCCTATTCGTACGGCCTCTCGGTGCTGAACTCCTATCTTAACGCCGGCGCGAGCCTCTATTTGACCGAGCGGTCCGTGACCGAGCCAGATTTCTGGGCCGCAGCGGAGATGTTCCAGGTAACCAGCCTGGCTTTCGTCCCGCATCAATGCGAACTGATCCAAAGAGCAGGATCGCAGACGAAGAAATTGTCGAATCTGCGGTATATTACTCAGGCCGGAGGCAATCTCTCCGCCGATCTCACCAAGTATTTCCATGAGATAAGCACCGAAGAGGGCTGGTCTTTCTACGTCATGTACGGTCAGACCGAGGCATCTCCGCGCATATCCTATGTTCCGCCTGAACGCCTTCCTGATCACTTCGGTTCGATTGGGCGCGCCATCCCAGGTGGCGAATTGTGGCTGGAGGATGACGATGGCAACCGCATCGAGGCCGAAGGTGTCGCCGGGGAGCTGATCTACGCCGGACCCAATGTCATGCTCGGTTACGCCTTCGACCCGGCCGATTTCGCCAAAGGAGCCCAGTGCGACAGGCTCCATACGGGCGATATCGCGGTTCGCCAGCCTGAAGGCATGTTCAAGATCGTCGGCCGCAAAAGCCGGTTCGTGAAGATATACGGCCTGCGGATAAGCCTCGACGAGATCGAGGCTCGTATCCAGCAGATGGGCTACAGTACGGTCGTGACCGCCATCGGCGAGACCGTGGTTATCGTCAGCGAAGACGATCTGGACGAAGTGGAAATATCGGAGGCGTTGAACCAGCTCTACAAGCTGCCCCCCGAGATGGTCTATTGCGCACCCAACGAGGAGATCGCGCGCTTTTCGTCCGGCAAGGTGGACTTCGAGACGATGAAGGCGAGCCTCGCCGGAAAGCTGGACGCGCGCGCCAGCCTGCCCGTGCGTTCGACGAGCATCAGCAAAGAGCTGCAGCGCGTGACGCGCGCCAGGCAAGTGGATCAGGACGACAGCTTCGCGTCACTCGGCGGAGACTCGCTTGGCTACATCACCATGAGCATGGCGGTCGAAGCCCATCTCGGCTTTCTCCCGGACAATTGGGAGAACATGACCGTCCGGGAATTGGAGCAACTGGAACCGGTCGAAGGCGCGGTCACCAAGACGGCGCTGACATCCGATGTCATCGCGCGCATCACCGCGGTCTCAATGATCGTGGTCAACCATCTTACCCATCTGGATGTGGCTGGTGGCACGTGGATGTTGTTGGTTGCAGCTGGATTTTCATTGCAGCGCTTCTCGAGCGGCAATCTCCTTTCGGGAAATTTGCTGAAAGCGGCATACCGGCTTTTGTATCCGTTCCTGCCCTTGTATTACCTCGTTCTCGCGGCGGTCGCCGTCGCCGGCAGATACGCCAGCGTTTCCATGCTCACGCTAACAGCCAACCTCAACCTCATCGAGGGGAAAGGCTCGGGCCTCGTGTCGCCGAACTGGTTCGTAAGTCTGTATGTCCAGCTCATCCTCGGCGTCGTGCTGGTATTCTCCCTCTCGCGAGTACGAAAATGGGCAAATTCGCGGCCGTTCAGCTTCGCTGTCGCCTTGTTTTCCGCGTGCATAGTGATGGCGGTCGTTACTCAGATTGTGTTCCTGCGAAACATTACGCTCAATGCCGGGCACGGCGAAACGATCAGTTTGATCAGGCTGCCCTTCGTATGCGCCATGTTCGTGGCGCTCGGCTGGTTGCTCTCGACCATTCAGGGTGGGAGGCATCGCCTGCTCGGGTTGGGCGCCATCCTGCTGACGGTGTTCCTGTTCCCGTCCGACGTGATCTCTAGGCAGATTGGTGTATTGGCTACCGGTCTGCTCTACCTGTTCCCGTTCAAGCTCTACGTTCCGAGCAGGTTGGGCCGTGCTTTGTCGCAGGCGGCAGCATCGTCTCTGTATGTCTATCTGCTGCACGGCTTTTTGGTGCACGTGTTCAGGTATGTCCTGGGCTTGCAGAGTGGATATCAGAGCCTTGCTGGCACCGTCGTGGCCCTACCCCTGATGTTCTTCATCGCAAACATGGTGCGGATCGCCTTCTCCGTATTCGAACGGCAGGTTATCCAGATCTTTGCGGATAGACGTCGGCCATCACCGGCTTAGGCTCGGCGGAAGCGGCATTTGAACGAGAAAGCCAATGCGGCGCGAGGGCTTGAATGGAGTACGCACCTATGATGGCATAGGGGCAGGCGGCTTCCTTACGAACGGATGTATAAGCAGTAGACCTGATTGATCGCGCTCGGCGAAGAAGGTGCCTTTGCTGAGGTCATCGCCGCGGATGAGGCAGTTCTAATCTCGCCAACTGGTAGGTGCGGCAAGTTGAGGAGGCCTAAATCGAGGTGCGATTGAAACCGGCGAGCGCTTCCGCCGAGGACTCGCGCTGACCGGGTCGCGCGTCTGCAGCGGCGACCGTTTGGCCGCGCCTGGAGCTCGCGATGAAATCCGAGCTGTAATCTTCCAGGCGATGGTGACTACCATGGCTCGCCGTCTTGGCGTCGTACCACTCGCACTGGTCAGCGCGGCTTCATCGTCACGCTTGGAACGCGGCAGGGAATGCCGACAATTGCTTCCCTCTCTTCGGGCATGCGAGTTGCGGGCCTGCTACACCTTGCGCCGTCGTCGGCTCAGCAGAACACCTCCTGCGACCACCGCCACGGTTAGCACTCCGCCAATCGCAGCCGCCGCTTTCCGCTGTTCCGGCCTCCGATATCCGCCGTCGACTTCTGCGTCATCGACGGGTGGCGCGAAAAGATTGCCGGAGGTCGATGGCGCAGGATCGGCTTTGGCGAAGTAGGTGCCCATGAAATGGTTCATCGCCCTCGCCGATAGGTTCGGTGCCACGAACTGTGCCAGTTTCATCGACAAAGCGGGGGCGCCGATCGCCGTGCTGTTTCGCGGATGGTCCGAAAGTCGCACAATGGCTCTTGCGACGCTGCGCGGATCCAGGACTCCCGGGGGAACGGACGTTTGACCGCCCGTGTAATTGCCTGCGTGGCGGATAGCCGGCGTGTCGACAAAGGTCGGGTAGACGTCGCAAATGTGGATGTTACGGTAAGGCGCCATCTCGCCGCGCAGGGCCTGGCTGAGCCCTCTGAGGCCGAACTTGCTGGCGGTGTAAGCCGCTGCCCATGGTGCTGGCAGGAACCCGCCCACCGAGATCATGTTCACGAATGTGCCGCGCTTCTGCTCGATGAAGATCGGCAGGACGGCATGAGCGTCATTCAGGTGGCCAATCAGGTTCGCCTCGATAACCCTGCGGTGATCGGCGATCGGCACCTCGTGAAACTTGCCCACGGCCCCAATGCCGACATTGCTGAACCAGAGGTCTATCGCGCCCAGCCACTCGCGCGCCCGAACTGCCAGATCCGCGACCGCCTCGGCATCGGTCACGTCGGTCGGCACGATCAGGACGTCCCCCCCGGCCAGGCGACAAGTTTCCGCGATCTTGTCCAGGGCCTCTCGGCTGCGCGCGGCAAGCACGAGCCGTGCGCCTCGCGCTGCGAACGCCTGAGCGGTTGCCGCGCCAATTCCGCTCGACGCGCCGGTGATCACCACGCGCTTGATTATCGATCCTGCCACAATCTTCTCCTCGCCGGCTCAACGCACGAGAGCGTGAAAAGGGAGGGGCACGCCGATAGCAGCAGCTGCCATCCGGCGATGAGAGGTCCAGCAGCCGGTCAGTCCGAGAGCTGGAGCAGGACGCGTGCGTTGCGCAATATTTTCTAGGCCCTTGCCCGCCGCCTGCGCGATCTCGCTATTCTGCTGCGGAGCTTACGCCGCAGGAAGTCGTTGGGGGATCAGGCCGAGCCGATGGCGTTCGAAGGACCAGGAAAATGCCCACAGATGCCGCTCTCTACAATGTGCAGGACCGGTCCGGTCCAATGAACGATCCTTCAGGAGCAGCCCTGGGCCACCCGCCTCGCATCGGGCGGATCGCTGTGGTGACCGTTATGATCGTTGCCATTGTGGGGGTCGCATGGCTGCTGGTGAAACTCACCGGCTTCCTCATGCTTGTTTTTGCAGCGCTCGTTCTGGCGGCAATTTTCGATGCTATGGCGCGTCGGGTGAGCAGGGTCACGCGCATGAAGCGGGGGCTGGCGCTCACTTTATCAGTTTTGACGCTGCTGGCCGTGTTCACCGGGGCCTTCACCTTGTTCGGCACGCAGTTGGCGGGTGAGTTCGACACGATCCGCGACAGTATTCCTCTTGCACTCCAGCAGGTTCAGGGTTTTCTGGATCAGGTCGGGCTCGGCGAGCCCGCTCGAGATCTTGTGAGCCAGAGCAGTGGTAACATCTCGCAACTGGCCGCGCAGGCGGGTGGTTACGTTCTGACTGCCGGCAACGGCCTTGCCAATTTCATCTTGGTGTTTGTCGGCGCCATTTTCATCGCGAGCGACCCGGCCGTCTATCGGCGAGGATTGCTGCTGCTTATTCCAAGCCGCGCAGAAGACACGGCCGCGGCTGCAATGGACGATGCGTCTCATGGCCTGCGCGGCTGGATGGTTGGCCAGGCAGTATCCTCCCTGGTGGTAGCGGTATTCACAGGGGCGGGGCTTGCGTTTCTCGGTGTGCCGGCGTCCGGGGGCCTTGGCCTGATTGCCGGCCTGCTCGACGTGATCCCGATGATCGGCCCGATCATCGCCGGCGTGCCGGCTGTATTGCTGGCTTTCACCGTTTCACCGGCAACCGCGCTGTGGACGATCGGGCTGTTTCTGCTGGTGCAGCAGATCCAGGGCAACTTCCTCCAGCCGATGATCCAGAAACAGGCGGTGGACGTGCCGCCTGCCGTGCTGCTCTTTTCGGTCGTTGCCGCGGGCTTGCTGTTCGGCTTTCTCGGCGTGATTCTATCAGCGCCGCTGACCGTGGTCATCTATGTCCTCGTCCAGCGCATCTACGTGCGCACGCTCCTCGGCAAGGAGATCAAGGTTGCCGGTCGACACTGACGTGCCCAGGCATGTGCGGCAGACGCAAGGCCGCGTAGCTGGTTCAAGCTCGACTGATCACGGGAAACGCGCGCTAGGGATGGGAATCAAACCAACCACACCCGAATGAGGGTGGACGCGCTTATGGGCTAGTGCGCGTCAGCCGGTCGTCCCTCCGGCGCGATAGCTGCTATTGCGTGTCTGGGGCCTTGGATGCGGCCGATCCATTGGCGATCGAGATCACGTTATCTGGGAGCAGGACATCGTCCAACTCGTCGCCTGAACCAATCTCGAGCAATTCGGTGATGATCCCGTCCCGCAAGTCATACACCCAGCCGTGGAGCGTCAGCTCCTGCCCTCGGGCGAACGCGCGTCTGACGATCTCCAGCCGGCCCAAGCGGATCAGCTGGTCGCGCACGTTCAGCTCTACCAAGCGGTTCACCCGCTCATCGGCGCCGTCAATCGCCGCGAGTTCGGCGTGGTGCGCCTCTTCGACTGCGCGGACGCCTGAAAGCCAGGAATGCATCGGTCCCGTGGCGCAGCCCTCCAAGCTCGCCGCGATCCCGCCGCAGCCATAATGTCCGCACAGGACGATATGCGGCACCTGAAAATCGTCGATTGCACTTTGCAGGTCGGCCAGAAGATTTTCGTCGGCCGAATGGATCAGGTTCGCGGTGTTGCGATGGATGAACATTTCGCCGGGGCGCGTCTGGGTGATCTGTTCGGGGCTTACCCGACTGTCGGAGCAGCCGATCCACAGCACTTCGGGCCTTTGCCCGGCGGTCTGCTGCGTGAAATAATCGGGCTTACGTTCGCGCATCTCGAGTGACCAAGCCCGGTTGGACAGGAGGATTTCGCGTATGGTCTTCATGAATAGGCCACCTTCTTCAAGGGCATATCCAGGGCGGTATCCTGGAGATGGTCGAAATCACCCCGCACGCTTACCCCGATGTCACGGAACTTGGCATTACGGCCAAAGCTATTGATGATCTCGAGATTATCGAGGTCGACATATTCGGCGCGATCGAGGTCGATCACCACCGTTGAGCCATCCGGAATGGCGGCGAGCGACTTCTGCAACTCGTATTTGTGGATGAAGTAGAGGTTGCGGCGCGCGCTCACCAGCCAGAAGGTCCCGTCATTCACCACGCTGACCGCGGGGCGGAAATTGCGGGCGATTACGAAGACAAAGCCGATGACGAGCCCGATGAGGATGCCAATGAGCAGGTCGGTAAACAGGATGGCCAGGATCGTCGCCATGAAAGGCACGAATTGCTGCAGACCCTGCCGCCAGCGCTGGCGGTAGAGCTGGGGCTTGGTGAGCTTGTAGCCGACCTGGATGAGCACCGCGGCGAGCGCGGCGAGCGGGATCAGGTTGAGCACAAAGGGAATGGCCACGACACTCAGCAAGAGCCAGAAGCCGTGGAGGATGGCCGAGGCCTTGGTGACCGCGCCCGCCTCGACGTTGGCTGAGGAGCGCACGATCACCGAGGTCAGCGGAATGCCGCCGATGAGGCCGGAGAGGAAATTGCCGCTTCCCTGTGCAAACAGTTCGTGGTTCTTGTCTGTCGTGCGCCGGCGCGGGTCGATCTCGTCCACCGCCTTGACGCAGAGCAGCGATTCCAGGCTGGCGACGATCGCCAGCGTTATCGCTGTCGTCCACACCCCGGGAAGACCGATCATGCCGATATCGGGAAAGGCGAATTGACCTGCGAAGTCTGAGAGGCTGCCAGCCACGGGCACCTGGACCAGATGGCTGCGCTGGACGGTGAGCGCGGGCATGAAGGCCTTGTAGAACTCGTTCGCGAGCACGCTGAAGATGACGACGACCAGCGGGCCAGGCAGCTGCCGCAGCGGGCCGTCCTTCGGCCGGTTGGCATCCCACCAGAACAGGAAAGTCAACGAGATTGCCGCGATAATCAGCGGTCCGGCGAGCAGGAACTCGGATAACGCCGCGGAGATTGCACTGAACGTGTTGAGGCCGTCGCGTTGCAGGAAGCTGATGCTGCCCTCAAACTCGCCGTCATAGCCAAGGGCGTGGGGAACCTGCTTGAGGATCAGGATGAGGCCAATCGCCGCGAGCATCCCGGTAATCACCGAGGAGGGCACAAATTCGCTGAGCGTGCCCGATTTTGTAAAGTAGAGCCCGATCTGGAAAATGCCCGAGAGGGACACTGCCAGCAGGAAGGCCTCGTAGCTGGGCAGCGTTTCAATGGCACCCAACACGATAACCGTGAGGCCCGCGGCCGGACCACTGACGGAAAGCTGCGACTTCGACAGGAAGCCGACGACAATTCCGCCGATAATTCCCGCGATGATCCCGGAGAAGAGCGGCGCACCCGAGGCAAGCGCAATGCCGAGGCATAGCGGCAGGGCGACGAGCGAAACGACGATCGAGGCTGGAAGGTCCTTGCCGAGCGTCAACAGGAAAGAAGGCTGCGCGTCCAAGTGGGTTTCCCTCAGTAATCATGGTAAAGCGCGGCTTTGTGCCGCCAAGTGCAGGCATGCATCGTTTGCTGGATGCGACTCCGAAGGGCCAGGATAGCCCGCTTGCGCCGTGCACGGGTAAAAAGATTGTCTGCTTCAGACTTGCTCGGCCGGCTGCTGCTGGCGCCCGAAATCGGCGACGGATAGACTGCCGTCTTCGCCAGCTTCCCTGAAGCGCTTGGTCGCGTCGAGCGCGCGAATGCCTCCGCTTTGTATGTCGTAGATCCATCCGTGCAAGCGCAGCACGCCCTTGGCCATGGCGGCGGCGACCGAAGGATGCCCGCGCAAATTGTTAAGCTGCACGATAACGTTCTCCTCGATCAGCGCGCTGAGCCGGCTGTCGGCGTCGAGATCGCCGCAGCAAGCCTTCACCGTTTCCCTTGCCGCATCGGCATGGCCGAGCCAGGCGGCCACGCTGGGCATCTCGGTCAGAGCTTCGGGACTGAGAATGCCCTTCATCGCACCGCAATCGGAATGCCCGCACACGACGACGTCGGACACCCCGAGCGCTACGATGGCGTATTCGATTGCGGACGAGACACCGCCATTCGCCCGCTGCCATGGTGGCACGATGTTGCCGGCATTGCGGCAGACGAACAGATCGCCCGGCTCCGACTGGGTGATGAGTTCGGGCACGACACGCGAATCAGCGCAGCTGATCATCAGCGTTTTTGGGCTCTGCCCGTCGCGCGCCAGGCTGAGGAAATGCTCGCTCTTCTCCGGGAAGACGTCGCCTTGAAAACGCCTGACGCCGTCGATGAGACTTTCCATGACATGCTCCAATGTTGCGGGCGCGAAGGCCCTTCGTCACGCAACATGTGCGAGCCATGTTTCCCGCCGGAGCCCCCGGATGTAACAAAGTGTTTCTGAGCTAATCGGCTGGGAGGATGAGCGTCGCGGCCAGACCGTGAGGCCGGCGGTTGCGCAGCACGAGGGTGCCGCCGTGCTGGTCGGCCGCGCGTTGCGCGATGCTGAGGCCCAGCCCGATGCCCGGCTGCATGGCGCCGCGGGCGGCATCGAGCCGCTCGAACGGCAAACGGACTCTGTCGAGCTCCTCGGGCGAGATGCCCGGTCCTTCATCGCGGACGGTCAGCTCGACGCCATCGGGGTGCTCGGCGAGGCTCAGTCGTGCGGCACCGCCATACTTCACGCTATTGTCGACCAGATTGCTGATGGCGCGGCGCAGCGGGTCGTAGAAGGCGGGCACGATGAGCCGCTCGGGCCCTTCATAGGTTACCGAGGCGCCAAGATCGCTGAACTCTTCCGCTACCGCGAAACTGAGGCTCGCAATATCCACCGGACCCGCCTCGCGGCCACTTTCGCCAACATCGAAATAATCGAGCAATTCCTGCAGCATGCGGCTCATTTCCGCGATATCGCGCTGGGCAGCCTCGCGATCGTCCTCATCGGTAATGGCGGGGACGCGCAGGCGCAGGCGAGCCAGCGGCGTGCGCAGATCGTGTCCCACTGCGACCAACGCGTGGGTTCGCTGCGCGATCAGCCCTTCGATCCGGTCCTGCATGGTGTTGAGTGCCCGTGACACCTCGCGCAATTCACGCGGCCCGGCCGTTTCCTCGAACTGGATACGCGAGGTTCCGATCATCTGCGCATTGTTTGAAAGCTGTCGCAGCGGCGCGCTCATCGTACGCACCAGCAGCCCGGCTGTGCCGAGCACGATCAAGGCAATGACGCCGACCCGAAGGGATATCCCGAGCGCCGCGACCCATCCTGCTATCGGCTCAAGCGTGCGGAAGACGATCCAGCGGTCCCCGCCCAATGACAGCGCGCCTTCCAGATTGCGGCGCAATTCAAGGCCTGATGAGCTGGCGACGGTGAGCTGCATCGAATGTTGCGCCAGCGACGGCTCCCAAGCGACGATGGATGAAAGGATGTCGGCAGCGGCCGGATCGACCGATGTCGCGACCGGCGGCGGTCCCTCGACGAGAGCAAACTCGACATGATGCGTAGACAGGGTGGCAAGCAGGCGCGCCTGCTCCGCGGGCTCCGCCGCCTTGATCACCTGCTCGGCCACCAGCAGCTGCTCGGCCAAGCGGCGCCCCAGATCCTGACGCTGGATGTCCACCTCGTCGGCTCCAGCCAGCAAGCTGCCGGCGATGAACTGGACAATTACCGCAAACAGCAGGACGAGCGTGACCCGGCCGGTAAAGCCGTGCGGCCAGAGTCGAAAAGTGGAGGTCACCGTTCCACGACGGGGGTGAAGACGTAACCGACGCCGCGCACGGTACGGATCAGGTCGCGGCCACCCTCGCTGGTGCCCAGCTTGCGGCGAAGGCGGCTGATCAGCACGTCAATGCTCCGGTCGCCGCTATTGCGGCTCGACAGCCGGTCGCGTGATTGTTCAAGCAGAAACTCGCGGCCCACGACCCGCTGCGGCATGCCGCAAAGAACAATCAGGAGATCGAATTCGGCTTCCGAGATTGACACCCGGCTGCCGTCGGGTGCGTAAAGTTCGCGCCGGCGCTGGTCCATTCGCCAATTCGCGAACCGCACGATGCCCACCTCGGCTCCCATCTCGGTCACTGGTCCGTTTGCGCGGCGCAGGACGGAGCGGATCCTCGCCACCAATTCGCCGGGATCGAGCGGCTTGACCAGGTAATCGTCAGCGCCGAGTTCGAGCCCCACGATCCGGTCAGTATGCGAGGATTTCGCACTGATGAAGATAATCGGGACGTTCGAGCGCTGCCGCAGCCAACGGCAGACATCGAGCCCACTCGTTCCCGGCAGCATGACGTCGAGGATCACGACGTCGAAATCGGACTCGGCAGCCGCCGCACCAAACTCCGCGGCCGACGCGAAACCGCGCGTCTCGAAGCCGCTCTGCCGGATATGCCGGCTGAGCAGCGTGCGCAGCGGACCGTCGTCCTCAATCAATGCGACCCGGTGAATGCGGTTTTCGAACGGCATGTTGGCAGTGGCGATGAGCGCGATTGTTCCCTTGCGTCGCGTTCTTTAGCACCCCGCGATGCGACGGCCGCTCTATGCACGGCGGAGAGAGCCGGCGCCAGTAGGCGCGGCGTCTAAAGCTGGTTGCAACGGGCGATGCGGACTCGCGCACAAAGAAGGGCAAACAACGGTGATTCAGAACCGCCTAGGTGATTTCGCTGTGGCGCGGACAGATCGGCTCGTCTGGAGCCCTCAGATCGCCTACTCGACATGGCAAAAATCCAAACCGCCCCTCCAAGACTATCATCGCGCCGCTGTCTGCCCGATGACAGCGCCAGGCCATGCAGTCGCTGGACCGATGCGGTTGTTGGGGCGTTCTCCACATGAAGCCTCCATGCAGGAAACATCATGACCAACGATCCCCGCACCAGCGCCCCAACATCCTTCCCGGACGAGCCGCAGCAGCCAAACCCCGGAGTGGAGGCCGACATGCGCACGAAGCCCGATCATGGCGAAGAAACGTATGTGGGCAAGGGGTTGATGAAAGGCCTAGTCGCGCTGATTACCGGAGGTGATTCGGGCATCGGCCGGGCCGTTGCGATCGCCTATGCGCGCGAAGGCGCCGACATTGCGATCTCATATCTGGCTGACGAACAGGCTGATGCCGACGAAACCAAGGCCTGGGTGGAAAAGGCCGGTCAGCGTTGCCTGCAACTTCCTGGCGACATTAGTGACCGGGATCAGTGCACCGCGCTGGTCGAGCGGACTGTGGCCGAGTTTGGCGGGATCGACATTCTGGTCAACAACGCCGCCGCGCAAACGACGGATGAGGATCTGGCCGACATCGACGATGATGGAATGCAGGACGCGTTCGCAACGAACATCTACGCCATGGTCCGGCTTGCCAAGGCGGCCGTCCCGCACATGAAGCCAGGTGGTTCCATCGTGAACACGACGAGCGTCCAAGCCAAGGTCGCTACCAAAAACATGATCGTCTATGCGAGCACTAAGGGCGCCATCGCCAGCCTGACGATCGGACTTTCAAACTTGCTCGCGCCCAAAGGGATCCGCGTGAATTGCGTGGCGCCGGGGCCGGTGTGGACGCCGATCCAGCCGATCGCGAAAAGCAGCGAGGAACTGGAGGATCTGGGCAGCAACACGCCGCTGGGTCGTGCCGGCCAACCAGGCGAGTTGGCGCCGATCTATGTCCTGCTTGCCTCCAGCGAAGGCAGTTACATGTCTGGCGCGCTGATCCCCGTCACCGGCGGCATGCCAATGCTTTGACGGCACTGAGAATGCGAGACGTGCGCCGCCCCTACTATAGCACGTGTGCTTTTGCAGCCAGGGCAGTGCGGGGGTTGACGAGCCACCGGTAATAGAAACTCTGCGGCGTGCTTGTGCAGGGGTGTCCAAAAATGATGTTTGAGCGTCTCGCTCTTCCCAGGCGATCAACGGAACAAGCCCGGTCGCACTTACGTCGACCGCGCAGTTGAGATGCTTTTGTCCGTCGCCGCGGCTCCGATAGAGCGAAGCAGCTTGGGTCGACTGTCGTGAGGGACCGGCGCTCCGATGGCTTCGCCAGGCTCAACGTTGTGCCGTGTATGGCGCGGATCGGCATATATGGGTAATGGCAGCGCTGCCTTAAGCTGTTGCTAAGGCGGCGCTTTACCGGGGATGGATAAATTCCGGGTCGACTTGCATGTTGCATCGGATCGATCGCGAGGCGGGACGGATGACAGGCAAGGGTGCGGGCAATCAGGCCTCCCTCCGGTCTATGGTGCCGGCAAGCTGGCTTCGTAATGTACGGAATGCCTTCCACACCGCAGTGGACACGATCGCAAACGTCTCGCTGACCTCGTTCGCAGCAAATAGATTGCGTTGGATAGAACGAGTGGTCCTGACGTGCGTCCACCCACAGAGTACCGCCCGCCGGCAACAGATGCGCCGGTATTGAACCGGTCTGGACGTGCGTGCCCTAAGAATGGCTTGACCAAAGAGGCTGCCATTCTCGTCCACCGCCACGCCCGCCACCATGCCGACGCCGCCTGCACAAGGAGCCCCGCGGCTATACTCGGCCAGCTCACAAACTCGCGCATCTAGTCGCGAGACTGCCGACGCTGGCGTTGCCGCCAGCGATCGAGATGGACAGGCGCAGCTGCGCCCTCACGATCGGCACTGCCTACTCATGTCAAAAAGAATCGCCTGTCCTACAAGACGGCACCTGATCTAACGAGATATCAAATGTTATCCTTGATCTCTGACTCTAGTAAAACCCGGAGCTTATCTTGCGGAGAATGTTGGAAACACTCACGGACAAGCTGGAGTTGTTCAAAACTGCACCCTCTCCATGGTTGCAAGTCACCTTGGCGGAACTGCGGTTGACCCGCGCGCCGTCTCGCATCCTGATTGTCTTGCTGTGTGCCGTACTATTCGGGATTGGAGTGGTCCTGGTTCAAACGGTCTCGTCCGAACGGCGCGCGCGCGCGCAGGTGGAGGTCACGACCAACGTGCTCATGCTGCTACGTCGGTCCCTGCTCGCGGGGATCGACGCCGAAACCGGGCAGCGCGGATACCTGCTTACTGGAGACCCGGTCTTCCTCGAGCCCTATGAGCGCGGCTCCGACGCTTGGCTTCCAACGATCGCCGCTTTGCGCCCTGTGCTTGAGGATGCATCGGGTCCTGAGCAGGAGATTGCTCTTGCGCGGCTCGAGCAACTCGCGACGGCCAAGCTGGCCTTGATGGATCAGACCATCGACCTCGCCCGGTCGGGAAGTCGCGATGATGCGCTCGCGAGACTTGCCGAGATGACGGGCAAGCTCATCATGGATGAATATCGTGCCACGACGAGCGCCCTCGAGGAACAGCAAGCCGCAAGCCAGCAATTGGCGACTGACCAGGCTCGTGTCGTGGAGGCGCGTGCGGTGCCGATTATCTCCCTTCTTGGCGGGAGCATCATCGGGCTCATTATCGTGGGCCTCTGGCTGGAGCGGCGCGCCGCACGGGCGGAGGCAGCAGCACGCGAGGCGAAACAACTTCGCCAAGCTCATGATCAATCCCGCCTTCTGGCCCGCGAACTCAACCACCGGGTGAAGAACCTGTTTTCCGTCATTCTATCGATCGTGACTCTGTCCGGCCGCGGAGAAACGGACGCAAGGAGAGTGGTGTCGAACATAAGCTCGCGTATTTACGGGCTCTCGCTCGCTCACGCGGTAAGCCAGGGCCAGTCGCGAGCTGAAATCGTGCAGTTGGACGAACTGATCGCGGCCCTCCTGAAGCCATACGCAGGAGAGCAAGGACGTATCACGATGACTGGCGAAGCTATCGAACTGCCCGCCAAGGCCGTGACGCCGGTTGGTTTGATCATCCACGAGCTTGCCACGAATGCCGTCAAGCATGGAGCGCTGTCCGTCGGTTGCGGCAAGGTCGAGGTGCGCTGGGCAACGAGCGATCGAGGGGATGGGCGGAAGGTTGAACTGGTCTGGAGGGAGTATGACGGCCCTGCGGTAACCCACGAGCGAGACGATGGCTTCGGCTCTATCCTCATCAAACAGGCAACGTTGCAATTGGGTGGTTGGATCAAGCGTGAATGGCTTCCCGACGGCGCTGGTGCGACTCTGCTGTTTCCCTTGGAGGTGCAATGATGGTCGCGCCCAACGCTGCGGGCTGCTTCTGGTTACGCCTTACTTCACGGTCTGTTGTTCAAACAGGCACCAACCAACAAGGGAGCGATATGGAGGGTCTGGCGGAACGGCGGGTCTTTCTCGTGGAAGACGAGATGCTGCTGGCATTGATGATTCAATACTCGCTCGCCGAGGCGGGGGCACAGACCATCGGGCCCGCATCGCGCCTCGCTGATGCTCTGGCAATTGCGTCCAACCCTGAGGAGCGGATGGATGCCGCCATCCTCGACGTGGATCTGCACGGCCAAAACGTGTTTCCAGTCGCCGACGCTCTGCAGGAGCGAGGCGTGCCTTTCTTGTTCCACACCGGACATGGAACCAAGGCCGAGCTGACCGGGCGCTATACGGAGGTTGTGGTCTGCAGCAAGCCAACCTTGCCAGAGGATCTCATCGCGGCCTTGGCAGGCCTACTGAACTAACCGGCTATCCTCGGTCTCTTCAACCCTTGCTCGCGATGCGAGCAAGCTATGTTTGTGCAGATAGCTGCTGACCAGCCCCGGTCTGAAGATCCGCCCATCGGGACTAGATCTGGAGTTGCCGGCCCCGCCCGGCCGCACCCAATGGCGGCGGCTCACGGGTATGATGCCGAGCATGAGGGGAAGGCATTGCGGGGGGGGGGGGGGCAGACGCGCCCAGATCCAGCGCCGAGGTCGTCGAAGCTTCAGGCAGGGTCCGGGGGTTGGTGAACGGTTTCCTGAAAAGCCGATCGGCTGGAGAGGCCAAGCGCACCTCATCCGGCTCGATCCTGATCTATGGTAACTAAGCTAGGTTTCGATGGTCGATCTAGTCTAAGCCGCCGCCACAGAGAGCACGGAGCCGCAAAAGATTGAGTGCAGCTGTCGCCCGCGCCGAGGCGACGTCGCGCAGGATTAGCGACCGGGCGCGTGAAATTGGAATTCCACACTATATCCGGCATGATGCCCAATTATCTGCGGGCGTGATGCCCAAACTGATCGTCTTGCACGATGGCGCATGTTCACTTTGCCGCCGCGAGATCACACTGACTCGCCGGCTCGATCGGCGGGTTTTGCCATTCTACGCGACCATGTTGCATTGTACGCCGCGCAGTTCGAACGTTGCAGCGTGAGTGGTGAGACGGTCGATCCGCAGCCGGGCACCTTCTCCGGCGGGGGGCTCACCAGCAGGCTCGCTAGCCCGTTCAAGGGCGTGCCCAGCAGTCGCTTGTGGTGAGGCGATGAGCAAGGATCCTTCCTCGTCGCGCGTGCGCCAGGTGCCGCGCGGGCGTCTTTCGCGCTCCGGCCATTCCGGGCGGCTGGCTGGCGGTCGCGGGCGGAATGCTGGCCGAAGGCGTGCGCCGGTTGGCCGAGGGCGAGCGGCCGCGAACGCGCGACATGTTGCTGACGCTGGGCAATATCGGCACTGTGGCGGATCGCATGCCGCACCTGCGCGGCGCGGCCATGAAGCTTGGTCAAGTGAATTCGCTGGACGCTGGCGACATGCTGGCCACCGAACTCACCGTGATCATGGGATGCTTGCGCGAGGACGCCCATCACATGCCACCAGCGCAGCTGACGCGGATGCTTGCGGAAAAACGGGGCGAAGACTGGCGTACTCGCTTCCAGGTCCTCGAGCCGCGCCCGCTCGCCGCAGCATCGATCGGCCAGGTCCAACCGGCGATCAGCCGCGACGGCCGTGAACTGGCGATTAGGTCCAGTATCCCGGCGTTCGCAAAAGCATCGATGCCGATGCGGACAATGTCGCGACGCTGCTCAGGATTTCGGGCCTGCTGCCGCTCGAGCTCGATATCGCGCCGCTGCTCGCCGAAGCCAAACGCGAGCTTGCCGAGGAGGCGGATTACGAGCGCGAGGGCGCGCAGATGATGCGCTTCGGCCATTCGCTGGCTGATATGCCGGATGTCGTCGTGCCGGCGCTCGACCGCGAATTCACGACGGATCGCCTGTTGGCAATGAGCTTATCTTGCGGGCAAGCCGATCGAGACGCTGGAGACCTCGCCGCAGGCGGTGCGCGATGGAGCAATGCGCGCGCTGATCAAGGTGGTACTGCGCGAGCTGTTCGAATTTGGTGTGATGCACACTGATCCGAACTCCGCCAATTTCCGCTACCAGCCGGATTCCGGGCACTTGGTGCTGCTCGATTTCGGTGCCGCGCGCTCGGTCGACGCGGCGACCGCGCTGGCTTATGGTCGGCGGTTGCGGGCCGGGCTCGCGAGCGATCGCGAAGCCATTCGGGACGCAGCGGTATCGGCGGGGTTTCTGGGCTCGGCGGCGGTCGCCCGCGATGGTGCACGCATCGACGGGATGATCGATGTGATGATCGGCGAGCTCGATCGCACAGATCCGTTCGATTTTGCCGATCGCCGCTTTGTCGGCGCGCTACGCGAGGAGGGCATGCAAATCGCCTCTGACAAAGCCAGCTGGCACGTTCCTCCAGTCGATCTCCTGTTCGTCCAGCGCAGGATCAGCGGCACGTCGCTCCTGGCCGGTTGACGTACAAACATTCTCAGATCCGAGAATTGCCGCCCGACTACTCAGCGAAAGAACAATACGAGGGTGGCCAACCGGCTTCATCGGGCAAGGGCCTACCAAGTGCACGGGGGAATTGATGAGGTTCGATTGCTCGTCGTAGTTGACTTGGGAGCAGCTGGGGCTGCCGGCAACAGCTCTTGCGCAGGCAGGTTCTGATAATCGGCAAAACATTGAGGGGCAATCGCCCGACGTAGCGCAATCACGGAGGACGTGCCTGGCCTCCGATGCATGCATGAGGTCCTTCGCTCGGCTGGTATCGGCAGCGGGTCGCTAAGGTACGACACAGCGTAAATTTAGAGGTCCTGCGGCCCCGGATTGACGAACGAGCCGCTGTTGGAGTGTCGGGCCTCGACTGGTTTTCAGGCTCGTTCCTCAGCATTGGCCTCGGGCGATGCGCTGGAATAGTGTTGATGTCGATCATGCCGCTGGCATTGCCTGGCGTCGCACGTCGGCTATCGACCAGCACCAGGTTGCGGCTGGGGGCGACGCCGCGCGGGAGTCAATCGTGCACTGCCCGGTTGGTGGCGGGCGGCTGGATATCGGAATATCACCGGTGCGATTATCGGATATATAGAAAGTACTGAATAAAACGTTGAATACCGACGGTATCTAGTAATGAATTGAAAATAATTATTGATGTTTTGACCACTGCCTTCCCGCTAAAAAGTGCATCCAGAACAATTATATTCGTCAGTTCGCGCTATCTCCTGTGCGATTTTATATGATATTAGGAAGACTTTTGGAGGGTTAGAAGGCTGGTGCCGAGCTGTTTCAGTCCCAAGATCCGGAATCGAGACTTTGTTCCGCCAAGACCCAAGACCCAAGACGGTGCGGACGCGACGCGCTGGATGAAAACGGCCGCGAACCTGTTGCTCCCGGTAGCCAGACGGCGCAGGTCCCTCGACGGCAAGAGGCATTCTCAACGAGGTATAGAGCACGGTAGCGCTGCTTGGAGTGATGAACAGCGCTTGCGGTGGGGCCGGGGGAAGATGGGGAGCGCCCAGATCACCTGGAGGGCAGCGCGTCGGCCGGCGTCCGGGCCTCCGGCGGCCATCAGCTACTAAGCAGCGGCGGGACCGCAACGCGCAGCTGGGCAGTCCTGATCAGGAGGCTGCGGAGCAATCCCCATGCAAAGGACTGTCACGCCGCCTGCTTCCACATGCGAATCGCGATGTCCGCCGAATGGCGCGAGCAATAGGTTCCGTGGGGATTAAGCGGGCAAGCCTCGGCGTGCAGACCTTTTCAGCGCATTGCCAACAGGCCACCGGACGCGTGCAGGAGGGACAGCTCGTCCCCGAAGCGGCTGACTGGCTGCGCCAAGCCGGCGTTACCTCGCTGAACTTCGATCTGATGTACGGCCTGCCCGGGCAGTCCAGCGGCGATCTGCTCGACAGCCTGCAGAAAACCGGTGCGTTGGGAGCCGACCGGACCGCGCTGTTCGGCTATGCCCACGTGCCGCACGTCGTGCCGCGGCAAAGGGTGATCGACGCCTCTCGCCTGCCCGGCCATGCAAGCGCCGAGACGTTGCACCCGTTCGTCCTGCGCGACCTAGTCACGTTTGAGCACGGTGTTTTGGCCATCGCTGCCAAAGCGCCCCCTTACGCCAAGACGATTGCCGCCCTGCTCGACTCCTATCGCTGGCAATCGTCCCACTGGTTCAGCTCGGCCGTTTGATTTCGGTCAGGTAAAGGATGCTCGGCGCGCTTTAGTCGCTATCCGCCCGCATCGGACTCCGTCCGGTCATCAGCCTAACTCTGCGCGTTTGGCCACGCTGGACATGCATGGCGCGGTCCGGACCTCTACGGCAAGCGCAGGCGAATAGGTCGAGGGTCTTGCCGGAGCGGCAAGCGTCCAATCGGCCGTGCGGCTGACGCCGATGTGTTCAAAGCAGGATGGCTCGTCTGCCCGCCGATCCGGATCTTCATTGCCGATGGTGACGCCAATGCTGTCGACGGTGCTTCCAGTTGAACGTCCGGAATTTCGGCCGCACCAACCCGAATGCCAAAGCGGCCATCTAAAAACAGCTAACGGGTCGGAAAGCCAACTCTGAACTTTGGCCGGCAACGTCGGAGCGGGCAACAAAAGACGAACTCCGTAAGCATCGTCGGGTCGGTCTCGGATGCCGTGATGCTCATCCGCTTACGCGATCTTGGCAGATGCCGTTTTCGCTCTTGCATCAAAAGCTTCGATCCGCGTCAGCCGCCCCAGGAGCCCTAAAAGCGGCGGTACGGCTCGGACAAGGCGTGTGGCCGCGTAAGCCGCTGCCGGACGTTCGGCCACTCGCCATGCGGCAGCCGCCACCCCAATCGGCCATCGCAATTGGTCCGCAAGCCTTGCTTGAAACGCATTCGCCGTCGCCGGTCCCCCCTCGATATAGGCGTCCGCGGCTGCCGTTGCGCTGGCGATCGCTATGGCCATTCCTTCTCCTGCGATCGAGGGTATCACCGCAGCTTGATCACCGAGCCGGAACAATCCCGGCCGGCTCTCCGTAGCACGCCAGCCGTAAGGGACGTTGGCGACCGCATCAATCGCGGACCCGCTGACGCGATGCGCCAGCCGCTCCCCCAGCGCAGGAGACTCGGCCGCCATCTCTGCCAGCAACCGTTCGGGATCACCCGCCTCGTGCAGCCGCGACCGGTGAACGGCGAGGCAGAGGTTGGCAGTGCCGTTCTCCTGGCACAACAGCCCCGCATAACCGCGATCAAAGAAGTGAAGCTCGATTGCATCGCCGATGCGTCGGGTGAGCGCTGGGGCCGGTGCAAGCCGGACACGCAACCCGATCGCCGGGTCGGCTCCCCGGGCCGAAGCTGGCCGTGCCAACCCGCGCACATCGTGCTTGCCACTGGCGAGGAACAGCGCGTCGGCGGCAATGAGCGCCCCATCATCAAGCCGCACCGTACCGGCGTCTATGCTGCGCACTCCCGAGCCGCGCTCCACGCAAGCACCCGCCCGCTCGGCTGCGGCCAGCATCAGCCTGTCAAGACGGAGCCGCGACACCGCCCGAGCGGGTTGCGGGAGCGCGGCCTGGGCAACGCAGCTGCCCGCGAAGAGGCGCACATGTGTCAGGATGGCCGGATTGAGCGCCTCGCCCTTGATCCCGAGGCGATCAAGCATTGCCAGCGTTCGCCAGCTAAGAAACCCGCCGCAAAGTGCGTCGCCGTTCTCGCGCGCGCGCTCCAGCAATAGGTGGGGCAGGCCGGCCTGTGCCAGGCGCAAGGCGAGCGTCGCTCCAGCCGGACCGCCGCCGACGATTAGCGCAGGCGTTCGAGGCATAACCGGAACGGAAAGGCGCGGAACACGCGGGCATCGGTGACACCGGCTGCTGCAAGCACCGGCTGCCACTCGGCTGAGCGATACGCCCGAGCTATCGAAAGCTTGCCGTCGTGCCGCACGATCGGGTGCCACGCTGCGATCCGTGCCAACAGCGGGAAGCCGAAATAGGCTAGGCGGTGACGCAGCAGATCGTTGACGAACCAACCGGCGCCGGCATGAGTCTCCATGAAGCGGAGGAAGGCGACCATTTCGGGCTCGGTCATGTGATGTGCGACGAGGTTGGAGATCACCACGTCCCATGGCTCGCCCGCGAGCGCCGCATAATCGCCCGTTGTCCAGCGGATCGTCGATTCAGGCGGTGTGTGCGCCCGCGCTGCCATCTCGCTGCGCGGGTTAAGGTCGACCCCGACCAGTTCGACGTGGATCCGCCGATGCGCCGCCCATTTCTCGATCCTGCGCAGCATGTCACCGTCGCCGAAACCAACATCGAGGATGCGCAAAAACGAGCGCCCCTGCGCAACCCGCTTGAGGAACGCCATCGTTGGCCGAGGCGCCAGTGTTAGTGCGTTTACCCTGGCGAGATCGCCGACCACCGTGATGTAGGTGTCCTCACACAGGTCGTCCGCATCCATCAATTCGGGGCTGCGCGCGCGAACGGCAAGGCTCAAGTCGAACTCTCGAAGGCGAATCCCTCTGCAGCAAGCCCGGGACCGAACGCGAGCGCCACTCCGCGTGTGACTGGTTGCCCGGCAAGCAATCTCGCGAGGACGAACATCAGGGTCGCCGAGGACATGTTGCCATAGTCGGCCAATACGCTGCGCGACGCGCCAAGCGCTTCTGCCGGCAGCCCCAACGTGCGCTCGGCCGCATCGAGGATTGATCGCCCCCCGGCGTGCACCGCCCATCCGTCAATATCGCACGGCGGATGACCGCCCGTGACCGCACTGGCGAACGCCTCATCGGCCAGCGCTGTCGCAATTCGGTTCGGCACCTCGCCAGACAAGTGCATGGCAAAGCCCTCGTCGGTGATTGCCCAGCGGATAAGGTCGTGACTGTCGGCGAGCGTAGTTGCGAAAGGCCGCCTGATCGCGAATCCCTTTGGCTCAGCGGTAACCAGCGCGGCCGCGGCACCGTCGCCGAACTGAAGCATCGCCAAGACCGATTCCAGCTCGGTGACCTGCTGGAGGTGCAGAGTGGATAGCTCGACCGTTACCACCAAGACACGCGCAGAAGGGTCCGAGCGGACGATGTGCCGAGCCGAGCGCAGGGCGGCTACCGCCGCGTAGCAGCCCATGAAGCCGATAAGCAGCCGCTCCACCGATGGAGCCAATCGCAGCCTTCTTGCGATGATCTGATCGATGCCGGGAGCGACGAAGCCGGTGCAACTCGCCAACACCAGATGGGTGATGCCATCGATCGCAACCTGCTCACCAAGCTGCTCGATGGCCGAGCAGGCAAGGTCGGGCGCCTCCTGCGCGTAGATGGCCATCCGGGCAGTGGTCCCGGGCCAGTCCAATGCATCGTAAAAGCCGCCCGAGGCGGTCGGCGAGCGCCCTTGATCAGGGAGCACCGACCAGCGATGGTCGATCCCCGACCGTCCTGCCATGCGCCTGAACAGCATCGCATCGCGATGCCCTGTCAGCTGCTGCTGGGCCCAGTCTAGAAATGCCGGATGCACGTCGTGGTGGGGCACGGCGGTTCCGACGGCGTGGAGAAATGCAGGCAGGTCAAATAATCCTATAGACATAAGCTTAACGAGCGGCGGCAGGATCGGAGCCACACACGTATGAATTTAGGTACCGCATGCCTCGTCGATGCACGAGAGGCGACCTGCTATTCTGGCCATCTTTCGCGTTGCAACTAGCTGCCCCGGGCGGATGGATGGGCGTTCCGGCGGCCATCACTAAGGTTGACGCCCGAACGTCGCGATTCGCCCTGCCCATCTCAATTCGTTGGACAGCGATCAGCGTAGCGCCATTTCCGACGTGCAGTTCGTTCGCAGCTGCCGGTTAAGAGCATCAGCTATCGGAAGCCGGCCGTGAGCCTCGCGGTCCCCAGATCGGCGCTACCGGACGGCGTGCCTGCTTTCGTCCGGACTGGCCTTGGCAACCTACCGGCTTTGTGGCTGTGCAGCGATCAAATCGACGTTGACCTAGCCTGCGTGGCGAACCCCGAGGCGCTACTCAGCCGCGCGCGGCAGCGTGTACGCGTCAGCTCGGGGCGGCCGCCCGAGCCTGAGTGCAAGCCTGTCCACAATGCCGTGCCGATGTTGACATAGAGCGTCATGTTTCCAACCGCATAGCGTTCGGACACGAAACCGCCGTTGGCAGTGCGAACAGTTGGTCGAGCCCTAGGATCATCCCGCCGTGCGTATGGCCGGACAGCTGCAAGGCGGCGCCGCACGCAGCGGCTGCCCGCGCGTTTTTGGGCTCATGGTCCAGCAGGAGCACGGGCGCCCTACAGGAGCCCGGCGAGCGCCGCGTCAAAGTTGGGCGCTGGGTGGACCGATTGCGGGCCGGGAGATCGGCGACGCCGGCGAGCACCAGTGCGTCGCCGCCGCGTGTAGGCCCCGCATACTGATTATCGAGCACGCGCATGTCCATGCTGGCGAAGTGGCGCATCCGCGCCTCATAGCCAGAAAAGTACTCATGATTGTGGGGGATCGCCCATACGCCGTCTGGTGCGCGAAGATCCCGCAGCGGCTCCACGCCGACGCGTCGGGCAAGTAAGCCATCAGAAAGGTCGCCGGTCACTATGATGAGGTCGACGCCGAAGGTTTGCGATTTAAACACGACGTTGCGTGCCCACGAGGCGGGAAAAAGCGGCTGATGTGCAGATCAGTCGGCTGAATTATCGTGTGGCCGTCAAAGCCGGGCGGCAGATTACTCACGGCGATCTCTACGTCCTTGACCGGCGGCACGCGCGCGGTCTGGTGCGCGGCACTGTCGATAGAAGCAGGGCTGTCAACGCCACCGCGCAGCGCCAGAGGTTGGAGGGTCGCCCAGTCATCCCCGGGCAACAGCTTGGAGGCAATCGCCAATGCGTCGGTCACCAATATTGAGACGCCGCGAGAAGTACGACGGCGATGCCGACCCTTGCCACAAGCGGCCACGGCAGCGGCCAGAGCAGCCGGGTGATGACGTAAAAGCAGGGGCGGCTGAAGAAAAGATGGATCATGTCTGTCCGTGGTGCAACTGGCCGCCGAGGCCGATCGGGCTGCGACCAGTCTTCTCCGCGCCGTCGACGCCACGCGAAATGTCAAAGCCAAAAACGACAGATATTGTGGCCCTTGCGAGGGGCTGGCAGCTCGTCGCCGAGAATTCCGGTCAGCTCGGCGGATGTGGCTTGCAGCCGCAAGTTTAGTGCCCCATATTGCTGCAATGCACAATGGCGTACAAGCACAACCGGCACACAATCCAGACGTTTCTCGCATCAAGCTGCTGGAGGCGATCGCCAAGAGTGTACTGCTGACTGCCCGCTACAACGGCCAGACGCTCACCTTGGCGCCGCATGCACTTTTTGCTCGGCACGGGGATCTGTTCGTTAGCGCGTTGAACCTCACCAAGAACTGGCGTTCGAGTGACGAAATGCACCTGGGCTATTTCAAGGTTGCCGGGTTGGCTTCCATTGAGCTTACCCAAGAGCCGTTCAAGGCCCTGCCCAATTCGAAGCACTCGTTTGCGCACGCGGGCGACGAGCTGGTCCTGGCTGTGGTCTGACTGAAAACTGCGGAGGCAGCGGCCGATCACTCCGCCGGCGGCGATATTCAACCGCTGTCCGCCCCATCTATTGCGACCATTCGAGTGACGACTGCACGGCTTTGGCCAGCGCATGGTTCTCTATGACACTCATTCCTTTCCGGTAGGATACCCACTCGAGCAACAGCGAAAGCTCGAGCAACAGCGAAAGCGTCGATCCGACCGATGTGGCAGCTGCCGGGAAAGGTAGCAAGTTCGCCGGAAATGCCGGCCAATCTACCTCCCCCGGCAAAAGCAGCTGCCCCGCTTTAATCATCGGAGACACGACTGTCAGCCGCGTCACCTTGTCGCTTGCATGCCGGCGGGCGCGCACGCCCGCCGGCTACTCGGAACGCAGAGTCTGGATCAGCAGCGTGCCGCTCACCTGGTCCTCAATCAGGAGCGCGGCCGGCGCGTATGTCTAGCAGCGCGTATCGGTCAGGAAGGTGAGGCGCTGGCGAATGAAGGTGGGCACGAACACCTGATTGCTGACCATTCGCGGGGTAGTGCAGGCCCGCCAAACCGCTGTGGAGTCCGTCGTTCGTAGCCGTATAGCAGCTTCGAACCACGCGCATGCGGTCTCACTTGAGATAGCGGTCGATGATGTTTCCCTGTGCATCAGACCCACTCGCTTCCGGACACGTCCGCCACGCTGCCGCTGGCGCGGTAGAGCTTCGGTCCTGTGCCCTGGTTGATCCCGAACTCGCCGTCGTATCGAGCCGCCGTGCCGACCACGAACATGGCAGGGCGCGTGCCGGTGATGCCGTCACCCACCATACCAATGTCGAGATTGCCCGCCGTCTTGCTCGTGAGCTTGGCAATCTGGGCGGGGTCGGTCAGCCTGGCCGATGTGTCCAGCCAAAGTCCCCCAAACTCGGCGTTAAAGCCACCGAGCTTGTAGTCACCCGCCTTGCTCCAGGCAACGGTGCTGCCTACCGTCCACTCGATAGAACCAGCAGAGGCGGGCAGGCCGTTGCGCAGGACAGTCAAGCCGGTCGATGTTCCGCTAGCGGCCATGTCCCAGCTGAACATCAGCGAGCAGTCGGAGTTAAGGGGGATTGGAGTCGATTTAAGCCGGGCGATGCGCGCACCGGCCGCATTGCGCAGCGTGACGCGAACATGCCTGTCGGGATGCATCTCCACATATATGCCGGGCGAACCACTGGCGCCAAAAATCCGCGTGATCGCACTAGGTGCCGCTTGGATCCGGATATGCGGCAGCCACAGGGTGCCACGCGAAGTGTCCGTCGCCGCAAGCCTGGCCTCGTCTGCAACGGCGTAATTGGCACCGGCGAACCGCACGATTGGATAAGCAGCGTTCGGCTCTCCCGCCAACCCACTCTGGTTGAGGATAGAGCTGTCGGTGAATGCCACCGGCTCGGTCAAATTGGTGACAGGCCGATCGGTGAATGCCTCGGCGTTCACATTGTAGATCGCACTGCGTATCTTGTTCGCGCCCGCGCCGCCGGCATAACTGACCGTGGCAACCTTCCCATAAGTGGCCTCGGGCACGACCAGGCCGACATTGGACCGAAAGATGCCGTTGATGGCGCTCTGCCAAGAGCCTGCATGGTTCGGAACCGGCGGCGGTGCGATGCGCGTAGCCACCTCCACGCCGTCGATCTTCACCACGAAGTCAGATGCCACGATGGGCGCATTTTCACATAGCGTCTTGTCGAAGATCATCCATAGGGTGTCGCCCTTCCAGCGCGCCTTGACGAGTTGGGGTGCGGTCATATCCATGGGCTCGGTGAGCCACAGCGCCTCGGCCATCCGCCGACGGTGGGGGACGATGACCTCGCCTGACGTGATCTGCCCCGTCCAGCGGTTCAGCCATTCGTCGATAGAGCGATAAGAGCATAGATACTTCCAAAGTTCCTCATGGTTCCACAGCGCGCGCCCACCGACAGTCGCCATCGCAGCGGCCACGCCATGGATGCCGTTGATGGAACAGATATCGCGATACGGGATATCAATGTTACTGCCAAAGTGCATGGGCTCGAAGTCAGGCGCGAGGTCGTAGCTGCCCTGCATCCACTGCGGATACGGGTCCTTCCTGCGGTCGGCGCTCGACGATTTGCCGCCCACCTCGATGGCCGGCTGGCCGACGTAATAGAGGAACTTGTCCTCAGGCATGACCGGGCTCTGCGCGTAATCGCACATGGCCTGCAGCTCAGCCAGCTTGGCCGCGCGTTCTGACGTATCGCTGGCATTGCGCAGTGCCGCCACGCAGGCAACGAGCGCCGGCTTGCGAAAAGCCGCGCCATTGCCGCCTCGCAGGCCCCCACTGACCGGGTCACCACCCTCCATCGCACGCTCGTGTGCGTCGATGGCGAGGGGCCACAGCGCGTTGAGGAAGGCGATCTTCTCGGCAGGTGTGTAATCGAAATGCAGCGAAGCCACTGCATCGCCCACATATTGCGCATGGTCGCGCGGATAGCCGGCATCGCCGTTGAGGTCTCCGGGCGCCACGTTCGGGGCTCCGATCGTGTTCGTGAACTGAAGCGCCCAAGGGCTCTTGAGCCTGTCGATGATCGCTTGCGCAGTCGGCGTACCCACCACCCGGGGCAGGTTCTTGAACACCGTGAGGTCCCAATCGTCTTCGGTGAAATAGGACTTCTTGCTGTTCGCCGCCACGCCGGGGCGCAGCGCCTTGGCTGGTGGTGGTGTCTGCACCACGGAAAGGATCGCCGCAGCAATACCGCCGGGCCGCTGGGCTGCATAGGGCTTGCGCCGACCGTCCTGCCCGTCGGGCGACACGAACTTATAAACGGTGCCCTCAGCCAAGCCGAGAGGCTCGCCGGTGGCGCCAGGGTCTTGGTTCATCGTGTGATCGTAGGCAACCGAATTGAGGTTGGTGATGGTGGGGATGCCGTGGAGGCCGTGCTTCTGGTTGTCCTTGTTGTTCGCCTTCAAGCCACCCGCGGCCCAGCGGCTGTTGCCGGGGTTCATCTGCGCGCCGTGCACCCAAGATCCGGTAAAAGGCTCGCCGCTGGTATAAGTGCCGCTGCTCTGCTTGCTCTCGGGGATCATCGAGACGATGCTGATCGGTCCTAGAACCCACCATTCGCCGCTGGCATACTGGCCCGCCGGATAGGCTTTGTCGAAGTTGAAGGTGACGCCGAGCCGGCTGACGCTGCTGGCGGACTGAACCGGGGCGGGCGTCGGGGTCGGAGTAGGCGTCGGGGTCGGAGTAGGCGTCGGGGTCGGAGTAGGCGTCGGGGTCGGAGTAGGCGTCGGGGTCGGAGTAGGCGTCGG
>Ga0210040_10000841_pt1 | contig 49203 bp, 65 predicted proteins | sample CryGeyCG12114_NA_FD_185462 | JGI IMG/M metagenome (GOLD analysis project Ga0210040, IMG submission 185462) | Groundwater microbial communities from aquifer - Crystal Geyser CG19_WC_8/21/14_NA (SPAdes) (version 2) | ecosystem: Environmental > Aquatic > Deep subsurface > Groundwater | place: USA...
ATAGTCAAAGGCGTCAAGTCTGTTGTTAAAGCCGTTGGTAGCGTTGTTAAAGGCGTTGTTGGCGTTGTTAGCAAAGTTGTTGGTGCGGTTTTTGGTTTTGCTGTTGGTAGCAAAACAAAGGCAAAGGCGACGACGACCAATACGCTTAACAAATCGTTGGAGCCTGAAGCTTACCGAAAGATTATCTTTGGTCGCACAGCTTCGCCGCTTGACTTGCGGTTTTGGGAAGTTTGGGGCAAAGATGGTTCGCGATATGACGAAGTATTGGCTTCGGCAGCACATCGCATCAACGCTTATCTTGAACTGTATATGGAGAACGACCTAGCCATAAATGCGGCTAGTGTTGTTCAGCCTAAGTTTGCCGGTGTGCTTAGTCGCGACACCCGGCTTGGCGCGTCCGGTCAAACTGCAATGGCAGTTGGCAGTAACAACCAATGGACTAACACGGCAACGTTCGATGGTGTGCCGCATATGAAGTTGGCTTGGGTTCCTGACGAAAAGAAACTACCCAACGGCATTCCGTCACGATACACCCAAGTTGTTGAAGGCGCGCTTGTGTATGACCCCCGGCGGGATAGCACCGTATCGGGCGGCACAGGGACACACAGGGCCGATGATCGGTCAACGTGGTCTTACTCCACCTTGGACGGCAACGGTGTGCCTATCGGCCGTAACAACGCGCTTCAGGCGCTTTGGTATCTGTTGGGTTGGACGGTGCCCACAAAGGATACCGCCGGCAAGGCGACGGGCGAAATGCTTGTTGCCGGTCGCGGTGTTGATCCGCAAGACATTAACCTTGCCAGCTTTATTGCTGGCGCAAATGCTTGTGAAATTGCCGGCTATTACACTGATATGGTGCTTAGCACTGAAGACACGCACACGTCGAACGAAGATAAAATAACGTGTGACGGCTTGATTGGCCGCTTGATTGATCCAGGCGGCTTGTGGAGTTATTACGCCAACGTTGATGATACGGCTAACATTGCCGTTGACCTGACTGACGCCGATATTATCCAAGGCGTTTCCGTGAACTGGAACGAATATGAAAGTATGTCGTCACAGTTCAATCAAGTTAGCGGAAAGTTTATAAACCCGTCACCAACGACATTATTTCAAGCGTTCCCTTATCCAATGGTGCGCGACGCTACCTATGAAGCCAACCTTGGCATCAAACGCCGCAAACCCCAAGACTTTGAACAGGTGCTTGACGGCGTGTTGGCGCAACGCTTGGCAAGGCTGTTGCTTAATCAAGGCCAATATCAAGGCGAATTTCAGGCCGGCTTTAATTACCGCGCGATGAAGGCGCAAGCTTGGTCAGTTGTCCGCTACACGTCCGAACGGTTCGGTTTCACCAAACTGTTTCGGGTGTATCGTCACGACATTTCGACCGATGCCGGCATTGGTATGTTGTTGAAGGAAATTCACCCTTCCATTTGGGGCGCTGGCACGGTCACGCCGCCGCTGGCACCTGGCCTTGGCACGAACTATCAAGCCAACCAAGAAATTTCATTGACCGGGCTAGTTGTTGTCCGCTCCACCATTGAAGGAAGCGGTGAAAACGCCACGGTCTATGACGCGGCAATTGTATCTTGGGATGAACCGCCGGTAACAGTGCGAAGAACCCAAGTGCGTTACCGGATTGTGGGAAGCGACGCTTGGGAAACAAGCCCGTCCATCTTGCGTGGATCATCGGCAACTGTGCTGATTGGCCCATTGGTCAAAGCTTCAACTTATGAAGTTCAGGCTAGGCATGTGTCTATTAACGAAGTTGAAGGGCCGTGGATAAATTACGTCGGCAACTTCGATGCGGGCCAAGCTGGCAACGTTGATTACGCTGGCATTGTTGACGCCGGAACCAAAGCCGAATGGCCTAACGTCAGCGACCCGGCGGGAACGCGACCTAGCGACAACGCCGACGTTACCAAAGACGTTCTTGACGAAGCCATGAAGGTTATAACTGGCAAGACGGCCAGCGAAGTTGTGTATGACTTCCAAATTCAGCTTGGCACGCTTGCATTAGAAATGTTGCGCAACGCCACTTATAGAGGCGAAAGCGACCAAATCATAAGGACCGGCGACGGCACCACTATCAGGCGGGTTACTGAAATTCTTTCGGTCAAAACCGAAGGCTTGGCTTCAGGGCTTGATAACGCCGCGACGTTTATTGCTTCGCTTAAAGAAGTTGACAGCGACGGCAACGCGAAGGCGCTGCAAACGATTAACGGCAATGGTGTTGTTACCGGATCGGTCAACATTCTTACTGGCGAGCGTAGTTCTTACTACATCATGGCAAATGAATTTGGGTTTGTTGATCCAGGTTCGCCAGGTGACGTACCTAAAAAGCCATTTTATTATTCTAACGGCCGTCTTTATGCTGACGATTTGTTTGTGCAAAAGTTGGCTTTTGGCGCAATGGATGACGAATTTGAAGCCTTACAAAGTCTGTCACCTGGCAACTTTACCCAAAAATTGCCAGGTGGTTTAATAATGAAAGGTGGCCAATTTAGAGGCTACATCAACGACGAAGTTTCGTTGACCGTCATATTTGACCCGCCGTTTCCTAATGGCGTTTTAACGTTTGTTCCGGTGCCTTTCATCTATGTTGCTAGCAACTTGCGCGACTTGTGGTTGCAAGTTCAAGGCGAACCTAGCGTTAACGGTGCTACTGTTTACGCACAGGCGGCGACTAGCAACCAACAGAAACTAGACGGCTTCAATTGGTTTGCGATAGGAAATTGAAATGGCTAGCCAACCGCCAGTAGATCAAGCCGGCTTTGCTGAACTTATCCAAAGGTTCGGTGCATATTTGGACGCGCAAAACGCCGCCCGCAATGTCGTGCCCGTCGCTGAACGCAACGGGCCAGGGCCATGGAATTTTACCGACGATAACGAAGGCGGGAAACGCTTGCGAGTTGGCAACGGCAACAATGCGGCAACCATTATCGTCAACCTATCAAAAAGCGCCGACGTTGGTACAGTCTTTATGCCAAGGCAAGTTGGCTTGGGAGCGGTTAAATTCGTGCCTGAAAACGGCGCTTCACTTGTGCCGTTTCAACCCGGCCACAATGGTACAGGCGGCGTAAACGCCGTTGTGTTGCTGACGTGTGAAAGCAACCCTGACGGCAATAGTGCTGTTTGGCATCTTGACGGCGTAACGGGGGCTGTAGCGTGACTAGCTATTTTGGCGCTTACAATGTGGGCATGATCCCGCTTTTGCTTTCGGCTCTTTGGATTGCGCCTATAGCGTCAGGTAAAGCCGATGGTTCAAGCGTGAATGATGCCGCCCCTTTGTCGGCGTTGAACAACCTGATAACTAAAGCCGCTGACACTAAACAAGAAGTTTGGATTAGGGGTGATCTTGGCGTTTATAACCAAACATCATCTATAAGCATTAACAAAGGCGGTGTTGTCGTTAGAGGCGTTGATGGTTATGGCCGCGATTGCTTTGCCGAATTTGTTGGCAGTCGCGCCGATCCTTGGAAAGCCGGGGCCGCTAATGGCAACGAAATGTTTCGACTTAATAACGGTGCCAATAACCTTACACTAAGGTTTCTAAGGTTTCGCAATGTCGGAGCGGGTTGCATCCGTATGCGCGAACCTTTGATGAACGTGACTGTTGAAGATATTGAAGCTTTCAATGTTTCGCGCGGCGTTGTCAACTATGGCAACGGAACCGCTGACGCAACGGTAATCGGTGCTGTTGTCAGGCGCGTTAAAATTGTCAATTTTTCTAAGCATGGAATTGCTTTCAGGCACAATTCTAGTGGCATTCTAGTTGAAGATTGTGACTTAGACAGCCAAGACGTTGACGGCGACCGCATTACGGTTGGCTTTCAACTTGACGACAACGCTTCTAACGGCATTGCTAGACGTGTATCAGTAAAGAACGTTTATAACGCCGGCCCTGGCAGTTATTATAACGGCGACGGTCTTTCTGGCGAATGGGGCAACAAAAATTGGACCTTTGAAGATTGCAGCGCCGAAAACATTTCTGACGGCGGTGTTGACTTCAAAGGCGATGGTTTCAAGCTTATACGCTTCAAGGCTAAAAGCTGTAAACGTTCAGTTCGGCTTTGGGGTGATGCGCTAGTTGTCGATTTGTATAGCGAAGGCCCGAAAACTAGAGGCGACCGCAACAGCACTTGTCATGTATTCGCAATGCAAGGCGGCAGGGCGCGGGTTCGTATTCAAGGCGGCACTTATATTCAAAGTTCAACCAACCCTATCTTCAGGGTTGATGACAATTCGGTAATCGCATGGGACGCCGCCGCTGTTGCCGGCATTAAAGCCGCCGCCGGCTATACCTTGTGTCAATCCGAATCTTCCGACTTGACCGATAGCCTTTCTAGCGAATGGAACCATAACGACACAACATTGCCCACAATTACCAGCCCGCTTGCATTGTCGCTTGACGAAAACAAGCCTGGCACGTTCAGAATAACTTTATCTGAAATCGGCAACATTCAAATGCAAGGTTTGGATGCCAGCCAATGCCGGGTCATCGGTCGAAACCTTACCGTGTTTTCCCAAGACTATGAAAAACCGGGCGGCGTTTCAAAGGACGGAAGCAACGTTCTAAAAATTCAATTGCGAGTGATTGACCTTAACGACAATCTTTCGCCTTGGTATAACGCAACAATAACAATCAATGACGTTGCCGACGACCCCATTACCCCGGCACAGGCCATAGCGGCTAGTGGAGCAACAAATGGGTGGTGGTTCGACCTGACCGACCCCAACAGCATGTGGGCAGATGCGGCACGAACCATACCGGCGATTGAAAACGGCTTGGTCAAATCGCTTGCTGACTTGACCGGCTTTGGCAATCACTGTGTATTTCCTGACGGCTTTGAACCTTTGCTTAGGTATGTCAACGGTTATGCCGGCTTGGAATTTAGCGGGGCTGTAGTCGGCAACCTTGGGGCTAAAGGTGCGTTGCGCTATCCGCAATTTACAACCGTCGTCGCCATCAACAGGGATAGAGCGGCTGACGCTGGCAACTTCGCCATTGTGTTTGCTGGCCGGCGTTCGTTGACTGTTGGCACTGGCGATAACGCAATGTATCGGCTGAACTTTTTGGATACGGGGACCGCTACTTTCAAGGTCAATCCGAACGGGGGTAACACGTCATCAACGACGCCGGCCACGGCTCCTAGAGGCGTGCCGCTTGTTGTTTCTCACAGGTCAGTTGATGGCATCTTGCGAAGCGGTTATGACGTTAATGGCATGGTGCAACGTTTCGACGGCAGCAACACCGCAACCGCAACATATCCGTTGGCGAATGAACAACCGTTGCTTGGCGCTATGCTGAACGATGCTAACGAATACGTGAACTTTTTTGAAGGCACGTTTTATGCGACCATGCAATTGAATGCCACGTTAAGCGACGACGTGCGTTTTCGCATTGAGCGTCAGCTAGGCAAAGCCGCCGGCCTGGCGCTATAAGGGGCGCGGTCAGGTGCAAACCCTCATTGACGGCCAGTTGAGGCGCTGGCGGGGCATCCTGGCCAAGATATGACCCCTTGCCGTTACAGCCTCGACCCGCCGCACGCGGGGCACTTGAAAAGAAGGCACGCCTTCATAAGAAAACCCCCGCCGGGATGACCTGGCGGGGGTTTTTAGGTTCAGGGAGGATACGCCGCCGGCAAAGGGGGGAACCGACGCCGCAACCCCTACATAACCGCCACGGCGGCGGTGTCAAGCGCGGTCAGGAAGCGGGCACTTCAACCTGAATGCCGTTGGCGCGCAAAGCAATGTTGTAAAGGCCAAGGCCAATGTGCGTGTTGACTTCAAGAACGCCAAAGCTGCAAAACTGCCCAACCGGGTCTTCAGCTTCAAAAAGCGGCTTGCAAATGTCAATGCAAAATTCAGCTTCTTGCACAGTGACGAACGGGCCGGCCAGTAAAGCCGTTCGACCGTTGAACCTGGCGTTGGTATAATACAGCTTGTCAGGGATAATGCCCACAGTCTTTTTCATCGGTTCACTCTCAAATTAGGCGGTTGGCTTCAGGGCGCTTATAAACGCCAATGTCATAAAGAATGTCGATAGCTTCGCTGACATAGCGGTCAAAGTCAAGGTCATGCGGGATGGCAGGGGGAAGCGTCATAAGCGGGCGGGCACCTTCGGTCTTTGCCACCTTGTTGCCTGATGCCGCATAGTTGATTGTTCCGGTTTCGCCTTGCGCGTAATACCAACGCACAGCCTTGCCGAGATAAACGCCGTCCTTTTCAGCGCCGCCCTTGACGTGTTTGACCGCCACAAACTTCTTCAGATCGCAGCAAGCCATGATGGTTTCGTGAACCGGCGTGCCAACCGCTAGGTATTCTTGCACGGCTTCGGAACACACATAAGCTTCAGGGTTTTTGCTAAGCACGCTATTTTGTGCCGAACCACGTTCGCAATAGACCCCCTTGGTTTTGACTTCCGGCCGATTGCTACCTTCCTTCAGTTCCTTAATAGCAATATAGTTGTTCACGTCGCGGCTATACAGTGCCGAATAGCGGGTTTCTTCGGTGACAAAGCCGGTGCGCCCTTCCCAAATCGTCATAACGTTTTCAAGGTCAGCCGCCTTGTTCTTGGGGCACTTATACACCGCGCCGTCAGTGTTGGCGCTAATGCACGGTATGCCGGCCAACTCCACCATTTCGATTTGCATAAGAAGCGCAAGCTGGCCGGTAATCGTCACCTGTGCCAGCAAGTCAGGCGAATAAATATCGGAATAGAAGTTGCCAAGCTTTCCGAACGTGCCGTTAATCGCAATCTTCAATCCGGCTTCAAGCGGGTTCTTGGCCTTCTTCAGCGCTAGGCGACGCATGACAAGATTGCGGTAAACTTCAAGGAACGCCGGCCCCAAGTGTTCGGGGAACAGTTCATTGTTCAACACGATATAAGGGTAATAGCTGGCAACGTCGCGGTCTATGATAAGCGTATTGTCATCGGCGCGGTGGAACACGCTTTCTTCGTTGCTGTGTAAGCCGCCCATTGCAACGGTGTAGGTTTGACCGTTCAGGTTGACCAAGATGACGTGCGACCTGACGCCATCCTTTTCCTTGGTGCGGACCTTCAGCAACGGAAAGTCTTTTGCAAGGTCAGCCATATTGTGGGGAAACTTAGGCTTACCGCCTTTGCTAATTTCAATTGGAATTATCGCGACAAACTCTAGCAATTGCTGAAGCTGTGGCGTCTTAAATGAAAGCCAATCGAACACGCGATAATTGAAGGTTTCGCCAACTTCCCAACTTCGGCGTTTGCCAATGGGGCCAAGCTTTTCAAGTTCGCTGACAATGACCGCTTCGGCAATCTGTGCGTCAGACTTTGACCGCAAATCTTGGTTGTATTCGCGGCCAAGGTCTTCGCGCATGGTGATGAAGGGTTGAAGATGATTGAACAAACCAATGGTCAAGTCATCATCATTGATATTATAGTCACGAACGTTAGCCGCCTGTTCAGGCGTTAGTTCAGTTGCAATGTCATAAGGCAAGTCTTGCATTCGTTCGCAATGCAAGCGCCCGCCGTAAATCTTTAGGGACGCTGAAATTGGCGCTACTGGCAACAAGTCAATGTGATTGACGTGCAATGCCTTCACGCCATATTTGCGTTCGACCTGATAGGGTTGCATTTCTTCTTTAATAATTTCATCGCTGACTTCCTTTAGCCGGGGCGCACGAACACCCTGGCAAGCGACAAGCGTTATCGGCAAGTCATAGGTGCGGCTATTGAAGCCAATAATAAGCCAACGGTAAAGGATATAAGTTAGGTAATTCTGCCAAACGTCGAATGGCGCGGCCATGCCGTTGACAAAGTAACCTTCAGGTGTGTCTTCAAAATAAACGATTTTGCCAGTGTCAATGCACTTGAAAGACACAAGCCAATAATTAGAATAACTTTCAACGTCGAACACGGCCCTTTTGGAGCCGTGCAAGACTTCATCAGGGCCAAAAAGTTCATAAGACTTAGCCGGCGGAATAGGCGTGCTAAGGAAGTCACGCGAACGCAAAGCCGGGTCAAGCTTCTTGTCCGCGCGCTTACGCCTATCCGGCCGGCTATCGTCAAAGAACATAGTTTAGCCCTGACCCCAACCTTGGCTTTGGTCTTCATCTTCAGGTGGTGGCACGTCATCGTCAATGCCATCAGAACTGTGGATTTGCGCCCCGCCAATGGTGTCGCTTGTTTCATCAAAACCTTCACGATAAGTGACGGTTGTGGCCAAGCCGACGATTGCCCCGCGCACAGTGCCAGGCACCGGCCCGTTCGGGCCAATGGCTTCCCCGCCGAAGAAATAGGCGCGGTCACCATACGTCGTCAGGTCAATGGTCTTGGCATAAGGCGACACGTCCTTAATCAGCTTGCCCTTGAACCGCTTGCCGCCTTGAAGCCCTTGCACTTCATAGATAGCACCAGCGCCTTGGTCAGTGTGCGACATAACCATGTTGTCGCCAAATGTTATCCAATCGTCATCGGTGAACTTGCTGACCGCCTCCACCGCGTCGAACAAGCCGGTAAGCGTTTCGGCGGGATGGCTGTTGACATTCAGCACCGCGCCAACGTCGGGCCAACGATCCTGATAGCACTGTGTCTTGATCCAAGCGCCGCCTTCAAAGTGGAAGGTGACGCTGGCAACGGTGCCGTCGCCGCCCCAACTGAAGCCGAAGCCGACGAACGGCTTTGTGACCTTGGCCACAGCCGCCGTGAACGTCTTAGGCAGCACCATTGCCGGGGGAAGGTCAACGCCGTGGAAGTATTGCAGAACCGCCGCCCCATTCGTGCCGGTGCAAACATAAGCTTCAAGCAACAATGACGCATAATGCGCCTTATCTGCCGCTTCGCTCGCCAGCACGCCGCACACCTTGAACGCTTCCTTGATTTGTTCGGTGACGGGTGCAATGTTCAGGTCAGGCTTGGGCATGTGCAATTCTTCAGGATGCAAGCACGGCACCAAGGCACGCAACTTATCACCTTTGACCGAAAGCTGACCGTTGGGGGTTTCGCTGATAACCAACGACTTGCCGCAACGCTTCAAAGCCGCTTCAAGCTTGTCAAGGCGGGGCGCAAGGGTCAGTTCTTCGGCAATGGGATGACCCGCCGACACCTGGCCGTTGAAAGTAATTGCTTCCTTCCCGATAAGACGAACCACGGCCTTCCAAGTTTCCGCGTCGTCATCAAACGTGCCCACACTGACGAAGGCCAGTGCGTCAAGAAGGTTCTGTGCCTGTGTCGGCTTTGCCGGCCGGCCGCGTCGTGTTCCTGCCATGTTAGCTTTCCTTTCGATTGTTGGCCAATAGACTTCTATTGTCCATTCTAGCAACCGCGACCGTCCTGGCCTTGGGTTTGTGCGGTCTAACTCGCCAAGGCGTTGCCGTTCTTTATCGTGCGCCACCCGTTCGGCTATCCTGTCCTTGGCGTTAGGGAAGCTTTCAAGATAAGCCCGGTATATGTCATGTTCGCGCCCCATTTAGAACGGTATTTCATCCGATGGCATATAGCTATCGCAACCGAATGCCACCACGCGCGGCGGCGGGTTGCCGTTGTGCATCATGCAATAAAGGTTTGGTTCCTTGAACGAAGCACAGTTGAAACAACAACGCTTGCTTCGTTCCACCGCCTTTGCAACAGCGTCGTGAATTGCCTTTACCAAAGCCGCCCGGTCTTTCACTTGGCTTTCGTTTACTGGGTCAGAACTCATATCCCATTATCTCCGGTGTTTGCTTGTTGACCCAAACGTTGATGCGCCGGGGTGCCCTTAGTTCGCCAATCAATTCAAGCACCTTTGCGTTAGTTGTCGGCACGTCTTCATCCCAACCGGGTTCCCAACTGTGCCGGCCGTCGCTATAGTGGAACCTTTGCCGGAACCAATCGCGCGACTTCTTACGAAAGAACGTCACCGGGCTTTCAACCGATATGTATTCGTAAAAGGTCTTCAACCCGCAAAAGTAAGCAACCCGAATGCTTGCCCGCCCGCTGGCCTTGCTAGTGTGGGCAGTTAGAACCATATGTTTGACTTCATAAGGTTCAATCTGTGGAAGGTCCGACCGCAACAGTTCAAGGTTCGACGCATTGCGGTTAAGCTTTTCGGCAAAGGTAAATTCAGTGCCGCACACAATACATTCACGCGCCGACGCATGGTTATAGGTGTTGCATTGAACGCCGTTAATGATTGCTTCGCAAATCCTGACCGGCGCGTCACCTGGCGGGCCGGAACCCTTCGGCCGGGGGATAACCGGGTCATTGATAGGGCCAAGCCGGCGAGTGTTGCCAGCGAAGTCAAGCACCAAACAATTGTTTTTGATGAACGGGAAGTTGGTTGCCAGTTCGCGGTTGGTTTCAGTCAGATAATCATAAGGACGTGTGCCACGGCCAAGCATTTGAACCCAAAGCCCTGGCGACATAGTTGGCCGAAGCATCGCAATTAGGTCAATCGGCTTGTGGTCAACGCCAGTGGTCAGCTTGTTCATGCTAACGGCGGCGCGGGCTTTGCCGGTCTTCCACGCCGTAAATGCTTCGTCGTTTTCGGCATCGGTTTTGTTGCTGTGCATACACACAGTTGGAATGCCAAAAATGCTGTTCAGCATTTCAGCAACGTGTTCGGCGTGTTCAACACCGCTGGCGAAGATTAGCCAACACGCGCGGTCTTGGCCTTCCTCCACCACTTGCTTCAGCGCGCCATAAGTGACGGTTTCTTTGTCAACCGCCGCCTGAAGTTCGCCGGCCTTAAACTCACCTTGCGACATACCGACGCCGGAAACGTCAAGCGTGACGTTGGTGCGACGTGGGATAAGCGGGCACAAAAAGCCATCGGCCAAAAGCCGGTTGAACCCGTCAATGTTGCACAAATCATAAACGACGTGCGTAAACAACGGCCCGTTCGTCATTGGCCCTAAGCCAAGACGGTAAGGCGTGGCGGTGAAACCAATGACCTTCAGCCAAGGATTGATATTAGGGCTGTTCGCATTGATGCCAGCCGGCCCTTTGGTCAATTCTTCAATAAACTTCACATAGCTTGTGTCGGCGTTAGGGCTAAGCAAATGCGCTTCGTCAATGCCGAGCAAGTCACGCTTGCCGAGCAACGGGAACTTGCCGACCATTGATTGCACGCCGCCAAAGATAAGCGGTTGCATGGTGTCGCGTTGCTTCAAGCCGGCGCTATAGACGCCAAGTGGTGCCAGCGGCCAAATTTCTAGCATTTTCGCCGCGTTTTGCCGTATCAGTTCCTTAACGTGCGTCGCCATGATAGCGCGGGTGCCAGGATACATGATAAGCGCACGCCGGAAAAATTCAGCGATGACCACCGACTTGCCGGTGCCAGTAGGAAGACAGACAAGCGGGTTGGCGGGTTCTTGCGAGTGCGCGCGGGCCGGATCATTGAAGAAGTCGAACAGTGCTTGCACCGCTTCTTCTTGATACCAACGAAGCTTAATCGGCTCTAATACCGGCCCGCCGTTATGTCCTATGCCAGCCGACACTTAGGCAATCCTTGCGTAACTGGCACACCCTTGCGGGATGATATATTTAGGTATGTTGGCGTTATGCACCTGGCAAAACCATTCCGCGCCTTCGACGGGAAAAGCGTTGCGACAGCTTCGGCAATTCTTTGTGGGCACTTCCCCACGGTGACACAGGCCGGCAAAGTCGCAATACTTACAGTCAAAGAACGTGTCGGTTTGTGCTATCTTCGGCGGGCGCGTTTGGCTGAACACAATGCCTTCAGCCTTCCTAAAAAGGTCATCGGCTTGCCGGAAGTCTAGCTTAACAATTTCAAAATATAGTTCGTCGGTTTCTTTGTTGACCGCGCAATAAAGGCCATAATTGAAGTTATAAGCGCGGCCATAGGAACACATTTGCCGATAATGTTGGGGCTTGCTCTTTTGCACGCCGTCGCCGCCAGTGCGCGGCGCGTCCATTTTATCCCATGACGGCTTTTTGCCGGCTAGCTTGGCAAACGACTTTTCGTTGTGCGTCTTGAACTCGCCAAGCCAAATGATATGTTCAGCCGGAATGCCATAACGTTCCGGCGGCTTCATCATGGCGTCAAGTGACCCGCCGAAGTGCCCTTTAGCACCGACGATGCGAAATTGCTTCTTGGTTTCAGGGTCAAGTTCGCGCACCTGAAAACCGATGCCTTCAAGCCAACGAACAAAGCGGGCTTCTTCAGCGTGCCCACGGTTGAACAGCCGCAACATTCGGCCGCTGAACGCTTCAAAGCGCAACCACCTAAACGTATTCCAGGCGTAAGCTTGGCAGTCATTGCCGATGATCGAAGCGCCAAGATGCGTGCGCGGGTCTTCGGCAAATTCTTCGCGGCAAAACTTGTCAATGTCGGCTTGGATTTGAAGCACTAGCCGCTTGCGGTCAATAGGGTCAGCCAAGTCTAGGGCCGGCCCGCCATTGTGACCAATGCCAGGTTGGTTCATCGGTTCAACTCACTTTTTCGCTTAGAAAGCGGGCGGCTTAGCGCCAGCTATCTAAGCGCCGGGGCCGGCCGAAACCGGCCCCGAACGCCTTAGCGCGCCTGACCCCAACCGGCAGCACCGCCGCCCGCCTGGCCACCGCCCTGACCGCCCCAACCGCCGGCCGCGCCGCCCTGTTGACCGCCGCCCTGACCTTGGCCGGCCTGGCCACCCTGACCGCCCCAAGCGCCTTGCTGACCGCCTTGACCGCCGCCATTCTGACCCTGACCCGCGTTCGGATCGGTGCCGCCTTGCTGGCCACCCCAACCACCGGCTTGACCGCCCTGGCCACCACCGTTGCCGAAGCCGCCGCCTTGCTGACCGCCGCCTTGCTGTTCGCCGCCCTGACCGCCACCGCCAAAGCCGCCACCGCCCTGACCGCCACCGAAGCCGCCTTGCTGACCCTGGCCACCCTGACCCTGGCCACCGCCGTTGTCGCCGCCCCATGACCCGGTGCCCTGAACGCCGCCAGCGGGCGGGCCGTTCGGTGCGCCACCGCTGTTGCCAGCCTGACCCGCGTTGGCCTGTGGCCCCGCGCCGGCCTTGCCAGGGGGGTTGCCGTTCACGTCATAGATGGCCTTGACTTCGGTGTAACCCTTGGCGCGGGCTTCTTCACCCTTCTGCAAGCCGACTTCGACGACGAACGGGATGCCATGAAGTTCCTGTGTGTCGTTGAACTGGAACTTGCCGATAACGTGGCAATACGCCGAAAGCTGGCCGTTCGCAATACGCACCACTTCGGGGTTGGAGTGCATAAGGTTCAGACGATCAGTGTGCTTCACGTCCTTTTGCGGGCCTTCGACGCACGCCAGTTCAAGGCCAAGATAGCCGCCCTTGACGTTGCCGAAGCTGTCCTTGGTATCAGTCGGTGCGCTGTTGACGATAACGACCTTATACTTGACGTTTTCGCCATTCGGGCCGGCCGGAAGACCGCCACCGCCAGCACCATAAGACGGCGTGTGCTGTTGTGCGTTGAACGAATAGGCAACCATTTCGCTTAATCCTTCTATCGTTTGGTTTCGTTTACAGGCTTCGATTGCGTAAAAGAGTTGGGCCGCTTGCCATTCAAGCCGTTTTGCCAGCCGCTCTATATCTAGCAATATCTCCTTATCTTCAGCCGTCAAGCGCGGCTCTTTGAAAGTTGTGCCACAGCCGCGCATGGCTTAGACAGTGTGAAGGCCAAAATGAACAAGGCCGTGCGCTTCACGCCACTTGTTCATATCCTGTGCCTTTGCCGACGCCGAAGCAACTTGCGGATCATTGGCGTTACCTTCGCCATGATGATACGCATAGCCGGGGTCAGAAACCGTGTCGCTGAAGATGCTGACGGCGCTGGCCGTGTCACCTTTGCGAAGTGCCGCCCAAAGTGCCGCCAGATGCGGGGCCAACGGGTCGCGGGCGCGAAGCACAAACACAGGTTCACCCGGTTCAAGTTCACTTCGCAAGCCGGGAAGCAACGGCTGTTCGTTCATGTGGGCAATCCCTTCAAAGGTTGCGGTTATAAAGGTCAATGCCGCACGTCTTATAGATTGCGTCGGCAAGGTAATTCCAGCCTTGGGCGGCGGGAATGGCGACAAGGCCGGTCATGCCATAGCGATTGCCGGCAACCCATTGTGGTTGACGTTCAACGGCAAGTTGCCGGCCTTGATTGGAGGAAACGGCGCGGTTCGGGCCTTTGCCATCTTCCGACTTCATCACAAAGTAAGGTTCGTGAAGGAAGCCGATAAGGTCAGCCCATTGCGTAATAAATTCGCGCTTTCCGTATTCCTTTTGATTCTTTGGCGAATGCAACAACAAATCCCATTGCTGAAATTCGCCATGTTGCGGGTCTTGCACCAATGCCGGAAAGACGTGGCAAGTGACAATGGTGTTGACGCCGTAACGGGTCAGTTCGTCGGCGTAGCGGCTCCACATAGCGAACATATCATTGGCAATGCTGTAAGCCTTGCCATAACCGCCAAGCGCGCTGTTCAGCGTCAGGCCAGCCGGGTTGCCAGGCTTCCAAGCCTTATCCAACTGCAATGTCGCTTCGTGAATAAGCCGCTCCAAAGCGGTGGCGCTATCCCACACAATCGACGTGCCGGGGCCGATACGCTTAGCGATAGCCGCCGACCGCAATTCTTCGCATAGCTGGCTGACCGCCGCCCATGTGTGAAGTTCGGGGGTCTTTGCCACCGTCATAGCGGCGTAACCCATTTCAAGCGGCACTAGCAACGCGCCAGGTGCGCCACATGCCAGCGTCGTCTTGCCCATCTTTTCAGAACCGGCAATGACGATGCGTTGACCAACTTGTGTGCGGCCGGTTGTGACACCGCCAAGAATGCTTTGACCGGCCATGTTCTAATTGCTCCATCCGCGCGCATAAGTTGGCGCTTTCTTGCCTTCGCACTTTACGCCAGTGCCTTCAAGTTCAAGCACCTTGTAATCAGGGTGCGACGTGCCGTAAGTGTCGAACTTATCGGAAATGCGAAGGAAGCCGCCGGCCGCGCCAATAAACACCTGGCCGTTGCGATGGTAAAGCTTGGCTTGCACCTGAACGCCTTTCGGCTTGCGGACGATAGCAACGCCGTCGTCAATCAGGGTGAACAGCGCAACCGGCATGGCCTTAATCCTTCTTCGGTTCTTCAAAGGTCAGTTGCGGCGACGCCGGCTTTAGCGTCAGAATTTCAGCGATGGCGTCGCGCACGGCCTTTTCAGCCGGGATTGCTTCGTCAAGCTTTTCATATTCCGACAAGCTAAGTTCGGGCTTCCACTTGATAACCCGCTTCAGCACTTGTTCGCCAACCGGGCCGAAACCTTCAAAGGCTTCAACGTCAGGCGTTGCCGGCGCACCGTCAATAATGCGGTCTTCAAGCGCCCGCACTTGTGCTTCAATGGCAATCGCCTTGCCTTCGGCGTCAACGGCTTCCTTGTTGCCAAGGGTCGCGGTCATGCCATGAACAAGCTTGACCTTATAGCCGCCGCCAATGTCATAGCGTTGCGTGCCCTTCTTGGGCGCGGGGAACAGCGTTGCCGTCACCTTCGCGCGCAAGTCGGCTTCGTTCGTCTTGGCGTTTTCCAAGACCGGCTTGGCCGCAAGCCAATGTTCAATTTCGGCATTGCGCCGAAGCCGGAAGTGTTCGGGGTCTTCCGTATCCGGCTGGCCGGCATACTTGACTTCATACTTGACGACAGGTGCCGCCACTTCGACGGCGGCGGGGGTGCCCCAACCGTCGCCTGTGCCGCTGTTGTGACCAATGCCACCTTCAACGACGGGGGGAGTGCCCCAACCTTCACCGTTCATGTGGGTAATTCCTTTGCCCGGTTTGTCGCCGCCATTGGCAGGAAATGCAAAGCGCCTGGCGCGATGCGAACCGTTCCCGTCAATGGCGACCCCGGCACTAACGCACGCCGGCAAGGCGCGGTCAAGCGCAAATTATTATTTTCCTTTCGGCCTTGCCGAGCCGTTCGGATCATGCCAGCCATAGGCGGTCAGTGCCACAGGGCACCCCTATAAACCGGGCCAAACATGACTTCATCACTTTTAAGGGCAACTTTGCTGTTGCTTGACCAAACCGCGCTTGAAGATTGGAAGCGTATTGCTGACCAATGCGACGTTTCCGTTGGTTGGTTGCGGCTTCTTTGTGACGGGAAAGTCAAAGAACCTGGCGTGAACAAGATTGAACGTGTATATTGCGTTCTTTCCGGCAAGGCATTGGAACTGTAAGAGTGTCATTCCAACGCATTCCCGGTGAACTGAAGTCTTTACGGCAATGGGTTATCTGGCGACTTGAAAAGCGCGAAGGTGCTAAGCCCACAAAGGTTCCCTATGCGCCGCGCCCCGGCGGCATAAAGGCCAGTGTAACCGACCCCAACACATGGGGCACGTTCGATGAAGCTTGCGCCGCGCCTATGACGTGTGTGGAGCCGTGCGACTCTAGCGCCCCGCTTGAAGCAACCGGCTTCAGTGGCATTGGTTTTGTCTTCACTGACAATGACCCTTACGCTTGGATTGACCTTGACGACACGCACGGCGACAAGGAAGCGTTTGAACGCCAGGTGCTAATTCATACCAAGTTCAACAGTTACAGTGAACTTAGCCCTAGCGGCAATGGCCTTCACATTATCGTCAAGGGCCGGCTTCAGCATGGCCGGCGACGCGCTGCAATTGAGATATACAGCAACGAACGTTACGCCACCTTCACCGGCAACGTGTTCAACGACGCGCCTATTGAAGAACGCCAAGAACTTCTTGACATTCTCTTTGAAGAAATGGGCGGCGCGCCGGTCACATATGACCCGGCCAAGGATCAACCACAAACGCTAGACGATGACGCGGTGCTTGCGATGGCATCGGCGGCGGTCAATGGTGAAAAGTTCAGTCGGCTATTCACTGGCGACTTTCAATCAATGTATCCGTCGCAATCCGAAGCTGACTTTGCCCTTGTTGATATTCTGGCGTTCTATACACAGAATATGGCACAGATTGCCCGGTTGTTCCGGCAATCGGCTTTGGGCAAGCGCGACAAGGCACAGCGTGACGATTATGTTGGCTATATGGTCAACAAGGCGTTTGACCGGCAATTGCCGAAGGTTGATATTGACGGCCTGAAGATTGCCTTTGAACAGCGAAGGCTAAACGCTAACGTGCCGGCGGGGGAACCGGGCGGAACACCCGCCGACACGGCCAGCGGGGAGGCACACCTAGACCCGTCGAAACAAGTAGGGCTTAGCGCCGGCACGCCGTCGTCACACGCGCCCGGTAACGCTGTCAACCCCTTCCCGCCTGGCCTTATCGGGGAAGTCGCGCAATTCCTGCTAGACGCCGCGCCGCGCCGCGTGCCTGACATTGCCTTGGCCGGTGCCATCGCCTTGTTATCCGGCATCACTGGCCGCGCGTACAACGTCAATGGCCAGGGCTTGAACCAATATATTCTTATGTTGGCGGCAACCGGCGCGGGCAAAGACCTTATCGCATCCGGCGTCAGTAAGCTTATGGCCGAAGTGGTGAAGTCAACCCCGGCCGCTGACGATTTTAAGGGGCCGGGTGAATTGGTCAGTTCGGCCGGCATAATCAAATGGCTTGACAAGAAGCCCGCCGTGTTCAGCATCCTTGGCGAATTTGGCGTGAAGCTAAAGGAAATGGCGGACCCGCGCGCCAACGCGCACCTGGCCGGCCTAGAGCGCATCTTATTGCAGCTATACAGCAAGTCAGGCCAGGGCAACGTTCTTGACCCGATGGCGTATAGCGACACGCAAAAGAACACGTCGGCTATCAAGTCACCGTCGCTGACTATCCTTGGCGAAAGCGTGCCCGAACGGTTCTATGAAATGCTTGACGACACGATGATTGCCAGCGGCTTGTTGCCGCGCTTCATGGTGTTTGAATACAAGGGGCCAAGACATTACCTGAACGAAGACACCGCCCACGCTAAGCCGTCGTTCCGGCTTGTGCAACAAATCGCTGACTTGTGCGCGCAAAGCCTGACCCTGGCACACAATGGCAACGTGTTCAACGTGCCACAGGATAAGGCGGCAACCGAAAGCTTCAGGGAGTTTGAACGATGGACAACCGACCAAATCAATCAAGCCAAGTCGGAAGTCATGCGTCAGCTATGGAACCGCGCGCACCTGAAGGCCATTAAGCTGGCCGCTGTGTGCGCCGTTGGCATCAACATGCACAACCCGGTCATAACGATCAATGAATGTATGTGGGCAACACAAATGATCGTTGACCAAACCAATCGGCTAATCGCCAAGTTTGAGACTGGCCAAATCGGCTTTGCCAATAATGACGAAGGCAAGCAATTAGCGGCTGTGGTGAAGTGCATTAGCGAATATCTGAACGAACCACATGGCCGCTATGCCAAGTATCAGCCGAACGCCGATATGCACCGAAGCGCGGTTATACCTGAAAGCTATATCAGCCGGCGGCTTATCGCGGTGGCGGTGTTCCGCAATGACCGCATGGGTTCGACCAATGCTATCAAGCGTTCACTGAAGATGCTTATGGAAGCTGACGAATTGCGAGAAGTGCCTAAAGCGCAAATGCAACAGTCATTCGGAAGCGGCCCGCGTGCCTATGTGGTGGCAAACGCAAGCCGCTTCCTTCCTGGCGGACCTGAAGACTAAGCGGCTTGATCCTTGGCAATAGCGCGCATGGCGTGCGTCAGAAATTCCGGCGTTGTCGTGCCGTGTGCAAGCTGGCGACCGTCGCGCTTCAAGCAATAGTTGAAAGTTAACAGGCTGAACGGTGTTGGTACATTGCACACCACACGCGGCCGGCGACACATGCTAATTTCAATGGTGTAACCGTTCCACTCGACAACCGGGCCATCGCTGGCGTTGGTAGCGTTATGCGTGCTGACAACGCCGGCCGGTACCACTAACTTGGTTGACATACCGTTAACGCAATAATCGTTGGCGTAGCGATGTGCGGCTTTGATGATTGGCGAAACGAAAGCCTGAAGGTCTTTCTTTAGAAGGCGTGCCACGTCGTTCAACTCCCTTGCTGACAACGCACACATACCAGCGGCCGGCCAAGGCGTCAACCCCTAGCCGGCTATTAGCTGAAATTATTGTTGGCTTTTAGGCTAAGCCAAGCCGGCGTAATATCGGAAGGCCGTTGGCGTGAAAGCACGCGATGGCAAAGCCGCGTGGCGTTTCTGACCTAATTTGCTTGGTCTTGGCTGACTTGCCGCCTAGCTTCGCCCATTGCTTCGACCCGCGCACGACGCCAGCCGCCTTGCCGCTTTCCAATTCGATTATCAGCGGTGCCACCGGCTTCTTCCAGGGCATGACGAACCCCCCCCCGGTCCATAGGCAAGTTTTCTTGGTGTAAGCGTCGCGCGGCTCTATATAGTCAGGCCAACGCGGGTGTATGTCGTCTTCTGGCAAATAGCCGCCATACTCACAAGGGTTGAAGATATGGCATGGCTTGCGCCATTCGGTCGAAATACGGCCAACCGGGTTTTCGGCAAAATACGGCACGCCAAGTTCGTCGGCAACATCGCGAACGAAGTAAACCAACGCCATAGCTTCAGCAACATAATTCGGGTTACGCTCTAGTTTGCCCGCCCAATGCTTGGCACCAAGGCCCGCAAGGTCAGTGCATGGCGGAAAGCCGGCGACGAACAGCGGCTTTAGCGCCATGATGTTGGCACGCACCACAGGATCAAGCACGTCGGCTTTGATGAAGTGAAGCCAGCCCTTGCCGACACGTTCGCTATGGTTGGCGTTCAGAATATCAAGGCAATAGCAGTCAAACCCGGCTTCCGCCCAAGGGCGCAACATATTGCCGCTTTCGTCATAGATGCTGACGACCACAGGCAAGCCGGGTTCCCAAATCATGCCAACCGTTCCCCATTGCGAAATGCCAAGCCCGGTTCAAACCGATGCGTGGCAAAGTCATAGTCTGACCACCAATCGGGTTCAAGGCCATATTGCTTTTGGTGTTCAGTCAGCGCCACACCCATAGCTTCGTTGGCTTCTTCTTCGGTGTAACCATGCGCTTCAAAGCTGAAGTTCTTGGTGTCCAACGTCACGATAAACATGGCGTCAATACTCCCTTTGAATTGGCTTGCCGTGTTGCCAGGTGACAACCGCCCATTCGCTTTCCGAAGTCAACGAACGGCCGGCGCTATAGCTAAGGCCGTTCGCGGTCATGGCTTTGTCGCGGTTGCGGCTGGCGGCTTCCTGTTCGGCACGCATACGGGTCATTGTGGCCAAATCCCGCCGTGGTTACACGCATGGTCAAAGCCATTGGCCATAGTGTGGGGAACGCCGTGGTTTGCAACGGCAAACACCATTTTACGCCACAGCGCGCACAACTCGCAATCTTTATGGTCAACCACAAAGTGCGGTTTAAGGTTACTGAAGTCACGCGCTACCAATTTGGCTTGCGCCTTGGTTATGGTCATTGGTCGAACTCCCTAAGTGCCCACATTGTCAGCGGTTGTGACGCCGCTTTTCGCTGGCACGCTTCATCTTGGCAAATGCAAGGTTGGCCGCGTTGATGGCTTCTTGCATTCCAAGCAACGCCTGGCGCGCTTCGCCCTGTGTCGGCGTTTCGTCGTTATCCCATTCAAGGGTTGCAACCTGAAGCGCAATCGCGGCGCGCATCATATCGGCCGCTTCGCTTTTAATATCCATGTGCTTGAACTCCCTGAAACGTTAGCTGACATATAAGCTGGCGTTTTGATGGCGTCAACCGGCTTTTGCTATTTAATTCGGGGAATTTCGACCTGGCCGCTGACCGGGATATAATGGCGTATAATGGGGATATAACGCAAAAACGGCGGTTTTCCGCCAGATATAATGAATATAACGATATAATGGGAAAGAGACTAAAAGGGGTAATTCGGGGGATTAAAAAATGGTGCGAATTTGCTAATTCACCGAATAAAGAATTGCCTGAATTAAATTAGGTCTTCTACGTATTATATTCATTATATCGTTATATATTTGACTAGAAATGGCTGATTTGCGTGCCTTTCGGCGTATAACGCGCCCATCATATCCGCTATATCCGCTCCACCGGGCTTCAGCAAATAGCCGGAATTACGCCAGGCACGCCGACCGCGCCAATCGGCTGGCCGACAATGTGGGCATTTGACAGCGGGTTTGGCGGTATGGTAAGGCACGCCTGATTTAGTGGAGAACCGGGCAATGTTCGACCGTTTGAAAGTTTGGTGGTGGTTCAAATTCCATACCGGGGCATATTCGGCATGGAAGCCAAAGCGCACAGAAAGAATGCGAGCGCGTGGCACAGTTTGGGCGCTGTTGCCGCTAGAAGATGGGTCGAAGACTTGGCATCCCGTTTGCGACTTTTGCGGCGGCAACTGTGGTCAGTGCGGCTTGACCGGCGACGTTGGCAATGTTGGCTTCAGCTTTCAGCGCATTGTTGACAATCACTTGGCAGGAACACGCTAATGACTATGGAGTTGGACAAAGCGATTGATGCCGTTAGGCGGTCAAGGGATGCTATGGACGCCAGTACGTTTAGCGGACGCAACCGCACCGCCGACCTTCAGAAAGAAGTTGACCGGCTTAGGGAAGTGCCAGGTATTACAACGCGCGTCATCCATGAACATGGCTATGCCGTGCTTAGCCGCGTTACCGGCCCGCACCTTAGCGGCCCCATTATTGAAGTTGTCAGCCTTTGGCATAAGGGCGAACGCGGCAATGGCCACCATGACCCCGAATATGCCAGCCGGGTCAACCTTCGCCAGCTTCGCGCATTGAACAGCACGCCGAACCGCGAATTTGCCATTGCTGTGGTCGCAATGCCGCCTGAAGAAGCGTGGAGTGAATAGCCATGAAGTTCGTGAAGCTGACCACTATGGCCGGTCTTGTCGCTTACTATAATGTCAGCGAAATTGTGTTTTTCTTTGACAGCGATTTGCACGGTTGCATCCTTCGCTTGAAGGGTGACGGCGGCGCGGAATGCGTCAGGGAAAGTGCCGAAGAAGTTGCCGAGTTGATAAGGAAGGCTAAGCCATGACCTTTATTAAATATCAGCACTTCAACCTTCGGCAATCATCGTTTGCGCTAATCGACAAGATTAGCGCCATCATTGATGAATTTGGCGCGGATGGTTACACGTTGACCCTTCGCCAAATTTACTATCAGTTGGTTCAAGCCAACGACATTCCCAACACCCCTAGCAGCTATGACAATCTTGGCGTGCTGATTAAGAAGGGGCGGCTTATGGGGCTTATCAGTTGGGATGCCATCGAAGACCGCAATAGGGCGGTCAGCCCTTGGCTTATTCAGCCGAACCAACGCCAGGTGCTTGACGGCTTAGAGCAACAGCTAGCCTATGACCTATGGACGCCACAGGGGGTCTATATTGAAACATGGGTTGAAAAGGACGCGCAAGCCAACGTTGTTGAACGGCCTTGTGCCGAATGGCGCGTGCCTTTCATGGCGTGCCGGGGCTATATGTCAACTTCGGAGATATACAGCGCCGGCAATCGCTTCAGGGAAGCCGCCGATGAAGGCAAGCGCGTTGCCATCATTCACCTTGGCGACCATGACCCTAGCGGTTGGGATATGTCGCGCGACAACGAAGACCGGGTTGAACTGATAGCCGGCTTTAACGTCGAAGTGCGGCGCATTGCCCTTCAGACAAGTCAGGTGCGCGAACTTCGCTTGCCACCACAGCCGGCTAAGGTGACTGACAAGCGGTTTGCCGAGTATCAGCGCCAATACGGTTCGGAAAGTTGGGAATTGGACGCCTTGCGCCCGCAATACCTGGCCAACCTGTTAAGCGAAGCCATCAAAGAGTTTGTTACCGATTGGCCGCTTTGGGAACGCACGCTAGCTGAAGAAGCTGAATGGCGTAAGCCCCTGGCCGAACTTCATAGCCGTTGGCCTGACGTGCTTGACTTCCTTGCAAAGCCGATTAAGCCGGAAAGCCTTGAACCTGACTTTATGGAGTAACCGGGCATGACGAAGGAACCGACGAAGGCACAGCTTCAGGGCAAGATTGCCGAACTTGAAGCCAATGTTGTCATGGAACGCGATTTGCGGACCCGCGTACAAGGCGACCGTAAGGACGCACAGAATGCGCTTGAAGCCGAACGCAAGGCGCACAACTTCACTCGCGACGTGTTGCACTCCACCGAATTGGAGTTGGCCAAGACGCGGGGTTATCTTGACGCCAGGCGTGACGCCGAACCACCGATTATGGTGCCACAGTCGCGCGAAGGTGCGTTGGCCAGCTATGCCGATGGCACCCGTTCGTTGCCGCCGACTAGCGGCACTTGGTCAGACAATGCCAATCGTTCGCCTTGGTGGCATCGGTGAACGCCGATGAAGATTGCGCTGTGTGCGGGCATGACACACCGTGCCAATGTGGTACGCGGGTTGCCAAGGTGCCGGTGCTTAACACCGCAACACTAGGGCCGGTGCTTAACACCGCAACACTAGGGCCGGTCAGGTTCGACCCTGACCGCGACGCCGAACGTGCGCGCCTTGTGCGCGAAGCCATGCGGGCTTGCGATAGTTCGCTTTTGGCCATAGCGTCCAACTATTGCAGCGACGCCACCTTGGCCAAGCTTGGAAGGATGCTGAAACATGGCTGAAACGCCGCCAATCACATATTTTCTTCAAGGGCACGCCGCCGCTGAAGCCGGCCAGCCGGAAAGCGCCAATCCCTTGTTGTTCGACGCCTGGCCGTTTCAGGCTTGGCTTGCCGGCCATCGGTTCTATGCCGAGTATGCCAGCGCGCGGGTTCTTCAGCATGACAGCCCGCTTGAACGGGTTGACGTGACGCCGCACGAACAAGGCCGGGTCGCACACGGCAAGGGCCGGCCTTTGGAGGCTTGCCCTTACGAACCGCAAAGCCATGATTGGCGCATGTGGCGCTGTGGTTGGGTTGAACGCCTGAACGAATTGACCACCGAAGACAGCGGCGAACAACACGCCAACTGTGGTGCCAGGCGCTTGGCTGTCATCATTTACGCGATTATTTCAGTCATCATTTATGCCGCCATTGTGTGGGCATTTGTAGCTTTACCATCGGCCCGTAACACCGGATATAAAGCCTGTGTTAGCAAAGCCGGTAACACTTGGGTAACTTGTAAGCGTTAAACGTCAGGCTTCACTTAAGGAGCCTGACCGATGAACTATGCCGAAGCTAGCTATTTTGATGGCGCACATTTTCAGCATATCGCCGCTTATGTTGAGAATAACCGGTTAAAAGCCATTGACAACGCCAATCGTCAGTTGGTAAGCCGGCTTTCTCAACAACGTTAGGGACCGGGCCAATGAAGAAAGTTAATGGTGTCAAGCCAATGCCGGTTGTGCCGGCTTGCACTGTGTGTCATCGTGAGTTTTCCAGCAAGTATGAACGGAAAACCCATGTATGCCGGCCGAAGTGACTTATAGCGCCAGCGAAGGTTTACCAACGGCACCGGGCCGGTTCGTCATTCGACGGGCCGGCCTTTTGGTGCGTGGCGAAGATGCCTTGCCGGTGTTATATCCAACCTTGGCGGCGGCACAGACTGAAGCCGATAAGTTGGCAAAGGAAGAAGCCGATGAAGATGCTTAAAGAAGCCCCGGTTATCGTCACTTGTTTTGGCAAGAACGGCGAAAACAACCCGAAAGGGCCGGCCGCATTAGCCGGCCAGTTGGCAGTTATTGAAGCCGCCGTTAAGCGCGTGCGCGCTCAATATGGCCTTGCGCCGAAAGATGGCGGCGATTTGCGTAAAGTTGCTGAAGACATATGGGCGCTTGACGAACCGATTGGCCTTCACACAGACGGCACAGCGCCAGGGCATCGCGTTATTGGCCTTGTGCTTATCAACGAACCCGGCTTGTGCTTGTTCGCTGAAAACGTGGTGTATGATTTGCCGGTTGGCACAGTCTATCACATTGATGGCCACCGCCGACACGGCGCGTTGGCACGCAATGAAGTTCAGCGTGGCAAGCTGTTCGCTTTCTTGGCATGGGACGTGCCTAGCCAAACTCCGATTGCGGAATTGTTGGCGGACCTGTTGCCTTCGCTTGAAGCTTACGCTAAGGGCGAAGTTCGGGTGAACATTTTGAAGGAACCCTAACTATGAACGTCGCTATTCTGACCCGGAAGGTTGCCGTTGGCGTCTTTCTTGGCAATACCGCCTTTGCCGTTGTGGCGGCGTTCGTGGTTGCCATCATCCGCCCTTAGCAGGGCAACACAAGGAACCGGGCAAATGATGAAAGTTCGTGTAACGACGGTTGACGTTGCCACTGGCAAACAACGCGGTGAAAGCAAGGTTATTAACTATGACCGGCCGAACGCGCGTAAGTGGTTGGCGTCGCATTGCCTTTGGGCATACAACAACGGCTTTGGTGTGGCGACGTGCAACGTTGCCGATGAAGCCAAGTGAATACCGCTGAAGCCATTGCCCACGTCGAAGGCGGCGGGCGGGCAACGTGCGATGCCTTGCCAACCGGGGCCGTGCTGAAGACCGAACCACGCGGTTGGGCGCAATCCCGCCCGCGCGTTATATGGGAAGGCACAGGCGATGGCTTCGACCTGACCCCGCGCTTGTGTGACCTGGCCGAAGGGATGGAGTGGCGCAAGGTCGAAGGTTGGGCGGCATATGCAAACTAGCCGCCGATGCTGGCAATCTAAAGTCATAGCTGGCAAGAAGCGTTGGGTTCCATGCAAGAAGCCGCCTTATTGCCGGCCTTTGTCTTGGTCAGCAAGCTTCTTTGACGCATGGCTTGAAAGGAAATATGGTTATGGCCCGAACTGAATTGATCCTGAAGGTTGATACCAAGGACATTATGCACCGAATGCGCGACGAAATGCGCGTTGTCTTTGAAGCCGGTTGGGATGCAATGCGCGCGTCAATGAAGGCCGAAGTCGGCGCTGACTACGCCAAGCGTGAAGACTTGCTTGAAGCGGCTTGGCTAGCTTTTGAAGCAAAGGTGTTCGACAATGGCGGCGCTTGATCCTTGGTCATATGCGGCGAAAACCCGCAAGGAACACGCCGAACAAGTCGCGCTGTTCAAGTGGGCAAATATGGCCCGCTTGTTCGGCCCGATTATCGCCAATAGTCCGCTGGCATACAACTTGAAGGGTTGGGCGCGTCAGCAACACGACAATTGGAAAGACACGCCTGGCGCGCAACCTATGCCTGAACTGAAGTGGTTGCACGCGGTTCATAATCAAGGCCACGGTGACGCCATACGCGGCGCACAGGCCAAGGCCGAAGGCGTCAAGGCTGGCGTTGGTGACGTGTTTTTGCCGCATCCCCGTTATCCTGGCCTTATTGCGTCGCGGCTGATTAGCGCGCTGCCTTACGCGGTGCCTGAAACTGCTAACGCTTATGCTGGCCTTTATATGGAATTGAAGCGCAAAGACGCCGGCAAGCCGTCTGACATTCAGCTAGAGTTTCAAGCCGATATGCGAACTGCCGGCTATAAAAGTGAAATTATCCACGGTTGGGAACTTGCGCGCGACGAATTGTTGGCGTATCTAGGTCGCACAACGTAACTGAAGGGATACAGCAATGCCGACTAAGTTTTTGGCCGTTTGGAAGCCGGTTGTTTGGGTTGGCGTTTCGGCCGCGCTTTGGGTCGGCTTTGCTGCCCTTGTTTTTTAAGGCGCTGGCATATGACCCTTCATAAGCTTAACGCATATGTTGCTGGCAATGGCTTTACGGCTGAAGTTGACGGTGACGCCATGACGGCAACCATTTTTAACCGGGCGGGCAGTCGCGTTATGACTGTTTCGCTGAAACAAGGGAGCAACTAATATGGGCGAATATCTGAACAGCGGTAAGCAAGTCATGCACCGCAATTTTGAAGAAGGTGGCCAAGCACCTTTGACCCATATTGCCGATGCTGGTGACAATGAAAAAGCGCACTTTTTGGCGACCGCCGCAAACGCCTTTGATGCAAGCCGCGAAGCCGCCGCCAACATCATGGCTGACGAACCGCTGGCGTTGTTGCCGGCTTATGACTATATCAGCGAAGCCCGCGTGACGCTTTCGCCTTCTTGGCATGGTGAAAAGGTCAGTCGCGCCAACTTTGTGGAACGCCTGAACGCGGCGATTGATGCGGCTAACCGGCTTGATATGGTCAAGAAGACCTTGTTTTATGGCCGCGACAACAACCTTGACGGCGCGCTTGGCCAGGCGAACCTTCGCGGCTTGCCGCACATGATCGGTGGCGATGGCACGCCGGCATTGGCGGCTAATGTTGAAAGCAATGTCAATATCATTCATGGCATCATTGGCGCTTTCACGGAAGCCGGCGAACTGTTGGAAGCAATGCGAACCGCCATCAACAGCGGTCAGCCGTTCGACAAGGTGAACCTGAAGGAAGAAGTTGGCGACCTGTTTTGGTATCTGGCCGTTATTGCCCACGAATGCGGCTTTAACTTTGAAGGCGCACAGCGCGTCAATATCGCCAAGCTTCGCGCCCGCTTCCCGGATGCGTTCACCGAACACGACGCGAACAACCGGAACCTTGGCGTTGAACGCCAGGTGCTTGAAGCCGGTGTGCCGCGCGACATTGCCGAACAGGCTTTGCCGGCGCATTATCGCACGCGGCGGATGGATGGCGAACGCAACTTGGACGGCAACGCCATCGAAGCGCAAAAACCGACTTCCTGAAATTTAGTCGTTGACAGCCGGAAAGACGGCTATAAGGTCCAAATCTGCAACGGCGTTGAACCGGGCAACAACACTTGAAGGGAATATGAAGATGGCCAAGGCACCGACCCCCACGCGCACCCCCGTTACGGCAACCGGCGTTGCGTTGCTGGCACTGATTGCCGCCGCTGGCGGAACCATGATGCTGACCCAGGCCGAAGGCCAGGACATTATCGCGGCCGGCGATGCCACGGTTGACACCACCAAGACCGAAGGCGACACGGCGGCGGTTTCGTTGACCGAAGCTGGCCAGGCCAAGGTTGATGCCGAGAACGGCAAGCCCACCGGCACCGAAGGCGACACGGCGGCGGTTTCCGGCACGTTCGACATTGACGACAGCGTGCCCATGCCTGGCGCTTCGACGCGGGGCCGTTCGGGCGGCTATCCGTTCGACAAGCTGGAAGTCGGCCAGTCGTTCCACGTCGCCAAGTCGGCGGACAACCCCACGCCGGCTGACCGCCTGGCGTCGTCGGTCAGCGGTGCGCGCACCAAGTATTCGACCGACACAGGCGAAACCGAAGAAGTCACGGTGAAGACCTACAAGAAGGGCGAGAACGGCAAGGGCTTTGCCAAGGATGCGGACGGCAAGCGCATCGTGGAAAGCGAAACCAAGGCGACCCGCCCCAAGCTGAAGGTCACGCGCGACTTCACGGTGAAGACCGTTGGCGCGGATGATCCGCGCGGCGAAGGTGCCCGCGTGTGGCGCACCGCCTAAGTCGCCGGCTGGCGGCGTAACAGCCGCCAATCGCGCGCTTTCAGGGGCCGCTAGGGAGCAATCCTTAGCGGCCCTTTCCTTTGCGCTCTGTTCGCGCTACACCGCTTCGCCATCGGCCCTGTGTGGGCAGCGATGGAGCAACCGGGCCATGAACAACCGCCATAACGTCATTGCGTATCTGGCGACGCTGCTAGCCATTGTGGTGTTGGCCCTGGCCGGTGCCGGGGTGTGCATCGCTGCTAACGCCAACACTGAAGTTGGCCTTTCGCGCATCATTGGCGCGCTGGCGTTCATCGGTGCGGCCATTGCCGGTCTTACTGGCGTTATTGGCACCTTCAAGGCGACGCAATCGGCAACCACCACACAGAACGTCACCAACGCTGAAACCGTCACCGCGCCGGCTGGCGCTGAAGGCGGTGCGAAGTGACGGCGCTTAGCTATAAGCCGTCATTGTCAATGGTGCTGTCACATGAAGGCGGTTACGTCAATCATCCGGCGGACCCTGGCGGGCCAACCAACAACGGTATAACCCAACGGGTCTATGACGCTTATAGGAAGCTGAAGGGTTTGCCGGTTCAATCGGTAAAGCTTATCAGTTCCACCGAAGTTGCCGACATTTATAATCGGCAATACTGGAAACTTATGCGAGGCGATGACTTGCCCGCTGGCCTTGATTACGCTGTGTTTGACTTTGCGGTCAATTCTGGCACGTCACGAGCCATTCGTTATCTTCAGCGGCTTGTTGGCGTCAATGATGATGCTGTGCTTGGTGACGACACCCTTGGCGCTGTATATGAAGCGGCCAAGAAGAACGAAGAAGCCTTGATTATCTCTTACTGTGCGAACCGCCTTCAGTTCTTGAAGTCGCTGGCCACATTCCCCACATTTGGCAAGGGTTGGTGCCGTCGCGTTATCGGCAACATTGCTGGCGTGCAAAAGAACGATGTTGGCGTTGTTGACGCCGCCGTTTACATGGCCCGCGCCGACTTCACTTATATATTGCCGGCGGCAATCGGCACCAAGCCGGAAGAATTACCGGCCAAAGCTATCGCGCCGGAAGTTGACCGCGACGTGTTCCCGTTGGCAACTCCGGCAACTTTGGAGGAACTGACCAAAGACAACGATATGTTGGCGGCGGTCATTGCGCTTAGCATGGTGAACTAATGACTGACGCGGCTATTGGCATTCTGTTGCAATACGGCTTAGCCGGTGTTGGCTTGTTGGCGTTGGGTATCGCTTATGTTCGCAAGGACAAGAAGCTTGACGAAACCCAAGAAAAGCGAATTGCTGAAAGCCGTGAAACGGTCAAGGCAATTGAACAGAATACCAACACACTTGAAATGCTTACTGAAGTGATCCGCGATAGGAAGCTTGGCTAATGATCGGGAAGGCACTAACTATGTTCGCAAATCTATTCCACACAGCCCCGGCCCGCGAACGGCCGAAGCCTGACCCCATATCCGCTCACCTTGTGGTTGCTCGCCAACGTAACGAACGCGCCAGCGAAAACGCGCGACAAGCTTTGGCGGAATTGCTAGACCGTAACGACACGCTGAAAGGGTCGCGGCAATGAACTTCACACGTTTCCGGCTAGCCATGTGGGCAACAATTGCTTTGGCATTTTTTGGTGTGCTTCAGGTTTGTATTCCTGATCGTGCGCTTATCGCCATTTTGAACGGTGTGTTTCTTGGCGTTATCGTTGCTATTGCCATCGTTTATACGCCGTTAGTTTGGTACACTTTGCGGGGTGCCCGAATGGATCGGGTTAGCCAACTGTCAACTGGCATTGCTTTACTTTGGCTTTCGACTGCTATTCAGCGGGCTTGGTCGTTTTATTTTCGTTATCAAGGTGCGCCGCCTAGCCTTATGGATAGTTGGGTTGTTAGTTTTGTGGCGTATCTAGCAATTATTGGCGGTGCGTTGTTCGTGACCGCGCCAGGCTATCCGTCTTCGACTGCCAACACATCAATTGAACTTTGGGGCGCTAATCGCAAGTTGCTGTTGACCTTGGGGGCAATCGGCGGTTTAACGACTTTTGCTTTGTCGGTTTATCCCGGCATACGCATTTGATGGAGGAAGACCTATGCGACTTTCATTCTTTGGCCTGACCGCCGCCTTGGCCTTGGCGGCTTGCAATACCGGTGTCAGCGTGCCGCCCGCGTCCAACAGCACCGAACCCGCCCCTGTGGTCACCGCCAGCCCCACGCCGGCCCCTGTGGCGTGTGTGGTGACGGCGGTTGCCATGTATGGCGTCGAAGCCGCCTATAACGTGCCCGCGCACGCTTACGTCACCGCCGACGCGACGCCGGCCCTGGCCAGCCGTTTCGCCGCCGTGAAGCCGCGCGCCAAGGTGTTCCTGACTGCCTCCTATGACGCGCTGAAGAAGGCACGCCTTCTTTACAAGGCCGGCGACCTGACGTTTTGCGCGGCGTCGGATGCGGTCAAGTTCAACGCGGATGAAGCCAACCGGCTTATCCCCAAGTAAGGAAGGGCTGAACAATGTTCGACGTTACCGAAGTCTTGAAGGGACTGCAAGCCGCGCTTGACACCGCGAAGAACCTGGCACCCGTTGCACAGGCGCTTGGAATGCCGGCCGAAGTGGCCGTTATCGCCAATGTGGCAAGTGCCGCCGCTGACGTGGCCAACAACATTGCGCAGCGGATCGAAGATGGCCGCATTGTGGCCAGCAACGAAGACGCGGCGGCTGTGCGTTCGATCCTGGCGGACCTTCAGGCCGAAAACGACAACCTGGCGCGGATTGTCGGCGCAAGCTGACACACCGGCCAGTTGGTCAAAAAGTCAAGGGCGGGCCGAAAGGTTCGCCCTTTTCTTATGTCACCATTGCCTTGACAACGCCGTGTTATTAGGTTCGCGTTATGTGGAACACCGCGCCTTTAATCTTTGAAGACGAAGACGAAGAAAAGCTATTGGCTGACTTCGTGAAGTATTCCGCAATTCATAAAGACCGCGACCCCTTTGAAATTGCGGCTTATGTGTTCCGCAACCAACGTGACCCTGAACTTCGCGCCCAACAAGCCGCCATGATTTGGGCGAAAGACATTGACGTTGCTGAACGCATCCGACTTGCGCGGCTTAACGGCGGTGCTGAAGGTTCGGTTATTCCAACCAAAGAACAGCGGATGCGCCAGCTTCAAGAAATGTTTGAAGACGTTACTTTGCCGGTCAAGGAACGTATCGCGGCGCAACGGCTGTTGTCTGAAATGGCTGGCGATATTGTAAAGGCCGTTGACAAGAACGTTACCACTGGCAAACGCCAGCCCCGCCAAGTCATCTACGCCAAATATGATGACTGACCGTGGCATTGGTGACAACGGCGGGCCACCGCTTGAACCCCTAGTTGTCCGCTTCACTGACCCGCAATATGAACTGATAACGACCAAGGCGCGTTATCCGGCGATGGTTGCCGGCTTCGGCGCTGGCAAAACTGGCGCGTTGATTGCACGCGCCATAGCATTGAAGCTGGCATATCCTGATAACGACATTGCCTATTATCTGCCAACTTATGACCTTGTGACAACTATTGCGTTTCCAAGGTTTGAAGAAGCCTTGGCGGAACAAGGTTTTGTCTTCGGTGAAGATTACACCACTGTTCGCAACCAAACGCCGAAGATTAAGATAATTAATTGCGGTGACATTATCTTTAGAACTATGGACCGGCCGCAACGTATTGTCGGCTATGAAGTCGCTGATAGCTTTGTTGACGAACTTGACACGCTGAAAACCGAAGACGCACGGGCGGTGTGGTCGAAGATTATTGCGCGTAACCGGCAAAAGAAGCACGACGGCAGCGACAACACCATTGCTGTGGGCACTACACCTGAAGGTTTCCGCTTCGTCTATGATCGGTGGAAGAAAGCCCCGCCTAGTGACGAATATAAGATAATTCGTGCCAGCACTTACAGCAACCAACGCAACTTGCCGGCTAACTATATTTCTGACTTGTTAGCTGACTATCCCACACAGCTAATCGCCGCCTATCTTGACGGCGAATTTGTCAACTTGACGGCTGGCGCGGTTTACAACGAATTTGACCGTAAGTTGAATGGTTGCACGACTACGGTTCAACCTGGCGAAGCCTTGCACATTGGCATGGACTTCAACGTTGGTAAGATGGCGGCTGTTGTGTTTGTTGCCAGGAATGGCGACCCGCACGCTGTTGCCGAGTTGACCGGGTTGTTAGACACGCCGGCTATGATTAAGGCGTTGAAAGCGCGCTTTCCTAATCATGTCATCTTTATTTATCCTGACGCCAGCGGGCAAAACCGCAAGTCGGAAAACGCCAGTTCGTCAGACGTTGCTTTGCTTCAGCAAGCCGGGTTCAATGTTTTGGTCAATGCCAGTAACCCCGCTGTTAAAGACCGCATACTTTCAGTTAATCGCATGATCCATGCCGGTGGCAAGCGGCTGTTAAAAGTCAACGCCGACCTTTGCCCCGCATTCTGTGAGACATTAGAAAAACAAGCCTATGACAAGAACGGGGAGCCTGATAAGACTTCTGGCCTTGACCACGCGGGCGATGCCGGCGGATATTTCATTTGTTACCGTTTCCCTGTCGTTATGGGCCGGGTCCAAAAGGTAAAGCTAGGCGGTGTGTAATGGCTAAAGCAACTGGCGTTAAATCAAAGCACCGCGACTATGACGCTTATGCTAGGAAGTGGCGTAGGTGCCGCGACGTTGCGAGTGGCCAAGACGCCGTGCATGGCGGCGGCACGCTTTACCTTCCCCGGCTGAACGAACAGGAACTTGGCGACTATTTGGCGTATGTGGCGCGCACGCCGTTCTATAACGCGACGTGGCGCACTATGGCCGGCTTTATCGGCATGTTGTTCAGGAAGCCGGCAACGCTTGAAGTGCCGAAGAAGCTTGAAGATTACTTGAACGACGTAACTATGTCGGGTGTGACCTTCAACGCTTTTGCCAAAGAGTGCGCGCTTGAAGACCTGACTGTTAGCCGGGTTGGTGTGCTTGTTGACCATCCGCGCCAGCAAACCGACGCCGAAGGCAACCCGGTTCCCATTAGCATTGCGGTTGCTGAAAGCCTTGGCCTTCGCCCGTCAATGCAACTTTACCGTGCTGAAGCCATTATTGATTGGAAGAAAGACCGGGTTGGCAACAAGACGGTCTTGAAGCAAGTTCGGCTTCTTGAAGAACATGGCGTTGAAAAGAACGAATTTGAAACCGAAACCGAATTGCGGGTGCGGGTGCTTGACTTGTTCAACGGCCAATACCGCGTGCGGGTCTTCAACGAAGATACCGAAGAACAGATTGGCGGCGACGTTTACCCTGTAATGAACGGCAAGCCTTTGGCTTATATCCCGTTCTATTTCATCGGCCCTGACGATGGCGAAGACGAACTAAGCGACCCCATCTTGATTGACTTGGTTGACTTGAATATCAAGCACTATCAGGTCAGCGCCGACTATGAACATGGTTGCCATATGGCAGGTTTGCCCACACCCGTCATTGCCGGCTATCAGACTGAATTTGACCAAAACGGCAACGCGGTGCCGGCCAAGTTTTATATCGGTTCGGGCACGGCTTGGGTGTTTCCTAACTTTCAAACTACGGTCAAGTATCTTGAATTTACTGGCCAGGGTTTGACCGCGCTTGAAAACAACCTGAAGGCCAAGGAAGGTCAGCTTGCCGCCATTGGCGCGCGTATGCTTGCGCCTGAAAAGAGTGGCGTTGAAGCATCCGAAACCCTGGCCATGCGGCATAGCGGTGAACATTCGGTGCTTGGCGCAATCGCTATTGCGGTCAGCGAAGGCTTGACCAAGGCGCTGAAGGTGTTTGCCGAATGGGCGGGCATTCCCGGCGAAGTCAAGTTTGAAATTAACCGCGACTTTGTGCCTATGTCGGTGGATAGCGGAACGCTGACCGCTTGGCTGTCGCTTGTTCAGGGCGGGCAAATGAGTGGCGAAAGCCTCTTTGATTTGCTGAAGCGCGCCGACCTTATCGCGCCTGAACTGAAGTATGAAGAAGAACAAGCGCGCATCGACGCCAACCCGCCCGCGCCCCCGATTGGTCATAACGGCGGGCCGGGTCTTGAAGAAAATGAAGAAGACGATGAAGACAAACCTGGCGCAAAGCCGCCGACGCCGGCCGCTGAATAATGGCTAAGGGTCGCGGCGACGCACAACAGCTTTTCGACGGCTTCGTTTCGTCGGCGCTTGACATATTGCGTTTGGCGGCAAGCGAAAAGAACAAGGTGTTGAAGCGGCTGGCGCGGCTAGAGCGCAAGCTAATTGGCACGCTGTCTGAAACCGACCTGACGACGGCACAGAAAGCCGACGTGAACAAGATTGTTCGCGGTGCCAATGGCATCATCGCCACGCACTATGCTGAAATTGCTGACTTGCCTGAACTGGCGGCAATATCGCTGTTCGCGGCTGAAAACGTGCAAGACATTCTGAAGATTTACTTTGGCAAAGACGCCATTGGCATTCCGCGTCAAGCTTACTTTGACAGTGTGGCCAGTGACGTTCTAATTCAAGGTTCGCCCGCCGCCGATTGGTGGCGCGGTCAAGAAGCGGCAACACAGTTCAAGTTCGCGCAACAGCTTCGTCTTGGCATGATTGCCGGCGAAACCAACCAACAAATCATTGCGCGTATTGTGGGCAAATCCGGCCAGCCTGGCATTATGGAGATTGCCAAGCGCGACGCGGCTTCGTTGGTTCAAACGTCGGTTCAGACTGTTGCCAATGACGCCAGGCGCAACACCTTCAACGCCAATGACGACTTGATTAAAGGCAAGCGTCAAGTTTCGACATTGGACGGCCACACTAGCGAAGTGTGCATGGCTTATTCTGGCGGTGAATGGGACTTAGACGACAAGCCGATTAATGGAACAACGTTGCCCTATAAAGGCGGAACGCCACGGCATTTCAAGTGTCGTTCGGTTGAAGTGCCCATTACCAAGACCTTTAAGGAACTTGGCCTAGACATTTCTGAAAGCCCCATTGGCACCCGCGCAAGCGACGAAGGCCAAATTGCCGCTGACACCACCTTTGACGCATTCCTGAAGCGCAAAGACAAAGCCTATCTTGACGAAAAGCTTGGCCCTGGCCGCGCCGAACTATTCCGCGACGGCAAGATAACGCTTCGCGACTTGGTGAACGGTGACGGCAACCCGGTGACGCTTGAAGAACTTAGGGCTATTGCAAGAAAGCGGCGCGGCGGATAGTGTGGGCAAGCCTTATGAACCGGGCGCGATGGAAGGAACAACAGAATGGCATATGATCCGAAAGACCCCGCTGACGTTGCGATTGTGGCGGCGGCGGTTGACGCTGAACGTGACCGGCTTGAAGCCGAACACCAAGTTGAAGTTGACCGGCTCCAAGGCGAAAATGCCAAGGCACGCCAGCGGCTTCGCGACGCGCGTAACGGCAATGGCGATGATGCCAGCGCCGCCGAGATTGCCCGGTTGGAAGGCGACCTTGCCACTGTTCAGGGCGAACTTCGCACGGCGCAAAGCAACTTGCGCCAGGCGACCCGCGACCTTGACGCGCGCACCATCGAACGCGACACCGCCGCCCGCGATTTGGAAACGGAACGCACGTTTGCGCGTGACACGTTGGTCAATTCGTCCTTGACTTCGGCGTTGGTTGAAGCGAACGTGCAACCACAGTTCCTTGAAGACGTTACGGCGTCACTGTCGCGAGGCGTGACAATCAAGGAAGTGGATGGCAAGCGCATGGCGTTTGTCGGTGACAAGCCTCTTGGCGAACACGTCAAGGAATGGTCGCAGGGCGACAAGGGCAAACATTACGTCAGCGCACCCGCCAATGGCGGCGGCGGTGCTGGCGACCCCGGCAAACCACAGGGTGGAGCCAAAGCAATCTGGCAGATGAACGACGCCGAACGTGTCGCCGCGTATAACGCCAACCCGACTGATTTTCAGCGGCGCGTTGATGCTGGCGAAAACGTGAAGCCGCCTGAAGCCGCGAAATAACAACCAAGCTTCGGCGTTACGGCCGGGGCGAACAAGGGAACTGGCAAATGATCCGCCTTTCTGACGTGTTCATTCCGGCCGTTTACGGCTCTTATACCGCCGTCAATAACCCGGAAACGTCGGCTTTCATGCAATCCGGCATCATCGCGACCAATCCGTTGATGAATGCCATTGCGAAGGCCGGTGGCAAAACCCACACTGTTCCGTTCTGGAAGGACATTGATCCGACCATTGAACCGAACTATTCCAACGATGACCCCGCCGACCTGGCGGTGCCGAACAAGATTGGCACCGGCACCATGACGGCGCGCAAGGCTTGGCTGAACCAATCCTTTGGTGAAATGGACCTTGTTGTTGAACTGAACGGCGGCGCGTCGGCGTTGCAGCAGGTTCGCAATCGGTTCGGCACCTATTGGACCCGTCAGCAGGAACGCCGGCTTATCGCTTCGTGCGTCGGTTTGCTTTCCGACAACGTGGCCAACGATGGCGGCGACATGATCGTTGACATTTCTGGCAACGCTGGCGCGGCGGCGCTGTTCAGCGGCGACACGTTCATTGACGCAAGTTACACGATGGGCGACCAAGTGGAGAACTTGCGGGCAATCGCAATCCATTCGTCCATTGCGGCGCGGCTCGACAAGAACAACGAAATTCAGACGGTGCGTGGCAGCGACGGCACTATCCTTCTGAAGACGTACAAGGGCCGTGCCGTTATCGTTGACGACGGCTTGCCGGTGTCGGGTGTGGGCGCTGACCGCGTTTACACGTCCATTCTGTTCGGCGGCGGGGCCATTGGCTTCGGTGGCATCGAAGGCCACGAATTTGCCGTTGGCGAAGGTGCGCCGAAGGTGGCGGCATGGGTCGAACGCACCGAACAGTCGGGCAACGGCGGCGGTTCCGAAGTGATCGGTGAACGCCGCACTTGGGTTCTTCACCCGTTCGGCTTTGAATGGGTCGAACCCAACGCCGGCACGACGGGCGGCGCGCTTGTTGAAATGTCGCCAACCCTGGCGGACCTTCGGCGCGCGGTGTGTTGGAACCGTGTGGTTTCGCGCAAGCAAGTGCCGTTGGCGTTCATCAAGTCGAAGGCGTAAGCCGCCGGCTAGACTGACTGTGCCCCTGGCGCGATGCCAGGGGCCAACACAAGGAAAGAAGCGATGAAGCCCCTTGCTGAACGTCACGCCGACCGCGCACAGCGCAAGGCGGACAACATGGCCGAAAGTCAGGATGCCAGCAACTACACTGGCGGTCTTGGCGATGCCATGAACAAGATTGCCGACGCACAGACCGCGCTTGCCGGCCTTTCGCCGAATCAACGCGAAGAACTGAAGTCGGCGTTTGAAGCCAACTTGGCCGAAGGTGCCGATGGCTTCCGTTCGCTGGCTGAAGAAGGCAACGATGCACCTGGCCTTTCGCTGGCCGGCATCGGCACGGTTGACACGCGCGTCACGCCGTTTGCCGCAATCGACAAGGCCGGTGCGGCGATGATGACGGGCGAACTGCCCGCCGCGTCGTTCGATCCCGCCAACGGCAATCTGAACGGCCTGGCGGTGGAAGCCGCCGGAACCCCCGCCAGCGCCGCCGGATGGGGCACGACGGGCGCACAGGGCGGCAACGGGGGTGGAAGCACCAACGACGGCTATGGCGCGCTGACGCTGACCGAACTGAAGGCCGAAGCCGATGGCCGCACGCCGCCGGTTCCGTATCCCGCCAAGGTCAAGGACGATCAGGCCGGCAAGGACGGCATCATTGCCGGCCTTCGCGCCGCTAACGCCGCCGCTGCAAAGGCCAGCGACAACAGCTAAAGAAGGCGTGCCTTCTTATGCACTATGAAGGCCGGCCCTAACACGGCCGGCCTTTTTGATGAAGGGAACAAGTCATGCAATTTTCCACCACTGTTCGCAATGCTCGCCTTGACGCCATTGAAACAGCAATTGGCGCGTCGCCTATCCTTCGCATTCGTTCTGGCGCTAAGCCGGCAACTTGTGCCGACGCCGATACTGGCACTGTGCTTGCGACAATGGCGTTGCCGGCGGATTGGCTGGCCAATGCTGCAAATGGCAGTAAGGCAATGTCAGGTGATTGGCAAGACGCAGCCGCTGACGCAACTGGCATTGCGGGTCATTACCGCATTTATAGTGCGGGTGGCGTTTGCCATGAACAAGGCACTGTGACTATGGCCGGTGGCGGCGGTGATATGGAAGTGCAAAACACGAACTTCGCGGCCGGTCAAAACATCATTGTGACCGCGAAGACTTATGTTGACGGCAACGCATAAGTTATATCGCCATGGCTGACATTCAAGAATTTTTGCTAGCCGGCACGACACAATGGGTTGTGCCGGCTGGCGTCAAATCATTGCGTGTCGATGCCATAGGCAACGGCGGTAAAGGCAATCGGTCATCTTCGGCGCGTTCTGGCGCTGGTGGCGGGGCATCAATTGGCGCAGTTTTTGCCGTTACGCCTGGCGAAGTCTTCAACGTTTTAGTTGGCCTTGGCAACAGTTCGGCGGCAACAACGTTTTCTAGCGCAACGGCTGACCGTTTGGTTAGTGCCGATTATGGCCGAAGTGCCACCACTGGCACCGGGGCTGTTGGCGGTTCATCGGTTAATTCTGTTGTTGCCGGCACAGCCGCTTTGTATGCGTTCAGCGGCGGCACTGGCGGTTCTGGCGGTAGCACTGGCGCGGGCGGTGGCGGCGGCGCGGCCGGTCCCGATGGAGCGGGCGGCAACGGTTCGCGCAACAACACCAACAACCGGAACAGCGGCAGCGGCGGTGGTGGTAATGGTGGCGGTAGCGGCGGATTTGCGTCTAACACTTCAACTTCGGCTTTAGGTGGCGCTGGCGGACCTGGCGGCGGTGCCGGTGGCCTGGCTGATAGCGAACTTGCAAATGGTGCAACAAGCGGGTCGCCAGGTACGCTTTGGACAGAAACTAAAACCGGAAAGGTGGCAGGACCGGGCGGCGGTGCTGGCGGCGCGCGAAGTTCATTAAACATTGTCGGGGGCAACTACGGTGGCGGTGGTTCCGGTGCCGGTTCTGCTAGCGACTTTGGCACCAACGGCGGCGACGGCCTAATTGTTCTAACCTACAGTCAAGACGAAGCAACCGGGCCAATTGCGGCAACTAGCAATGTTGGTTTGGAACCGGCAACAAGTTCTAGCTTTGTCAACACTTCCGTAAAAGTCGCAAGCGAAACCGTTTCGTTCGCGTCAACTTCGGCCAGTGTGGGCGTTAAGATTGACGCAACCAACAACCTCAATCTTGCTGATACGCTGTCGCAAGGTGCGGCCAAGCTTTTGTTGTTGGCGCAAGGTACGGCCAACTTAAACGACACAGCAAGCGTGTTCGCTGTTAGCACTAAAGTAAAGGCAACAAGTTCAGTTGTTCTTGCTGACGTTGCGACTGACACCGAAGTTAAATCTAAAATTGCGGTAACAGCGACAAAGCCAATAGCCGACGCCACCGGCTTTGCCAATGTTGCAATTGTTTCGCCGCCGTTGTCGATTACTTCGATTGTCAATCTTGAAGCTGTTGTTGGCACTGGCAAAATAAGAGTTATCGTTGTCGCGGCTGGCATTCGCACAGCGCACGCGGAACCTGAAAACCGGATCGTTACGGCGGACTTGGAAGCAAGGCTTGCCAATGCTATAGGCGAAAGCCGACAAGCTGAAACTTCGCTTTAAGTAAGGCGCATCTAGCAGAAAGGCCGACGAAATGGCAAAGACTTGGCCGGCCAAAGACCCGGAAGAAGTGCTTGACTACGGCTTTAACTGGAAGCCGCGAATGACCGATGGCGACCCCATAACTTCACACACCGCCAATGTCATTGTGGGCAATGTTAACGTTGATGATAGTTATATTAACGTTGATGGAACTTTGACGACAACTTGGTTGTCCGGGGGCGTTGCCGATGAAACTTGCGAAATTGGCTTGCAAGTTCGCACTGTTGCCGGTCGCGTGTTTGAAGAAACATTGAAGATTAAAATTAAGAGCCGATAAGAGGAACCGGGCGCATGGCTTTAACAGTTGGAAACATAGCCAACAATCCTGATTTGGATAGTCCGGCTTCAGTGTCTTTTTCAGACGCTTACCATGAGAACAGGGGCAATGCCGCTTGGGCCAATCTTGACGATGAAGTCAAGGAACAGCTTTTGCGCAAAGCCGGTGATTACATGAAAGCCAAATATGGCGTGCATTGGTCAACTTTGTTTTCGACGTTGACCACTGTTCCCACGCCGATTGCGCAAGCCGCCGCCGAACTGGCGTTTATCGCGCGAACAACGCCGCTTATGCCAAACGTTACACGCGGCAAGAAGAAGGTTAAAGTTGGCCCGCTTGAAGTGGAATATGATGGCAACGCCGCCACTTCAACCGAATTTGTTGCGGCTTCTTTGCGGATTGCTCCTTATCTTGCAACGCCGGTTTCGGTTGGTCCTTTTGTTAGGTTGGTGCGGACGTGACCGAACTTGACCTTGAATTGCCGGAACTAGCGGCGGAACTTATAGCCGAATACGGCGCTGACGTTCAATATGTTGTCAGCACACAGCCGGCTTATAACCCCGCTACTGGCAAAGCAACCGCTGTTGAAAACAACTTTGACTTCAAAGCCATCGTTGAAGATTACAGCTTACAAGGGTCAGGTCAAGCTTTCGCTAGCGGCTTGGTCGAAAGCGGCGACAAGAAGTTGACTACCGCCGCCAGCTTCTTTGACGAAAAGCCATCGCCAGGCGATAAGTTCAGGTTTGAAGAAAGCCTTTACACCGTGCTTAATGTCAAGACGACATATAGCGGCCAGCTTGCTTGTCTTTATGAAATACAAGGACGTGCCTAATGGGTTTTGCCGAAGACCTAGCCGCGATTGCGAATAAGATAGACGCTAGGGCGCACTTGGTTGTTCGCAAAATTGTTATTGATGTTGGCACTTCGCTTGTGATGAAGTCGCCAGTTGGCGACCCGACATATTGGATAATGGAGCCGCCGCCGGGATATGTTGGCGGACGTTATCGGGGCAACTGGCAATTCGGCTTTGGTGCCGCTGACACCAAGATTACCGACAACGTTGATAAAAGCGGCGGGGTCAGCATTGGCCGTATTACATCGGAAACGCCAAACAAGCCGGCGGGCGGTGTCTTCTATATCACTAACAGCTTGCCTTATGGCCCGCGCCTTGAAACGGGGTGGAGCCGCCAGGCACCGCATGGAATGGTTAGGCTGACTATTACCGAATTTCAACCAATCGTCGCCGCCGCTGTAAGGGCTTTGTCATAATGGGCACCGAAGCAATCCGCGCCAGCTTGGAAACCAAGCTTGACCAAATGCAACCACCTTTGCCCACAGCATGGGAAAACACTGACTTCAAGACTGAAGACGGTTCGGCTTGGCAAGAAGTGTGGTTGATGTTGGCTAGGCCGGAAAACCCGACCTTCGGTGACGACTTTTACCGTCAGCGGGGATACCTTCAGGTAAACTTGAAGTATCCTTTGAACACCGGCCCTGCTGACGCACAGTTGCGGGCCAACTTCTTGCGTGACACCTTCAAGCGGGGCTTGTCACTGACCACGGCCGGGATTACAACGACTGTGGAGGAAACCCCCGAAATTGGCCGGGGTTCTAACGAAGGCGACCGTTACGTTGTGCCGGTCTTTATTCGTTTTTACGCCAACGTTCAACCATAGGAGTAAGACCAATGCCCGGTATTGCAACTGGCGTTTTCAAGAAGCTGTTTGTCAAGCGCCAGGCCGGCCTTGGCGTTATCTCACCCGCCGGCCCCGCACAGTCGGCACGTTCAATGCGTCGTGTGACTTCGACGTTGAACAAAACGAAGTCAACCTATACTTCGGCCGAAGTGGTCGAAAGTCAACAGGTTCGTGACCTTCGGCACGGTGTCATTTCCACTGGCGGTTCGCTTTCGGGCGAACTTTCGGTTGGCACTTATCAGATGCTTTTTGAAAGCATCTTGCGTCAGGCCGTTCAGCCTTCGGTTACTTCCGGCGCAATCGCCATTGTGACGGCGGCGTCAACCGGCGCGTTCAGCGGCACGTTCACCCGTTCGGCCGGGTCTTGGCTAACCGATGGCTTCAAGGTTGGCGATGTTGTCAACATGACGGGTCAGGCGGCACCGGCTGTTGCCAACAATGACCAATATATGGTCATTACGTCGTTGTCGGCGTTGATAATGGCGTGTGTCGTGTTGGACAAGACGCCGATTATCGCAAAGGCGGCTGGCGACCCGGTGACGTTCGTTACCGTGGGCAAGAAGACTTGGGTTCCCTCTATTGGCCACACCCGCGATTATTACACAGTGGAACATTGGTTTGGCGATATTGGCCAAGACGAACTTTTCCCCGACACGGTGTTTACCGGCGCTAATGTGGCGTTGCCACCTTCCGGCATGGCCACTGTTGAGTTTCCCATGATGGGGCTTGATATGACCACCGGCAACGCACAGTATTTCACCAACCCGGCCCCGCCTTCGACCGGGGGCAATCTCGCAAGTGTCAACGGTGCGCTGATTATTAACGGTGTCTTGGCGGGTCTTGTCACTGGCATTACTTTCAACATCAACGGCCAGTATGCTTACCCCGCTGGCGACGGTTCCGTTGGCACCAATCTTCGGCCTGACGTGTTGCCTGGCGTCTTGATCGTTACCGGCTCTATGACCGTTCTTTTCCAAGACGGCACTTTCCGCGACCTGTTCTTGAACGAAACGGAAGCGGCAATTATCGTGGCGTTGACGGCGGACAGTTCGGCCAAGCCGGCGTTCACGTCCTTTGTTATGTCGCGGGTGAAATATACCGGGTCCGACAAGGACGATACCAACACCGGCATGACGCTGACAATGCCCTTCCAGGCATTGGAGAACGTCACCAACGGCGGTGCCGGCTATCCCAACCTTCAGACGACTATCAGCGTTCAGGATAGCGCGTTCGCTTGACGCCGGCCTGAATAACTGCAAACCTAGAGGGGCGGCGCTTTTGCCGCCCCTTTTCATTTCAGGAAACCGGGCAATGACCAAGACCACTGACGTTGACGCAACCATGACCGACCTTGGTGACCTTGACACTGGCGCGGCGTCGGATGCTGGCACCGAAATTGAGTTGAAGCACCCGACCACCAAGAAGGCAACCGGCATCTTCATTGGCGTTGTCGGCAAGCACAGCCAAATCTTTCGCGACATTGTGCGCGACCGCACCAACGAACGCATCCGGCGCGAAGCTGAAAACGCCAAGCGCGGCAAGGACAGCGAACCGACCACGGCCGAAGAAGTCGAAGCGCGGGCCATCGAACTGTTGACGGCTTGCACCACGCATTGGCGTTCGGAAACGCGCAACACCAAGGGCGAAGTCATCGACAACAAGCCTATCGTGAAGTTCAAGGGCGAAGAACTGGCCTTCAACGCCGGCAACGTCGCCAAGATTTACACCGCCATGATTTGGGCGCGTGAACAGGTTGACGGCGCTATTGGCGACCTTGAACTTTTTATCAAGGCTTGACCGAACGCTTGGTGGAGTTCGCCACGGCGGACTTCACCCTTTCTGTCAAGCAAGACGACGGGCACACGTTACGCGACCACCTAGTTAATGCGTGGAAGCAATCGGGCATCATGCCGGATGAACTACGCACCGCCCCGCGCTTGCCGGAATTGACGGGCCATTTGTGGGGATATTATTTAAGACTTCACCGACGCCGCCAAAACTATGGTTGGGGCCATGTGCCTTTGACTTACTTGGAAGTGGAAGCTTGGGCGCGGTTGAACAAGGTTACACTTGACCATTGGGAACTAGACGCGATATTAGAGATTGACGACGCTTACTTGGCGTCAACAGTCAAGTCTTCCAAGGGGTCTTAAATGTCAACCGATATTGCAACCCTTGGCATTAAAGTTGACGCCAGCCAAGTTAGCAGCGCCAGCGGCGAACTTAAAATTTTAGTTGAAGTCGGCACCAAGGCTGAAAAAGCAACCGATGGTCTAAAGGACAGCTTCGGCGGACTGAAGACAGCGGTTGCCGGTCTTGGCCTTGGTGCTTTGATCCGTGAAGGCATTGACCTTGCTGATACATACGCCAACATTCGCGGCCGGCTTTCTTTAGTTACCAATGGCACTACCGAACTTAATTCGGTGACGGAAAAGCTGTTTGAAAGCGCCCAACGGTCGCGCGCCAGCTTTGAAGCAACAAGCGACCTTTACGCCAGCTTGGCCCGTTCCACCAAGTCGCTAGGCACTTCGCAAACCGACTTGTTGCAAGTCACCGAAACTATCAACAAGGCCCTTATCGTTTCCGGTGCGTCGGCTTCGACGGCCGAAGGCGCGCTTGTTCAGCTAGGCCAGGGCTTTGCCAGCGGCACCTTGCGCGGTGACGAACTTAACGCTGTGCTTGAAGGCACGCCACGCCTGGCACAAGCTATTGCCGATGGCATGGGCGTTACCGTTGGTCAACTTCGCGCACTTGGTGCCGAAGGTAAGATTACCGGCGAAACTGTGTTTAATGCGCTGAAGTCGCAAAAAGACGCGGTGGAAAAAGAATTTGCTAAAATGCCCACAACTGTAGCGCAATCGTTCACGGTGCTACAGAATGAAATTTTGCGTTATGTTGGCCAAGCTAATTCGGCCAGCGGTGTTACCGGCGTGTTGTCGGCTGGTGTTGCCGGTCTAGCGCACAATCTTGATACCATTGTGCCTATCATCGGCATTCTTGGCATTGCCCTTGGCGTCGGCTTCGTTTCGCGCGCTGTAGCGGCACAGATTGCAGCGGCCGAAACCGCTACGGCTATGGGCGCGCTTGGTGTTGCGGCGCGCGGTGCTGGCGCTTCGTTGCTAGGCGCGTTTGGCGGGCCGGTTGGCTTGGCTATTACGGCGGTGACTTTGGCTATTGGCGGCTTCATTGTCGAAAGCACGCGGGCCGATGCCGTCATTAGCACGGTCAACAAAAGTTATGACGAAATGCGCGCCCGCTTGGCCGCTGCAAAGACCGCCGCCGATGGAGCCGCCGCCGGTTCGGCCGGTGTGGGCAGCACAGCCGCAAGCGCCGTTCCTGGCGTTGATAGCCTGACCGGGGCGGTTAAGGGGCTTGCTGACAATCTGTATCGCCAGGCGGACGCCGCCAAGAAGGCGCGTATTGAAATGGCAGCAACGGGGCTGGCCGAAGCGCGTAAGAACGAACTGGCGGCGGCGGCTTTGACCCCGCAAGGCCGGCGTGGGGCTAATGAGTTTCGACGCGGTGACTTGCTGAACAATGCCGGTGTTATTTGGGAAAACGTTGTTGCTGGCGGTCGAAGCTTGCTAAGTGGCGGGCGCACTGACCGCGAAGCACAAGAAGCTTACCGCAAGTCGGTTGCCGTTTCGATCCAAGCCAAGAAAGACCTTGACGCGGCTTATCAGTCATCGAACAGCGCGGCGGCTGGCGCTGGCGCTGTTAATGCGGCTGAAATTAAGAAGCTTCAAGGCCAGGTTGATGACTTGCGAAAAATTCGCGGTCAGCTTTCCGGCAAAGAACTGAAGCGCGCCGACGCCAAGATTGCGGCCGGTGAACGCAAAATTCAATTGCTTGGCACTGGCGCGGCTGAAGACGCCGTGAACGCGGCGGTTGGTTCGGGCGGCACTGGCGGCGGCAAAACTGGCAAGACTGACGCACAGCGTGAATATGACAGCGCCGTGAAGTCTTCGGAACGTTACGTTGAACAACTACAAATCGAAACCGAAAACATTGGTAAGAATGCGGTTGAACAGCGGCTTGCGGCGGCGGAACGCGAAGCCGCCAAAGCGCCGACTGAAGCATTGCGTCAGCAAATCTTAGCCGAAGCTAACGCTTGGGCAAGTGCGACACTTATGCAAGAAGTCACTGAAGCCGCACGCAAAGCAACCATTGAAGCAATCGAACGCGAAACGAAGGCCAGCCAAGAAGCGCAAAAGGCTGGCAAAGAAATGGTTGACCAAATCGAATTTGAAGCAAGCTTGCAAGGTATGTCAGCGCAACAGCGGGCGGTTGCTACGGCAACCCGCGACCTTGAAACCAAAGGTATCAAGGAAGGAACTGTTGCTTGGATGCTATACGGCGACGCGATACTTAGCGCGGCTTCCAAGAAAGGTGCTTTGCAAGACCAAGCTGATGCCGCCGCTGGCGTTGCTGACCATATGCGCGCCGTGAATGATAACGTCAAAGCGGCAACGGATAGCTTCAGTCAGTTGTTCGGCACAGCCGGCGAAGGCTTCGCATCGCTTATTGAAATGGTGTCTGACTATGCTGAACAGTCGGCGCAAGCGGAAGCGCGTGTTGCCGATGCCCGCGCCCGCTATGGAGCCGATAGCGCCGAAGCACGCGCCGCACAGGCTGAAGCGACCGAAGAAGCGGCGGCGCGCGAAATGGCAAGTTATGGCACCGTCATTCGTGGCGTCAAAAGCATGTTCAGCCAAAAGTCAACGGCTTACAAGGTTATGGAAGGCGTTGAAAAAGCTTATGCTGCTGTGCGCCTGGCGTTGGCGATTAAAGAAATTTTGACCGAAGGTTTGCTAACCGGCGTAAAGGTTGGCGGTGCCGCTACTCGCATGGCCACTGATACCGCCGAAACCGGCACGTCAGTTGTCAACAGCGGGCTTAGGGCGGCGGCGCACGGTGTCGAAGCCATCGCCAAAGCCATCGCCGGCTTGCCGTTCCCGTTGAACCTTGTGGCGGGTGCCGCAACCGCCGCCGCGTTGGTGGCATTTGGCGTAAAGGTCTTCGGTGGAGGGGGCAGCAAAAGCGCGTCAGCTTCGTCAGAAAGTGACACCAAAGCCGGCACCGATTACACCGGGCCAACTGACGAATATGGCAATCCCACGTCGGGTTATAGCGTTTTGAAGTCGGGCCGCACGTCAGTTGCCGGCAATGATAATCAGGTGTATGCCGGCCAGGCGGGTTTTGCCAGTGGTGCCGGTGGCATCGGCGGGATTAACATTGGCGACACCAACTTGACTATTCAAGGCAATGTTGACCAAGATACTTTGCCGCTTGTTCAAGCCATGCTTGACAACCATAAAGACGCGGTTGTTCAGGAAGCGCGGCAAGCCGCCGCGCAAGACCGCGCCGCTAGCGATAGTCGCCAGCGCATAGGGGGTTCGCGGTAATGGCTATTATTTCAGTTCCCGCAAAGTTTACCTTCAGCAAAGTTAACAGCTTTACCCTTCAACGGGCAAGCAATGTCTTGCGGTCAAAGTTTACCGGCCAAGGCCAACGCATTGTTTACCCTTTCGCTGTGTGGATGCTTGAAGCAACTTTGAATGAAGTTGACGGAATAACCGCCGGCCGTATTCGTTCGTTCTTAGCGCAACTTGAAGGTCAAAAAAATACTTTCCGTTTGCCAGTGCCAGGCCATTACCGGCCACTTGGCGGATATACCGGGGCAGTTATAGCCAACGGTCCCGCCGCTGCCCGCGCGTCGTCTTTGGACGTTGACGGCATGGCAGCAAGCCGCATCGTTTTGACTGAAGGCGATTACTTCACTATAAACGATGAACTTAAAATGGTTACGGCTGATTTAATGAGTAGCGCCGGGGGTTCAGGCGTTATTTCATTCAAGCCGGCGCTTCGCAAGCCTGTTGCGGACAATACGCCGCTGACGATCATAAACCCCACGGTGTTGATGACGGCTGAAGATGACGACGTTGCCAGTTGGGGAATAGGTCCGCCGGTCAGGCAATCGGGCAAGTTCAATGCTATGGAAGCCGTTGACATATGACGCGCCCTTTGACAGCCGCGACTAAAGCCGCCTTCGACAAGCCGATTTTGCCATTGGCGGTTATCCTTTACCTTGACATTGAAGGCGACCCGCTTTTTGCTTGGACCGGCATTGGCGATTTGCCATTTGCCATTAATGAAACAGGCGACCCGTCACTTGACGGCAAGACGTTTTATGGCACCGGCAACATTATGGAAGTCAGTGAAGTCAGCGATGGCGTTGGCGGGTCCGACGCGCTTGAAATAAGCTTGCCAGGTGTTGACCTTGGCCAACCAATGCTTCGCCAGTTAATTACCAATCGCAAACGTTGGCAGTTCCGCCGCGCTGTGGTTTGGTTGATGGCGCTTGACCCCGATACCGACGCCATTGCCGGCAAGCCTTTCAGGATCAAGACCGGCCGAATGGATAAAATGCCGTACACCGAAAACGATAAAAGCGGAACGGTAACTTGTCGCATTGAAGGCCAACAAGCTTACGGCAACATTCCGTTGGCGACACGCTATAGCGAACAAACAGACATAAACCCCAACGACACAAGCCAACGCTATGTTCATTCGTTGGCGAATATGACGGCCAGCATTGGCACACTTTCAGCGCCTTCGCCCATTGGCCGGGGGATTACCAACTATTTCAGCAATTCAGCGGAAGTCAGATAATGGCACGGCTTGATAACTGGCAGAACAACCTTAGCGCCTTAATCGAAGACAAGCGCGCTGAAGCGTTCGACTTCCCAAGCTGGAATTGTCTAATGTGGGCATTTGCCAGCATTGAAGCTGTAACAGGCCGTGACCTTGGTGTTAAATACCGGGGCAAATATAAGAACGAACTTGGTGCTTCGCGGTTGTTGAAAAGAGTTGATGACGTGACGACTTCGCAAGCGTTGCTGGAAAAGTACCTTGGCGAACCGCGCCCCGTTGCCTTCGCCCGCCATGGTGATATTGTTCTAGTTGATCCGGTCGGCACCGGGCTTGAATTGCCGTCAGACATTGAACTTTTTGGCCCTGTTCCTGGCGTTTGCTATGGTGCCACTAGCTTCTTTGTTGGCGAGTTCGGCTTAGTGCAAGTCGAAACATTGCGGCTAGGGCAAGCAATATGGGTTTCATAGTCAAAGGCGTCAAGTCTGTTGTTAAAGCCGTTGGTAGCGTTGTTAAAGGCGTTGTTGGCGTTGTTAGCAAAGTTGTTGGTGCGGTTTTTGGTTTTGCTGTTGGTAGCAAAACAAAGGCAAAGG
>Ga0210040_10000842_pt1 | contig 49186 bp, 75 predicted proteins | sample CryGeyCG12114_NA_FD_185462 | JGI IMG/M metagenome (GOLD analysis project Ga0210040, IMG submission 185462) | Groundwater microbial communities from aquifer - Crystal Geyser CG19_WC_8/21/14_NA (SPAdes) (version 2) | ecosystem: Environmental > Aquatic > Deep subsurface > Groundwater | place: USA...
TGTTCGGCAGGTCGGCACCAGCGGTGATCACCGTGGCGCCGCCGACCGGACGATTCGGCGTGCGATCCGCAGGAACCTCGGGCGTGACCGGAGCGACCGGCACGACCGGCACGACCGGCGGAGCGACAACCGCAGCCTCGACGGGAGCGACCGGTGCCGGAGCAGGGATCGGGGTCGGGGTCGGCGCGGGCGCGGGGTTGACCAGCGTGTCGCCGCGGAACTCGGCGAGACGGGCGGCCAGCTCAGCGCGCTTGGCAGCGTCGTCCTTGCGGCGAGAGAACTCGTTGCGAACGGCCGTGGCGGCGTTGGCGAGCTCCTCGAGACGCTCGGTCGAGAAGGGCACCTCCTCAGCGGGCGCGCCCTCGGCCGGAGCCTGCGGGTCGAGCTCTGCCATGACCAAGTCCCGCAATTCGTTAAGCTCGTCATCCGAGAGCGACGTAACGTTGCTCAGGAGTTCCTGGATGCGGTCCATGTCTGTAGCCTTTCAGTAGCCGGAGGTTTGTGTTAAGACAGTTCCGGCTCGGCTACGACGAGCGCTTCCTCGATACTGTAACAGGCTACTGCGCTTGTGCAGCTTTACGAGCAGCCCAAGCTATTCGTGCAGATTCGCTCATGCGTTGTCTAGCTTCAGCTGACGGTGTCGCACGTACAGCAGCCGCATCTGCAATCTTTTGCTTGGTAACGTTGGTTAGCCTACTATCAGATGGACTTGAGCGTCTCGATCGTCGCAATCGCCTCTGCACGAATACGCGCATCCCGCTCACTGATGAGCACGGTGACGTGATTCTGCAGCTCATCGAGACGCGACTGCATCGACTCGTACTTCGCGGCGTGACCGACCATTCCAGCTGCAACCAGCGCGATGACCTCACCAGACGCGACGAGCGCACGCGGACGTGCATTCACCGGGAATCCGGCCACATTGACCTGGCAGCAGGCAACGAGATCGAGCTTGCCGTCACGCTTGCGCCAGTCGCCCGACGGCTCAGATGCACGGAATGCACGAATCTGCTCGGGCGAGATGTCCGAACGCATTGCACCGCAGACAAAGACGCCGTACTTGCCGTCCTTGGCCCGAACATCTGCCACGGCGGAACGCGTGTCGTCATAGTGCTTGACAGACATGGCCGGATCCATGTCGAGTGATGCGTGTCCGCCGATGAGGGTGAGCTGCCCGACCTTGACGTCAGCGCCTTCCTGCGTCCGCAGCGGCTTACGGTTGAAGTAGCGGTATCCGCTGGGACTGTGCGGCGGCTTGAGCTTCGGATTCCCGAGGTGCGGCGTGCCCCACTCAGCGATGTGCCCGTACACGCGACCATCGTCATCGACAGTCAGCGGCGTCGGGCCATCAGGCTCCTCCATCTCGAACCACGAGGTCGGCGGGAACAGCGGACCGGCAGAAGCAACAATGGCAGGCACTTCACCCTCCTCAGGGACGATCTCGATGGTGGCCTCCTGGAAGGCTGGCTTAGCAACCAGAGTGGCAGCAACGAGCCGCCCGTGCTTGATGAGCATCGACTCGCCGCCATCATCATCGGTGGAGAGTTCGTGCTGGAACTTGTCCACGTCGCCGGAGACACCGGTCAGGAACCGCTCCTTGACCTGGCGTGCCGCTTCCAGCGCGTCGGGGTGCGAGTCGAACACACCTTCCGCGTTGCCGAGACCGCCAGCTTCGAGACGCTCGACATGCATGATCTTACCGACGATGACCGACTGCTTGTGGCCTTCATCGGTGATCTTCTGCCAGAGGAGCGGCATGGGCGGCTCCTTGAACTCGAGAGCATCCATGGCGAACTGACGACGATCACCGCTGGGCACGCCCTCAGGAATCACGATCGGGATACGGAACTTGCGTCCCGTACCTGCACCGGCACCTTCCGGAACGATGACGTCAGGGTCAACAGCGACAGCCGCCGCGACGATCGCAGTGATCTCGGCCAGAGCCGAACCAACGAGCGCCTCGAGCGTCTCGGGGTCGTCCACCGTCGGGAACGCATTCGCGTCCTCAGACGTGATATCAGCCGGTCCCCAGCTGCCCTCAGCACCGAACATCTCGACAGCATCGTCAGCACCAACCCGGTAGGTGATATTCGCGTCAGGATCCCAGAAGTACGTCATGTCGGGCGAGAACTCCGCCGCGCCACTCGCAGTGATGGGTTCGGGCATGTCATTGCCTTCCGTCGATGTGTACGTGTCGAGAGGGTCCATGTTTGCAGCAGGATCCTCATCGACTGCAGGTGTTGCAACCCCGAGAGTAAATGCTTCATGCTCATTACCGACCGCTAGGACGATGTTCGTGATAGGCCAGGGCGATTCACCGCCGGGTGGGATGCCTTCTGGACGTTCACCGCCATAGCGAATCGTCATGTGCGGCGTGAAATCGTGGTCCTCACGAGCAGGAACCGCAGCTTCAGACAGTCGCTGCACCACGTCGGTGCGAATTGCGGCAAGACCGGGTGCATCGACTGCGTACCAATACGGCTTCGGATCAGCCTCGAATTCGCCGATCCCCTGCACCGTGCCTTCAGTAATATCCCAATGGGACGTCGCCTGTGCGACAGCCCGGCGCATCGCGTCGATCTGCTCGGGAGTGAACTCATCCGTGGTTCCCAGGTACGCCAGGGTCACATGGAGTTGGTCCGCGGGTTCGTCGTCAGGACCTCCTCCTGCAAGGACTTGAGCGACATCTGATGGCGGGAATACCGCCACCATGATGCCGTCTTCAGAACCGCCGTCACCAGCCACGCGTCACCGCCCTTTCACGCTTGATCGTATCGCGCTTATGGTGCAGGTACAGACGTGCTGTCATTCTCTGCAGTTACCGCGTCGGCTTGAACGGTAAGAACTCGTACATTTGTGCCATTGACGGTACGAATCTCATCAGACCGTACATGAAATGACAATCCACGCTGCAAAAGCAACTCACGTTCAGACGACCATTCTGGTGCTGCGTTGGGCAAATCTGCAAGACGCACTGCACAAGTGGTAGTTGCTGCTTGCTGCATCACAGGAGCTGTACTAAGATCACCTTGTCCGCTACGAAGCAAGTCGTTCGCCACATCACTACTAGACTGATATCCAGATGTAATGACAACTTCATCGTCAGTAAGACTTAGATTTCGTGCCGCTACATCGTATGCATCGCTTCCGGTCAAAACCCGCGTCGTCGCGGGCTCAGACTCGCGGGGTCTGCCCTCCGGGCGCGTCGTCGGGCTTCGTGCTGCCGCCGGGCACCATCTTCCGAACAGCCATCCAGCTGGAACCCAACATCAGTTCCTTGCCAGGCCAGGTGGTCGCACCCGGCGTGTAGCCGATGCGCGACACCTCCCATGGCGTGGGGAACTTCGTCGGGTTCGCAGCCATCCAGCGCTGCAGCTTGGCGAGCTCCTTTGTCACGTTGTCGTCCGGACCAAACATGCCTCGTGCACGGCGTGCCATGTAGGCAACGTGATCACGTGCTTCTACAGCCGTCTGGTAGTCGTATCCAGCGCTCGCCCACGCATAGCCACCTACATCGATGTTTGCATGGATGGTGATCTTTGGGACACCCTGCTGAATGAAGTAGTTCTCCTGCCGGCGGTAAACATCACGAGCGATGCCTTGTCCCTGCGCTTCATGGTCGAGACGCAAGTAGTCGTTGTGCACTTCAGTCGGGAAACCATCAGCATTAAAGTTGATGGTGCGGTTAATGGTGCCGACAGAGTTCCCGTCCTTGTCTCGAATGTTTCCCGCCAGGATGATCTTTCGTCCAGTGACGTACGACTCGCTAATGTCGATCCGGTGACCAGCGTTGCCGACCGTACCTTCAGGACCGCCGTTATACATCTTTGTGAACTGACGTGCGATCTGACGCATGTCATTGCCATTCACCGGAAGCTCCCGGTTGTCACGTACAATCTTTGCGAGATCAGGGCCGTCTGCAGCCGCAATCTCCTGTGCACGCGGACCCCAAGCAGCCCACGTCTCCGGGTCCTTCGAGCCAGCGGTCGTGCCGAGAGCAGATGCCGATGGCGTAGACGGACGCTCTTCACGGACCGGTACCGGCGGGGGTGTCGCCGGGTCGATCGTTGTACGCACGCGATCAGCAGAGACAACCGTCTGTCCACCACCGGGTCCTGCCAAATCAACTACGATCATCGGGCGGAATCGGCCCCGTACATCACGCTGATTGCGGATCTCGCTGACTGTACCGACGGTCGCTGCGTTGTTCCATTCAACGTGTGAACCAACCTCGATCGGATCGCCATCCATGGTAAGAGGAGGCTCCTCAACCGGCGGCGGAGTGTTCGCCACGCGCGTCGCGTCATCAACACGCTGTGCCGGTGAGCTGCGCGGAGGTATGATCGCAGGAGTTGGTACCGTCGGACCGGTGCTCGGCGTGACACCGGTGCGAGTCAGCGCATCAGTGCGAACAAGAACTGCAGCACCTCCGCCGTCCGGCTGAACGATCGCAAGACCGCCCGACTCTATGGTCACAGTACCAGTCACCGGGTCACCGTCCGCGTCGGGTCCCGTACGTCCAGTCACATGCTGTCCAGCAACAATCCCTTCACCGGGTCCACTACCGACAGGGATGTCTTCTACATTCTGAACAGGTGACAGATGCCGTGTGGGAATGACACGATTCTTGCCGTCCGTTGTGTCAGTGACCGTGGCGTACCCGTTGTCATCACGAAGCACAATGCCGGTGTGATCACCCCAGAACATCACCTGATCACCGGGCTGAGGACGTACAGAAGCCGGAGTAGACGTTGCGGTAGTCGGAGCAGTCGGAGCAGTTGATGCGTCCGCAGGCAGACCATCGGCATGCGCCACACGGTTGAAACGCGCCGACCGGTTGCGGCCCTCTTCATCCCTGAAGATGACGATGCCAGTTCCAGTACGAACCGACGTGATCGTGCCTGTTCGGCCATTGGCCGTGATCACGTCGCCCACGTTGAGCGGACGGCCGTTGCTGGCGACAGGCGCGTCAGTCGAGGATGCCGGCGCCGATGTTGGCACAGGCTTGTCAGACAGTCCACGAACCTGCTCGATCAGTGAGGCGAATCGACGGTCGAGCGCGCGATGGCGACGACGTTCATCAGCCGGGGTGTATGAGTCTGCAGCGTTGTCCTCATGGATGCTACGCTGTGCCTCAAGATTGCTGATCGTCTTGGCCTTGTCATGCACTGTGATGCGGCCATTCGCCACGGTGAAGCCTGAGTCTTCACCGTCCATCTCGACAACTTCGCCCGCGTACTCGACTTCACGAGCAAAGTCAGCGTCACGCAGGGGAAGAGGACGCCCAATAGGCGTCGGTGCCAGCGCTGGTGTCGGTGTCCCGGGGACATTGGCAGGTGCCGCGGGGTTTGCGGCAGGCGCAGGAGGCTGGTGCTGCTCTGTGATGGACGGCTCCGGTGACGCGTCTGCAGCGGGGGCGTCGATGTGCTGGACACGGCCTGTAGCCGCCGTGTGAGAGCGCCCCGTCTCCGGGCTGTCGTACACGACGAAGTCCGCGCCGTTGCGACCAGCACCAACACGGACAGCCGTCACCGTTCCGGTGCGACCACCTGCAGTGATGCGGTCTCCGACGGCCAGGGGTCGTCCGCTGGCAGAAAGCGGACCGGACGCTCCGGGTGCTGTACTGGTGGGCGCGTTGCGGGTTCCCGGCGCCCCGGGGGGCGTGTTGGTCGCGGGTGCCGAAGTGACGCTGACCTGGCGGCTGGGAACACGCACACGTGAACCATCAGCACGCTCCACATCTACCAGGGTGGTTCCTGCCGGACCCGGGTGGGCTCCGTACGCGTTGCCGACTGATCCGTCCGGAAGCTGAACGAGACCGTTCTTCTCGATGAAGCGACCCTTGCGGTCACGGGGGTGCAGCGCATCGTTCCACTTGCCTACCGTGTTCGCCACAAGGCTGCTCCGTTACTCAGGTCGTGCTGGGCGGACTGCTCTCTTCCGCAACGCCTTCGGCACCAGCATAGCTCGCTTCGCCTACCGTTTCGGCAAGCTCCTGCTGCAGTGCCGCGTCTTCGCTCATGTCGAGGTACCACAGGTTCGCGTCACCACTGTCGGGACGCGCATCGGGATCGTACACAGCGTTGGGAAGATGCTTGCCTTCCCACTCGTAGTGCGCATCCGCGACTCGTGCGAGAAACTGCTCGCGTGTCTCAGTCATCGTCCACTTCCTTTCGGGTTGTTGAGCCAATATTAACACATGTATGTGTTTAGGCTTGACTCAGCCCGCTGAAGCAGCTATCGGAACACCGGATGTGTTTCCGCGCTCAGGCGCGTTCACCATCTCAGGGTCGAGAACCTCAGGCAGCCAGTCGCAACGACACCCGCCGTGATCACCCGGGTAGTAGTGGGTGACGTACGGCCAGCCATCGGGTTCAACTGCCGCGAGCTCTTGGCCCTGCCAGGACTCGAAGATGGTGTCGTCCAACTTCACGTGCGGCTCGAAACTGTTGTCCGAGATGCCATAGACCCAACGGTACCGATCGCCAAGTTCCCAGCCGGTGGCCTCGAGAATCGACGTGCTCAACACTGCACGACCCGAATCCTTGGGCTCCGAGCGCGGACCGACAGCTCCGGCCGGAGCGTCCATGTGCGATCCGCCGCCCGCCAGGGTTGCGGCATCGCGCACGATCTCCATCGGAACATAGTTTCCGTCGGACTTCGGCTTGTTGAGGAATCGTCGCGTGAGGGTTACGAGCTGCCCGACGAGCCAGTCCCAAGAACGTTGCACGTTGTCCGATTGCATGGCCTTTCCGGCGTCCAGCACATGGCCACCAAGAGTTCGCCAACCCGTGTCCTGGGCCCTGGTCACCAGATCAAAGAAGCCCTGTCGCGCGTTCTCAATCGTGTCTCTAACGAGCTTGTCTTCATCCAGCGCGAACGTCGTGCGACGATCAACGGGAATGTACGAGAATACATGCTCTGACGGAACATCCATGACCAGCGACTTCAGCTCGCTGTCGCCGCGGATCTTCGACACCGTGCGGGCACCTGCTCGCTCGAGCGAGCGCTTGACGACATCATTGAGATGAACCGATAGCGACTCGCGCAACCGACGATCGGCTTCAAGCGCGTGCTCGAGACGTCGTGTACGATCACGCACGATCGGGCTGTCACCGATTGCAGTCGTGGTTGCCAGCGACTCTAGCAGTTCCAGGATGCGCTGCTGGTCAAGTCGCTCGCTCGCAACCTGCAGAACATCGCCTTCACCCTCACGAGGAGGCAAACTGCCTTCCGGCGGGGGCGGCGGATTCGTCGGACCCGTTGTCGGTGTTGGCGGTGCAGCTACATGATCCGGCCGCGGATCAGGTCCCGGCGTGCCGCCGCCTGCGGGCGGAAGTGACGTCATACTTGATGCTGCCTGCTGCTGCGCCATACGTTCAATCTCGCCGACCAGGTCGGGTGACAGAACACGAAGCATATCGATGAGCATCGTCGGTGTCGGCTGCCCAGCAAGCGATGCGCGACGAACGATCTCGGCAGGCCGTGGCGCGTCAGCGTCACTGAATCCGTGCACACGACGCCAGGTGGACCCGGAAAGCAGCATTTTGTCGTATCCAACATCTGCAGCATCCGACTTGTCTGCACGCGTGACAATCGCGCTAGGGTCGTACCAGACGACGACCTTGTTCACGAGCTCCGGATCAAATCCGCGTGCGATAAGCGCAGGACGCAGGAACACCGTAGTGAGTGCCTCACAAATGAGGACCAGCATCGGCTCGATGTACGACGTGAGGAAGTCTTCAGAGATGGTCTGCACGTTGGAGTAACGAACACCCGACATGCTCGTAATGAGATCTGAGGGAAGCTCAATGCCATTAAGAACGCGCTCGAGCGTCTGCTTGTACCGCTCGACCAACACTGGGTCGAATTCACGTGACAGCTGGACGTGAACGATACCATCTCTGTACTGGTACGGACCACGGATAAGAAGCGGCATGACCTCGGAGGGACTGTCCGTCTCACCGATCGGCTCTGTCAACGACAGCTCGAGCTCTTCCTCGAACGGATCGGTGTCGGGGTCTGTATTATCGCCAGCAGGGTCAGAAGACTTCTGGAAGCGAAGTTCGTCAGGAACGTACAGCAATCCAGCAGAAAGACTCGACTTGACGCTGGCTCGAATCAACCGCGAGATAAGCAACAGATCATTACAATCTGCAAGAATGCCGTGAAGTGCCGCATCTGCGTCTTCAGAGTACTCAGGATGCGTTCGCCAGATGCGCGCAACAGTCGCGTCTTCAGGCAAGTAGTGATTCTGAGAGTTTGTACCACCGCGACGTGATGTTACCAGACGAACACGTCCATCAGCCTCGAAACGAAGTTCAGAGACAGAACGAATTGACCATGTGCCGGAGTGCTCAACAAGATAGCACTCGCCAGCCACGAGCAGATTCAGGCATAACGCACGAATGAGGTTGGGCTGCCCGCCACGACCTCGACTCAGCTTGGACAGCTCGTACCGTGCAGCCGTGACAAATGTGCGACTAATCTCACCGACGTCGCCAATCGGGGCAGGCGTATCTGCGTCATTCTCAAAGCCAACAAACAAGCGAGCGCGCGATGCTACCGACGCATAGTAGTTGTACCCCGTCTTGATCTCAGCGATCTGGCGGTAGTATCCCCATGACAACGTTTGCGTCTGGTCGATTCCACGTTCACGCTGATTCTGCACTTCTTCACGTCGCTCGATGTTGACACGACGTGCGGCACCCACGATCGCATTCGGATTGCCCGAAGGATCAGATTCTCGTGAACGCTTCAACGGAGCCATCCCCCTCATCGTACAACAAGCATGTCATCGTGAGATCTTAGTGCGGACGAGCTGTAAGCGTGAATGACCGTCGAGACCGACCAAGACCTCTACGCGATGCAGTCATAACCCGTTCGGGAACAGCTCTCGGCGCGGTGCTCACCAATGGCGCTGCATTGGGACTTTGCGCACGAACGGTTGCTGCTTCCTGGGTACGCTTCTTGGACGTTGCATGCACAGTGGCCTGCGCCGGTCCAAATGTGCCGCCGGGGGGAAGGATCGCGATGAGGATTGCGTCAGAGTCATCGGGTGATCGCCCAATACGCTTACGAACTTCATCCTTGGGTTCAACGATGATCCTTCCCTTCTTGATGCGATAGCGAATGCTGGTCAGCTGGGACATCGCATCATCAGCGTCTTCGAGTTCGCTGAAGTCAAGCAGTCGGTGACGCAGCGCCTCACGCACGTACCAATGTGCTTCTGCACGTCGATTCTCGTACTGCTTGCTATCGACCGCTTGAGCCGCTGCGACGAACGGCTGCACAGACACCCCGGGAATGCGACGACGAATGTCAGCGATGAATCCGAAGCCGACACCAGTCGCATCGATGTGAATCATCGTGGCGCCCGACTCTTCTTGCGCCTTGACGATCAGATCCGAAACGTCCTCAGGCTCCCCAGAACGGACGGACCAGCGCCGCAACACGCGACGACCACGACGCTCACGGATGATGGTCTCGTCGCCCGTCTCGCTGGCTGCGATGTCCACCCCGAGCTGTACATCCTCGAGCCGACGCCGACGAGATGATCCGTTCATCGTGTCATCGTCGTCGTCCAGTCCGCCGGCGCGCGCAATCGTTACGTCACCAAGACGGACAACAGACATCCCAGACTCGAGCGGGAACTCAGCAGCGATCTTTGATGCCCACAGTGCAGAATCTTCGCCCCACTTGACACGCTTGTCCTCAACCCAATCACGTGACAGAAGAACATTCCGCAGCTTCGCCGGTACCTGCTCACCAGAGAGGTTCGGAGTCTCCCATGCAGGAATCTTCACGACAGTCCAGCCGTTGTACCGACCTTCCTCATCAGGCTCCTCGGCATGCTTGACGATGCGTGCAAACTCCGCCTGCGGGTCGTCAGGGTTGCCGATAGCGAGAATGACAGCGCCCGTGTTGGTCGCCAGGGTGTCGACACCGTTCCACAGCTCGTTCGGAATGGCACCTGCCTCGTCCAGAATAATGAGGATGTGCTCCGCGTGAAGACCTTGGAAGGTACCTGGTGCGTAATCAGACGGCTTACGGCCAAGACCGGCCATGTAGCCGCCGATCCACCACTCGGTCTGATTGACGCGACCAGGCAAGATGTTTGAACCGTCTTCGTTCTTCGCACCACCGTGAAGCGAGTTAATCTCGTTCCAGAGAATGGCGCGCACCTGCGTGTTGGTAGGTGCCGTCGTTACGACGCGTGCAGTACCGGGCGGCCACTTCGCAAGCCAACGTGCAGTTGCCAGTGAAGCGATGAACGATTTACCAGCGTCGTGGCACGACGGAACAGCGAGCTTCGGCACGATCTCGAGTAGTCGCAAGATCTCGCGCTGCTTCGACCACAAGTCGATCTTCATGACGTTCTTGGCCCACTTGACCGGATCAACCTCATCCGTCGACTGCATGAAGCGCGTTGCCAAGCTGGCAGAGATGTTGTCGTCCGTGATGGTCATCGCAGCACCGTGAACGGCCGGGCAAATTTCACAGGCTTAGGTCCTTCGGGCTCGGCTGTTACGTCATCCGGCTGTGTGCGAGCCGACATCATAGGCGCTGGCACGATGACCTGAACGGTTGGTGCAGACCACTCTATCCAGCTCGACACCGAAGCGCGCATACGTTGCAGACCTGCACGCCAGTCCGCTACTGTGGTGACATCGAAGACAATATGATCCCAATCTCCTGTTGCGGGCGCAATAGACTGTACGAACACCTGGTCAGTTGCTGCATCAGTTACGCAGTAAATGGTAGTTATCGCGTTTAGCGGTGTCCGCATGTACAGTGAAACACGTAGATGTGTTCCAGCAGGAACTACACCAGCAGGCAGATCGGCCGCGATGTACGATCCCCATCCTGCCGGTACAGCGGTGTTACGTGCCATTCGCCAGACAGGCGCGCCCGTCGGTCCTGTAGCCGTCGGCAACTGCCCACCGGTAGCGGACGCTCCGGTCGCATCACTGTAGATCGGACCGTTACGCAGTACAAGACCCGTGACAAGCGGATCAATCTCACGGAGAACGATGTCTGTCATTGAGCGAACAGCGCGAAGACGCAACCGCAGCATGTCGATGCTAACATCAGCCCGCGCAGCAACGGCACGGACATGAATCAAGTTGCCGGTCATTCCAATAGAGAAAGTTGCGCGCTGCGCACCATGCTCGAGATTTCCTATTGCACTGATGTTGACTGGCACAACAGCCCGAAGACGGCGGATCTGACGCATGCCGACACGAAGTTCAGCATCAACGTCAGCTGTCGTGTCTCGAACAATGGTCTGCGTTCCTGCAACCGCCAGGGCGTCAGTCCCGCGGATCGTGTCTGCGGCGACACGGCTGCTGGTTCGCTGAACGGTGACAGCATCGGTGATACGTGCCGCGTCGGTCACGGTCCGAACGTTGGTGCGATTTAGCGTGACAGCATCTGTGATGATACCCGCGTCAGTACTGAGACGGTTCGTGCCAATCGCTACAGCATCCGTGATCGCCGCGGTGTCGCTAACCGGGACGCTCTGTCCCATGACGAACGTGACCGCGTCAGTTGCCCGCGCCTGATCTGCAGGAGCGCGAGCGATGTCCTGAACTGGTGCAGCTGCATCCGTTACGGTGACCGTGTCAGTGAAGTCACGCGTGACGACAGCGCCACCGGAACCGATATCCGTGGCGGTGATTGCATCAGCAACGACACGAGCCGTCGTCCGAACGATCGTGATCGTGTCGATCAGTGACGCGATGTCTGCCGGAAGCCGTGCACGGTCGTACACACCGATCGCAACGTCAGTCACCGTCACTGCATCGGACTTGGTACCTTCACCGTACTCGTCCTGTGTCAGCGCCAGGGTTTCAGTTGCTGTAACCGCATCGCTAATGGTGACGAACTTGTTCTTCGTGACCGATGCATCGTCAGACAGTGTTGCGATGTCGATCGGGAACATGCCCAGACTGACAAGCGCATCAACCGAGTCAGTCAGTTGCGCTGTGTCAGCTGGTGTTGGTGGCGCCCAGTCATGCGCGGCTGATGCGGCGTCCGTGATGCTGGCCGTGTCAGCCGACAAACGCGTAGTCGTACGCGTAGTGGACACGCTATCCGTGGCGGTGACCGTCTCAGCCGCTACGCGTTGGCCTGTAGTGGTCGTGCTAGCCGCGTCGGTGGCCGTTGCCGCATCTGTACGACTCGGGGTGTAGATCGCTCCCGTACTGGCGGCGTCAGTTGCAGTGACGACGTCGGCCGCCGTAGCACGACGACCAGCCGACACGATGACGGTGTCGGTCAGCGTGGCTGCGTCCACACTCGTCTTTGCGTAGTCAACGGGCGCCACTGCGGCATTAACGTTGTCGACTTCGGCATAGTTGGGCGTTCCTGCATCACGATTCGCTACGAACTGCACCGAACTGTTCGGCGAACCATCAACCCAACTTGGTGTGGGAGCTGTCTTGCGGGTTGTCCACGTTGCGCCGTCAGGACTGGTGTCCCAGTATGTCGTACCGTTCGATTCACGAAGTCGCAACCACGCATGAGCGATCGGATCATACGGAACCTTGACCTGTGCCGGATCGTAGTACCCGGACTCGGCCGCAAGCATAAGTTCGCCAAGTGCAGGATCAATGCGTGCTAGGATGCGTGTTCCCTGCACGTTCGCATTGATGGTGAAGTCGATTGACGTCGATGCTGCACCGGCGGCCGCGTGCGGATACACACGGGCGTAGACAGATCCGCCCCTAAGCGTGTACGCCTTGGCCGTTTCGATGTTCTCGTAACTATTGACGCCAACAGGAATTCGAGCACGTCCACTGACCAAAGTCGTGTTCGCACTACGAATCGTGAAGCTGCCCCAACCGGAGCCGGCTGCTTCAAAGTCTGCGATGACGTCAAGAACTGTTCCGGTCGCGCTTCCACCCACAGGCTGTGGCGTCAGCCCAAGAAGATCGCGCGCCAGAGGCACCCAGTAAACTCCGGCATTAGGAGCTGACGCACCATAGTACGTGGAGACGAACGTGTTAGGCACGCCTGTGCTCATCTGCGGCGAATTGCCGTCAGATTCACCAGGAGCCTTGATCCAAAGAGCTGCACGTACATTTGTCTGGTCACTGACCGGACCAGGTGCGCGACCAAGACGACGACCTGGCGGGTTACACCATGTCTGTCCTGCGTCAAACCATGGCTGTGCGCCGGGGAAATCAGATGTAAGAGGACCGACACCATTGCGGGAAGTGTCCATGACAAACTTCTTGCCCGTGATGCCCAAGCTGCCAAGCTGCGCGATTACAGAGTTGCCGTATGCGATAACGGTCGCTTCAGACTCGTAACCGGAAGTATTGTTGGCAAAGCCAGCAATCTTGATGATGTCAATCTGTTGCAAGAGGCTGGCCTGTTCAGCCGCCGGAACCCAGCCGGACGCGTCGACATACACCTCAGCGTTCGGGATGTCTGCCAAGATGTCGATCGCCTGGCGCATGGTTTCGAGACGCTCAGCCTTTGTTGTGGCGTCAAGATTGCGTGCCAAGCCAAGAGCATCAGCTTCGTACACGATGATGGCTGGTGCGTTGCCTACACCGTTTTTGACAACACTCGTGATGAAGTTGAGGTATGCTGCCCGGTTCGCAAAGCCACCAGCGCTATACTGGCCATTGTCACGTCCAGGGATGGCGTACACCGAAAGAACAAGCGTCTTACCAGCTGCTGCGGTAGCCCACGATGAGACGTCGAACTGAGTCGTCCCCTCGGTGATCCACATTGCCTGCGGCGTGTTGGCAATCGGTGCAAGTTCCGGGTACGCACCAACAAGATTATCAACCTGGTGCGGACCACGCCAGAGGTTCGTCGGACTGATGATGCCGGCGATGACGGTGTCTGTGCTCGTGGCAGTGTCAGCGTGCGATACCGACAAGTTCTGCGCGACAGGCGCCGGTCGAAGAAGTAAGTAGATGCCGACAGATGTAGCCGCAGCTTGCGGAAGACCTCCCCGTGTTCCTGTCGCCGCACTATTGTTGAGCGGCGTTTCCCAGTATGCGGCACCAGACCGCCCAGCTGTCGATGAAACAGTGACTTCTTGCCATGTATCGAGCCACTCAACAACGTTTGTGCCGTTGACAACACCATTCTTCTGTGGTTCCCACTTAACATATGCGCCTAAAAATCCGGTTACGCCCCAAACCGGCATACATCCAGTTGTAGTAGGAGTTTGTGAAGGAATGCTAATAGCCGTGTTTGCTGCAGTCGAATCGCCGATGAAGTTTGTTGGAGTACCATCAAGCGGATTTGTTTGATCGACGCCCGAGACTGCCATCATTTTGAACGATCGAAGAACAGCCGGTCCAGTTACTGTTACAGATGACGCATTAACATCAATAGATGTTGCGATACGCCACATAAATGTGAAACGTGTAAAATCACCACCGGATGCTTGCGCATCAATAACAGACCAACCTAGAGCGGAAAATGCAGTATTAGCGCGTGCAGGAATAGCAATAAGCAAAAAGTCGCCGATAACCACATTATCTGGGTACGCAACAGTACTTGTCGTACCTGTCGCAGCATAAACAGCAATAGGGCCGATCTTGGGAGTTCCGATTGCCACGGTACCTCCCTAGACCGGCCCTATTGCCTTCTTATGTCCCTCTCCCCTGTAATGGGGCCGAACTGGCCGTGATTAGCGGCGGTGCGACTTTTGCACCGTAGCGCTGCTGCACGGCAGAGTCCGGAAGCTTCCGGACTGCTTGACCGTGCCGTTTGGCGCCTCGATGGTGTAGGTCAGCGCCGTGTTGCACCGCTGCTCGTTGAAGGTCAGCGTGACAGCACCGTTCTTCGTCGTGTAGAGGTAGTTCCCACTTGACAGACGAACGTACGTGCGACCGTTGTACGAAGTCGGCACGTTGATGACGAACTTCGCCCCATTCTCCGTCGGCGTGACCTTCTCGTCCCAAGACGCGGTCGGAGTCGGAGTCGGCGTGGGCGTCGGAGTCGGAGTCGGCGTGGGCGTCGGAGTTGGAGTCGGAGTCGGAGTCGGAGTCGGAGTCGAGATCGGCTCTGCCGGCGTAAGATGCTGCGTGATCTCGCGATCCATCACGCGAGCGAAATCCGAGCGACTGTGCCCCTGTCCCTGCGTCCACGTTGCGTCGGTATCGAACCCGGCATTCGTGTACCAGTTGTACCCACCGCGGGCGCCCCACGACTGGGTACTGTAGGCCTCGTCCGCCGTGCCAGTGTCGAACGACACGACCGTGTTGGCTTTGTACGTAGCCGAGAAGTTCACCACGACAGCCGGAGCACCACCGTAGGCGATGGGCACGGCCAGATCGACAGACTGCGCTTCACCGTAGGTTGGCAGGAACCAGCGCGTGGTCCACTGAGCGCCGGAGCTGTAGCCACCGATCACGACACGATCATTCTCGATGTCGTACTGGTTCTTAATGTGCGTCATCAGCGCATTGGACCACGCAGCCTTATCGACCGCATCAGGCTGACTCGACTCGTTGTACCAGCAATTGTCCGTACCATCACAATTGGGTGCGGGAGCCTCTGGCGTCACCAAGAGCAGGTTGTGCTGCTTTGCCACAGCAACGAGTCCCATGTCGCCGTCTGCGTCGAGAAGGTATGCGTTATTCGGGTTGTCAAGTCCATATCCGCCTGAACCGTCCCCGTACATGAGAAGACCAACGGTCTTCGTCCAGTCGAGACCTTCAGCGAAGATATGATAGTCTGACGTAAGACCATTCGCACTGAATGGTACATTGAGACGGTCCGTCAGCGGTCCGCCTGATCCGCCGGACGGTGCCGCGACCGCAGCCGTTGCACCGCCCAACGTGATCAGAAGCGCAGAGGCAGCCGCGACTGCCTTGGCCGAACGATTCATGATGTGCCTCTCGATTCCTGCTCGGTGAATCACTGACCTGTCAGCGTATGCGTCCAGGTGACAGTCAGGGTATCACTAGCGCCCTTGGATCCGATACCAGTGAGCAGAACTCGAGCGACAGTCGCACCCACCGCAGATGTCGCGTCAGTGAGCGCTTCATTCACGATGACAGCCTCGGTGATAGCCGTAGCCGATGAAGCCTTGCCGGCAGCATAGGTGACGCGATACGTCACAATACGACCACCAGACGTTGAACCCTGCGGGTAGCTGGCGTCGAAGGCCTGCTGCGAGTTGGCGAGGTACGTCACCAGAGCAGCACCGGCTCCCGTCTTTGCAACCGCAGTCCCACCCGTGCCCAGCTTCATTCCCGTGGGCGCTGCAGGCATGCCGCTGACACCGGCGCCGCGATCAGCGTACACCTGATCACCGTACGACGTGATGATGTTGTGAGCAGATCCCTGTCGCTTAACCTTGCCGTTCTCGTCCCGAAGCTCCCAGATCACATTGTCCTGGACGCCGCTCGTGTCATCGCTCATGTTGTTGCCTCTCTGGTCAGTCGCCGGTTACGACGAGCTCACCGATGGCGAACTCGGCAGGATCGCCTGCATCAAACGTGCGGGCAGTGGTGAGAAGTGCGTGCAGCCAACGCCAGGGGGTCGGTGCAGAATCGTACACAGCGAACGCGACGACGATTCCAGAAGGCATGTTCTCGAACCGAATGAGGTTGGTGTTGCGCACCGTGGTAACGCCACCGGCTGTCGCGGCCGGAGTCGGGACGTACACCTGACGTGAGTAACCACCGCCAACAACTTCGGTTCCTGGATTGACATCGTCACCAGCGATCGTCAAGAGTGCGATCTGCATCGGACCAACGGGGGCAACGGTCGCCTGTGCCATAATCCAGTTCAGCACGCGTTCCGCAGAGCTGTCGGTCAATGCAGCCATGTCACTCCTTCATCAAGCGTTGGGATTGACGATAGCCGGGTCAAGCGCGGTCTGCTGCGTGGCGTCCCGGCTTGTCTTCCTTGGGCTCGGACTCGGGTGCAGGCTCAAGCACTGCACCCGAAACAGTTGCAGGCAGTAATGCTGGACTCTCAGGATCACCAACCATTGATCCAGCGAGTCCCTTGAGGAACGAGAATATCGCGGCAGTTCCTGCACCCGTTGCAGCTGCAACAAGTTGTTCCTTGGAGTTGATGACTACCGTCACACTTAAACCGCCCAATGCGCCACCGGCTGCACTTGCGACAACGCGTTCAGCCAAGCGAGTCCAGAACACCATGGTGAACATCACGGACGCCATCCCAGGTCCCAAGACTTACCGATGACCTGCTTGCCCATGATGCCGTCAACATCAAGGCCGTACCGCGCCTGGAACTTACGCACTGCATCTTCCGTCTGCGGGCCAAAGTTGTTCGCCACGGGCTTGATGATCGGAAGAAGTGCAGGAACAAAGTTATAAGCGTTGTACCAGCGCTGCCAGCTCGCGATACGCGGATCAGTCATGCCGCGTCGGAACGTGGGCAAGCCGTGACTGTCACCGGCGTATCGGCCCGGCGCAGGTGCCGGCACCGGAGCAGGAGAACTACCACCGAGGATGTACCACGTAGCGTTCGAGTCGAATCCGGCTACCACCGTGGAGAACGAGATGTGGAAGTGAGCAGTGTGCTTGTTCGCACCGGTGTAGATAGCCCAGCCGCTGAAGTCCGGCTTGGTGATGCGGCCATTGAAGATGATGTACCCACCGTTACGCAGACGCGGGTCACCAGCAAGGCCAAGGAGGCGGAGCTGCTCTACGATCGCCGCAGCGTCGATACCATCTTTATCGACATCACGCGCCCGGACAACGCCGTACGCGCCGACAACGATCCACGGATTGTGATCCGAGGAACGCGTTGCGTGCGCCGCATCACCGATCGTTCCATCACTGGCCTTGTCACGTCGCGGGTACTTCGCATTAAGTGCTTCCACGAAGCGCATCGACGCGTTGCAGTTGCGCCAAGGGCGTGCGCCGCGGGGAACAGCCTTGCGCGGAGTGAGCTTGCGCTTGACGCGCCGCACCATCTTGAGTGCTCGAGGCGTGGGCGGCGGATTGGTGGGTGCGTCAGCATCGGCACCTACGTACTTGAACGGGTACGAGTGGTCCTCTTCACCAGCAGTGAGCGCGCGGGGGCCGTTCTGGTGCGTTAGATCGACCATGTCAGTTTCCATTCTGCGAGGCGATCCACGCGCGGATGCTCTTCCGAGCCTTATCGCGCTTGGGGATCGAGTACGGGTTCTTGTCCCAGGAGGTGAAGTCAGCAGTTGGAAAGTCCATCGGCACGATCGGCGACACAACGATCGGCGAGACGGGACCAACTGGCTCGGGCTTCGGCTTCGTGCGCGGAATGAGTACCGTGATGTCACCCTGCATCGCCAGCAGCCGCGTGAACGTCGGGGTGCTCATGGCGAACGTACCACGCTTGCCCCACTTGTCCGTCCAGGAGTTGTAAAACCACCAAAGATCAGCAGCGAGATCGTACTTGAAGCACTCGTACTCGTGACCACCAGCAGGCTTCCCGATCGCCTCGACCACGCCGTTCTTATCAGGATACTCCATCGACGAGAACCACATGGTGCCAACCGCCAGGGGGACTTCCTGAATGGCGGCGTGCGCCTCTCCGATAGACATTGCGTGTCGATAGCCGGAGATGAAGCCGCGCTTCACCAGGATCTTACCCAACGACAGCCCGTCAGTGCCGGTGTCATCCGGCTCGTACTGTCCTGGGAAGTCATCGATAGTGGTGATCTCTCGATAGAGATCCACGGCGTACGCCTGAGTGAGCATCTTCTGCTCGGTCGCGGTCAGTGTCGACCAGAACGGCTCCGTGCCAAGAATGCCGACACCGGTGTTCGGAACGCACGTACCCAGGTTGCCCTGATTGAGAACGGGCAACGCGCGCTTGTGCTCAACTGACTTTGGCTGAGCAGTTCGTGCCATGCGATATGCGACTGAGCGCGGGTCGTGACGGACATGCCGCCCCATACGCCGCTCAGGATTGATGATCTCTGGAATCAGGAGTTCACGGTCCGCCACGCGGCGATCGTACAACCTAAGCGTGTCAGCTAGAGAACGAAGATGAAGTCATCGTTTGAGTAGCGGAACAAGTCGCCTGGCGTGACATCCATCGACTCACGACCATCATTAAAGAGATGCATGCCATTGATGAAGTAACTGAAGTCGACCAGCATCGAGCAGATCATGTACCCGCTGCCCTTCACCCATCGACGCAATCGCTTCGGCTTAACACCCAGCGCCAGGAGGCCGAGGGCTGGGTAACACCGAAACGCGTACGGAACACCATCGAGTCGTCGCGCAGCCTTGACGATTTGTGTACGGAGATCAGCTTCATACACAGCAACTTCACGCTTGGTGATCACTACGTCGTTGCGGAGTTGTTCATCGACCCAGTCGGCAACGGCATTCTGCACCGGCTTGTCACAGACAACGATGCTCTTGTGCCCGTAACGTTCTGCGATGTGCTGGATCTTTGCGCCGCCAGGTTGTGCTTCGATGATCTCATCGTTGTCCAGCACGAGCCATGCATGCGTCCACCGGCTGCCGTCACCGCTGAGAAGCTGACCAAGCCATACGAACCAACCGACAGGACCGGAAATGCGCGACAACCCAAAGCTGCCCGCTGGCGGATCAAGTTCGACAGCAACGACGTCGGGAGCCGTCATCACGCGGCCTTCAGCTCTGCAGCTTCTTGGTACGTCAGCCATCCGTATCGGTGCGATCCATGCGTAGCACGCTGCAAGAGGGACTCGTCACCTAGCGTGCAGGTCAACGACAGTTCACCGTCTGGCTTGGTATCGATGACTTCGCCGGGGATCCAACCGTTATCCGCATGGAACAAGACTTCTTCACCTTGTTCGGGAAGAGTTAGGGAGTCTTCTGCATCCACTTCGGTTCCCCGTTCGGTGTCAGAGCAACCACAAGGGCGTCAATCAGTTCACAGATGACGTCCCTGACGCTACGGATGTAGATCATGCGGCGATCGTACGTCTGATCAGGAAGCGCGGACAGCCGACTGGCGGTCCGTTCGACTACGCTCAGTGGCGATGCGAGCAGCCGCAGACCAAGCACTTGCCCAGTCACCGGCGCGATGCTCTACCGTTCCATACCGGCGAACATATTCACGATGCGACGCAGCTAGTTCCTTGAGCTCACCATCTGTCATCGCTACGAGATGCTTCAGCGCAGCCGCCCACTCCACGCGTCGATTGCGAACGACCCACAATGGCATGCCAGCCCGCTTGAGAGCATCGTGTTCTGGCGTCGCGGACGCAATCACAGGAACACCAGCCGCGGCCATCTCAAGTGCCTTCAGCGCTGATTTACTGCGGTTAAAGCGGGTATCGCACAACGGAACGATGCCGATGTCAAGTTCACCGAGAGCAATACGGTACATGTCTGACGAAAGCCAGCCGGACGCTTCGATGTTCGTCTCTTCCAGACCAAGCGACTTAGCGATGTCTTCGCGCGGTCCGATGTTGCGAAAGTTCACATGACGCTCGTTCATGTCAACTGTCTGGATGAAGTCTCTTAACGCACCACATGTCATCTCCAGATCACCGGGATGGGTCCCTACATGTCCGGCCCACCCGATCGTGCGATCACCGATCATCTCCAGCTCGCGACGACGCGACAACGGCCGTGACAACGGTTGCGTGAGCATCGATGTAGGCACGCCGTTGTTGATGATGAATGTTCGCGTCTTGCGACCATACTGCTTAGCGAGTTCAGTAGTCGAGACCGTCAGAACATCTGCGAGCGCGATCGACTTATGAAGCCACATCGTGTTCTCTAACGGGTTGTTCTGGATGCTACGGTACGCCGAATTGCTCGTAGGCAGAACATCGAGATCGTCATCCAACTCGATAGCGATGCCGATGTCAGGGCGTCGCGCCTTGAGCCAGGCGATTGCTCCATACACGCCTGCCTGCAGCGGTCGCTGAAACGACACCACTTTCACGCCCGCCGGTACGTCAACACGACGAATATGATACTTGTTGTCCGTAAATGTCGCATCCGCTGCAAGATGATCTGCTGTCGTAACATGCACACCTAGGTCTTGCGCACGAGCATTGACAGCCGCCGCAGGAAACTTAACACGGTATTCGCCACATCCGCCGCGATCCGCATACAACGCCATCACGTTGATCACATGTACGCCCTTTCCCCGTGGCGTGCAAAGCATCGCCGTGCGATGCCCATGGCACTCTTAACGATGAGGATCGCCAGGGCGATGAACAACACCGCGACCCACCAAACACAGTAGACACAAATGAGGACAAGAGCCAACAGAGCAGCCAAGATGATCATGCGACTCTGGCATCCGCGAGTCGGATGCACGTCTTGCACTTCGGAATGTCAGCGGCCGACGTTACCGTCTTGACCTGAGTCCACGACGTGCCCCACGCCTGACGACAAAGCGAGAACGGGACAACAGATCGAAGATGCTCTTCAAGCGAGTTATGGCATCCGCGGCATTCTTCGGCGAAAGCATGTACACGCGTCATCTTGCCGACCGGTGCCCAAAAGATCTCGCCAGGCTGAGGCGGAATGGCAGGACCGAACGCATTGATAAAAAGGAGCTGCTCACCCTGTACTGGATCGATGTCCCAGCAAAACGCGCAACACGCCGCGCACATTCGGTCCTCAGTACTGTCGAACTTGAGAAGGCACGGCGCCTCTGCGTTCCGTGGACCGGGGCACGCGCACCGATGACTCGAGATCGGTACCTCGTCCATCAGAGTGGGCATGAGATGACGACGCGAGTGGATGTCGAAGATCGACGCTGCAATGTTCACACCGAAACGATTGGTGATCTCGATCACCGCTGTTGGCGGATTCACTTCTGCAGTCATGCGATTCCTTCTTCCTTGAGCTGGCCGGCACCCCGATAAGCGCATCCGGGAGTTACGGCACGTTCTTGCGACACATGCGACTCAGAGACTCCCCATCGGTGGTCGTCGCGCGAGAAGGAATCGAACCCCCGGCACGTGGCTCCGTAGGCCACTGCTCTTTCCACTGAGCTACCGCGCGATTAGTCGAGGTCGCCGCCGCTGCACCATCCCAGGACAGCGACGACGACCTCAGGTTGCCGGTTACGCAGCCAGTGGCTGCGACCGACTGGATCAGGCGCTCGCGAGCTCCTCAGCCGGAGCCGTGCTGGCCTCAGCCTCGGAAGCGACCGGCTTCTCGTGAGAAGCCAGGCCCTCCGGGTCCGCGCCGTTCAGCACGGCCTCAGAAACCTGAGGGCCGTACCAGCGGTAGCGAAGATCGCGGATCGCACGCTCGACCGCCGCTGCGATGAACTCCTTGCACTCATCGCGCGTAGCCATGGTCTTGCGATGGTCCTTAACGAAGCGCACCGCTCGGCGATCCTGCTCAGTGAGAGTGAACGTTCCCATGCGAACCTGCACTGTGTGCTCCTTTATCGTCGTCCGACTGCGTCTGCAGTTCCTGTTCTGGGGCTTAACCCCGTGCAAGCAACTCTAGCCTATTCCTGACGAGATGCAACCGTAGAGGACGAAGATTGCCGTCAACTTACGTGTTTGTTCCCACACGCTTTCAGCAATTCACCGTCGCAGTAACGCACGTTACGAATCATAGTTCACATGAACGTGATCGTAATGGTTCTGCGTCACACTGCCGCGGTCCTCCATCGGAGACCATCCGCCGCCGGGTGAGGTCATGATCCTCTGCTGCCAGATGACGTATTCGACACCGAGCTCATCCCAGTGATCGATATGGTACTGCGCAATCGCATCACCAAGTCCAGCATCACCCGGGACCATGTAGTCAAGCGCGTTGCCCGACGGATGTCCGTGCGGATCAATGGCGCTGGAACGCGTTCCGCCGATGGTGATGAGACTGGCACCGGGCACCTGCGTGAAGATGGTGTCTGCAGCTTCTTGCGCACGTGCTGCGACAGGCCCATAGCTGTTCACGATGATCGCAGTACCAAACGGCGGAGTTGCAACCTCAGCCGCAGCGACCTCCGCATCGGGCACGACTACAACTTGCTCTTTCTCTTCAGTGATCACCACAGGAACATCAGAATCAGGAGTCGTCGGAACAGAAGGCAGCGATACCTGGGGAACAACGTCAACGTCATCGTCCGGCGCACGATGACGACCAACAGTCAGCACCTGCTCCGGAAAGATCAAATTCGGATCAACACCCACAACATCGATGTTGTCCGCATACAGCGTTGGCCAGTCGGTGCCGACGTCAAATGCGATCCCGGACAGCGTGTCACCGGTCTGAACCGTCACCGTCTCGACAGACAGCTCGACCGGAACTTCAGGCGGTGCCAGGGGGACGGTGAGCTGCAGCACCTGGCCGGGAACGATCGTCCAAGGCGACACTATGCCGTTCAGCGCCGCGATGTCAGCCCAGTTGAGTCCAGCCCGGTCTCCAATGCGTACGAGCGTGTCGCCTTCCTGTACCGTGTAGCTGTCCGCGACGATCGATGCTGCCGCCGGAGCGGGCGTCTCAGCCCGTGCTGGGTCGGCCTCAGGCTCGGGTGCAGGTTCAGGTACAGGCTGCTCCGACATGGGTGTGTTGTACACCGCGGTCCAACACCCCTCCGACGCACTCCAGTCCGCCAGTGAACCACGAGCGGAAGCGATCTCCTTGGCACGAGTGAACTGCTGGTCGAACGTCGCATCACTCGCATGATGTATGCCGAACGCATCAGCCCACGTTCCATCTGTGATCTGGAACGCACCGCTGGCCGTACTGATTGGGTTCTCGGCAGTCGGGTCCCCGAACTCGAACGGAGCCTGTCCGTCACCAGCCTCGCAATCGGAAACGGCCTTCCAGACCTCCGGCGAGAACTCCACAGTTGCGCTTGCCGAATCAGCAGCAACCATCATTGTGAGCGGACTCGTCACAGTGATACCTGCGGCAGCTGCTCGCTGGACATTGCGCTTGGTCGTTGACGGCTTCCTGTGCTGGGCGCGAGACATTCGGCGCTCGTTTCTGAGGCGGGATGGATGACACCGGCCCGGGGGAAGCGGGTCACGCGATTGGTCTTCACGTGTACTTAGTGTCTTGACGCATATGGATAATACCAGGTCAACAACGCAGAGTACAAGATCCTGTGTCGGTTCTTGTCATGGTTTGCCCGTAGCTCGTAGTCATCTCCAACGGCGATGGAAGATGAGCGCGCAACCACAACCGAGGATCATGGCCATAGCTGCGACACCTGCCCCGTCCCTCGGCGACCCAGCCAACGCGACGACGATGCACACAACGACAATGCCGAGAATCGCCGCCAGGAGGAGGACAGCTGTTGATCCGATCGCTGGACGCGCGTTCGATCCTGGTGCTGGTGCGCCGTCAGCTTGCGTGACCTGGTGGCTCCGAACGCCCACATCCGTCGGATCACCTTCGGACGGATGCGTAAAGATCAGACCACCGGTGTTGAACGACTGGCTGATCGGCGGACCCTCGTGATACGGAGGCGGCGGATCACCAACGGTGTACACCGGTGGCATTGACGCATCCGATGATGCAGCATGCATACCACTCATGACGGATCAGACGTGGGCAACAGATCGCGGATGGCGTCCTTGTCCAGCCGGATCAGCGACCAACGCCCACGGTCGTTGAGTACCCAGCAGTAGGGCTTGCCGAACAGAACAACGGTTCGAGGCTTCCTCATGATGCCATTTCCTTTGTATCAGTGATGCGGGATGATGCTGGTCAGTCGTCGTACGGAGCAGAGCCGTCAGCCGGGCCGTCCGCGTCCAGCTTGCGTTGGTGCGCTGCAGTGATCCAGAGCTCGGTCAGCGCAGAGAAGGCGGGCTCGGCGTCCAGAGTTTCGTACTCATGGCGAGTGAGGTCGAAGCCGTGTGCAGCCGTTGTCTCCAGCGCCGTATCGGGCATACCGATCGCCTCGAGCATCCTGAAGAACGTCCCGTACTCACCACCGCCAAGCTGGCCAAGGACGCAGAACTGCGTGTTCTCGAGATCAAGAACATCGGTGTCGATCTTGCGGAACCACTCTGCGTCGTAAGCGTCGAGCAGCTGCGCACCCTTCTCGACGCGTGGGCGGAACTCCTGGACGATGGTGGTCATGATTCCTTCTTCCTGATCGTTCGGTGACAAGGACGACGGTAGCCGCCTGATGACGACGTGTCAACTGGTCTAGCGCCCAGACAGTTGCCCGAGGACAGATTCCGGCACCAGACCGAACACTACGTCCGCAGCGAGCTGCGCGTCCGCGTACTTGTACTTCTCAGTGATAGCCGTCACACGACGTTGCGCGGCCCATGCCATGGTGATCTCTGCCTCGGTCGCGGGAACGCGCTTACGACAGGCCATGACGCCTCCTAGACATGAATGATGGCGATGTGGATCTCAATTGGGCGTCCTACACTGATCCAGTTGTCATGCAGCATGTTCCACTGCACGGTGCCTCTCGCATGCGCACGTTCGTTCTCACGGCGGAACGTCGCGGTGGTCGCATCGAGGAACGTCAACACCAACTTCTCCGTCGGTATCTGCCCGTGATCGGCCATCAGTGTCATGGTGTGTTCACCTTCTCTCCATCAGCCTGAGCTGCCAGCCAGCCAGGTTCATGCTTGCGGACCTTCTTTGCTCGGTGCCAGAGGTTGCAGTGATCACACCGGTACACCTCCCACAGACGTCGCTCCCGTGGATGGAGAGTCGCACGTGCTGCAGTCGGCGACTTGTACCGATGCTTCCACTCCCACTGCCACGTGCGCATGGGCCCTGAGCCATATCCCTTCTTGACGCGACAGCATCGAGGTACGATCGCGGGGTCGGGCCGTGCTGGCCTCTCCTCGCGTGGCTCGTGGTTCTTGGCAGCCGCACATGCGAACGAGCAGTAGAGACCAAGGATCGGATGAAGGAAGCCGAAGAACCTGCGGCATGTGTAACAGCGCTGCCGTTCAGGATACTTGTGCTCCTTCCCGTAGGGATGGCGCATGCGTCCAACCTACCGTGACTGCAGCGTCATCGTGGCGCGCGCCGACTTGAGCATGTGATCGCATGAATGACAGAGACCAGCAATGCAGTGCGTGATGCGTTCGCACATTCGACACGGCGCCTGCTCTTCCTTCGGCTCCGTCTTGGGCGTCGTTACCTCTTGACCCAACGCGTTGGCCACCATGGTCCCATCTCCTCTGCAGATGTTGAAAGTGTCGATCCGATGTCAGCTCTCAGTCGATAGTCATCAAGCAGGTGATCCAGCACACGCCATGCGTACATCATCTGCGCATCTCGTATTCGGTACTCGATCGGACCGCATTCGTCACGCTTGGCCTTCAGCCATGCCTCGACATCACTGCCTCGATGCGGAACATGTCGCTCCCCGACCTCCCCGTCCGGCTGGGTGCCGCCGAGCACAGCCAGCAGCTCGTCGGCCTTGGCGGCGAAGCAGGAGGGGCAGAGCACGCCTTGCGCCTCACGGCCCGGGTCGCCGCCGACGACGTGGTTCCAGAGTCGGTCGGGGGCGAACCAGATCGGATTGGGCCGCCCGCACTGCTGACAGCGGCTGTCGCCGTCCTCGGGCCGCCATGCCCGCTGCTGTTCCCCGTCCCCGGCGCGACCGCCATGGGTGCGGATCAGCCGCAGGAGCCACTCGGCGTCGGAGTGCAGCCCGGGCCAGGACCCGGGGTCACCGGCCAGGGTGGCGAGGAGCTTCGCGGCCAGCACATCCGGGCGGGAGTCATGGGCGCCGACCCCGGCGCGGCCGGAGGCATCAAGGTGCGGTCGGTTGCAGGGGCGGCACAGGTCATCACCGGGCAGGTGATCCGGGTTGGCCATGCTGCACCGCCGACAGAGCCTCAGCGAGCACTGCTCGTTGTGCTGGTTCATGACCACGCCGGGAGTGCCGCAAGAGCAACCGCCGTCAATCCACTTTCCCTCGTTCTGCCCGTTGTCGGGCCGGTCCACGGCGGTCACCGGGTGCCGCCGAACCACTGCCGCAACAGCTCGCGCGGCAGCTTGGCTGGGTGTGCCTGGCAGCGCAGACAGGCGGCGACCTCACCGGGTCCGTCGATACCGTCGAAGGCCACACTGCCGTCGCTGCTGATGCTGCCCATGCCGAGCACTGCGAGCGCGGTCCGGACCTCGGCCTCGTGCGCCGGACAGATGACCTCCGCGATGTCGCCGATGTTCGGATGGGTCCAGTGCAGGCGCATCAGCTCACCCACGCCGCTCACCGTCCAGGGCGGCGCGGGAAGCGTGGTACGGGTTGCTTACCCGCGGCACGCCCCACTGGCACGCCTGGTAGCCGTCGAACCAGGCCGCCTCGCGCACCATCCGCAGCGTCTCCGCGTCAGCGGACGGCCGGGCGCCCCGTGCCCAACCGCCTTTGATCTCGACGGGAACCCACAGGACGCCCACTGCGTCACGGTGCGTCCTCGGCCCCTCGTCCTGCCCGTTGCCGGGCCGGTCCACGGCGGTCACCGTGGAGTCCACGGGCTGAGCTCGGCGTCTCCGCGGACGTACAGCGGATGCCGTGGGGCTCCGGCCTTCGTCATGCCCAACGCGAGCAGCCCGCCGGCGACCCTCCGGACCTGACGGCCGCGCTCGGCCGCCATGACGTGCGCGCCCCACGCGGCGATGACCCGGCCGCCCTCGACGTCGGCGAGGCTGGCCGCCTCGGCGATGTACTCGTCGTTCACCGGGCCGATGGGGTCCGGGTGGCGGAGCAGCGCCTTGGGATCCGTGGAGCGGAGCGCGAAGAGGTTGACGACGGCGAGCGCGCCAGCTCCCCACCCGCGGGAGAAGCCGATGCAGCGGCGGATCGTTGGGTCGTCGACGTCCGCGGTCGCGGTGGACGGGTTGAGCATGATCCATACGTCGAGCGGGCCGTCGCTCCATGAGCGGCCCAGCTCGTAGCGGTACGTCTGGTCCGCCGAGATGGTGGCCCAGGACGGCCCGCGGGCCGCCCGGACGTCCATGTCGCTCACCGGGTGCCGTCCAGGGCGGCGCGGATCTCGGTCATGGCGGCGTTCCAGCCAGCGGTGTACAGCCCGCCGTCGTCCACACTGCTCGGCCCACTCACGTCCCGCACCCGTCGCACCGTCTCCGCGTCAGCGGACGGCCGGGCAGCACGCACCAACGCCACGCACTGCTGTCGCACCTCGACACCCGACCCGAGCGGGTCCACGGTGTTGAGGATCTGGCGGGCGAGACCTTCGGTGTCAGCGGACGGCCGGGCAGCATCCAAGATGGCCACGACGTCGGCAGCCAGTTGGTGCTTGACGTCGTGGCGGCCGGTGCCGTTGCCGATCACGTCTTCTACCCGCCGCAGCTCGTCGTCCTGCCGCACCTCGGCCGGGGGCAGAGCAGCTAGCGCAGCAGCCGGATCGAGCGGCGTGTGGTCGCGGTCGGCGTGCTCAGGGACGGGTGCCCCGCAGATTAGGCAGGCCGCGTTCCACACCTCGGCCGGGGAGGCGGGTGCTCGCGTGGGCGTGATGTCACCTCGCTGCGCGGCGTAGACGTCCGTGGCCAAGCCAGACCACTCGTCGTCGCCGCGGTCGAAGTAGCGGTCGGCCACCTCCGAGGCGATGCCCCACTGCTGCGCCTCGTCCTGCCCCACGGCCGCGCATCCGGGATGGCATCGTCCGGTCTCGGCGCAGTGCGGGCAGGTGGCCGCCTTGCGCGTCATGCCGTCGGAGGGCTCGGGCGGCAGGGCATACCCCATCGGGCAGCCTGAACGGTGGTTCCACGGGTTCTGCCAGATGTGCACGTTCAGACCGCACTTGCACAGCTTCCCGTCTCCGGGCGGGGGCGTTGCGGCGGTCACGACTGGGCTCGCAGCCGGTCGATCTCGGCGGCGATCAGGGCGCCAGCCTTGACCAACTCCCGCACACGGTCGTCTGGCGTTGGCTTCCACCATGAGCGGTGCCAGGGCCACGCGACGGGCACGACGTGCCCGTCGCGGTAGTGCAGCGCTCGGGAGATGCGGGGAGCGGCGTAGCAGGCAGCAGCGGCGGCCAAGACCCCGGCGGGGTACTCAGCGTCGTGCTCGGGGGTCCAGCCCTCGGCGTCGATCTGCCGCTGCCGCTCGGCCGCGATTAGGTCGGCGCCGGTCGTCGGGTTCTCAGTCATGATCGGTCTCCTCGCTGGTTGTGTGGTGGGCGGCGCGGAGAGCAGCGGCACGGTCGCGGAACTCGCGCAGCACGGCCGCGTCGGCATAGCCGGTGCGAACCGTCCAGTCAGCCATCGACGTCAACGCCTCGGCGGCGGCTTCGGCGCGCAGGCGGCCCACCAGCTCGGTGAGGACGTCGGCTAGATCCATGGCCGAACTGAGCCCCACTGCGCCGAAGCAGTCGAGTACCACAGGCTGACCGAGCAAAGTTGCGGCCAACCTTTCCGCGATCTGTTCGCGGCTAGTCGGCGCGATCATGAGCCTGCCACCGCGGTGAGAGCGGTACGGAGGGCTGTCGCCCGCGCGCCGATGTCTCGAGCGGCTGCGACATCACCGGCGTCGGCGTAGTTCCTGGCTCGTCGCGCCCACGTCTCGGCGAGCTCCGCCACTGCCCGGATGGTGTCGACCAGGGCAGTCAGCGCGTTCACCGCCGCGACGATCAGCGCCGCGTCGGCGTGGTCCACGACGAGAGCGACCTCATCGTCAAACCCGTCCGGAACGTCGGGCGCCCAAACGCGCCCCTCGTGCTGCATCCACGTCTCGGGCTGCTCGGTGTTGTACGCCCACGCACCCGACGTGGCCTTGGCCCGCAGTTCGGTCAGCTCGTCCAGCCAGGCGGTGAGGGCGGTCGGCGCGGTCATGCGGTGCCACACACAACGGCGCGGATGGCGCTAGCAGCATCCGCGAGAGTGGAAGCGCACCCGCGGTCGAACTCGTTGACCCCGGGCGGCTTTGCCAAAGCCTCGAAGTTGGCGGCCAGCTCCAGCACCCGTGCCACTCGCGGGTCGGGCTGGTCCCGCAACACGGCCAGAGCGGCAGCAACGGCGTCGTAGTTGAGCAGCCAAGCTGCAACCGCCGTGCCCTTCTCGAAGTTCAGCCCACGCGATCCCAGTTCGGTCTCCAGCGCGTCGCCCAGGGCGCCGATCAGCAGCACCTCCTCGGGCACGGGCGCCGACTCGAACGGTGCGATGCGCGCCTCGAACACGGCATCCGGGGCGGTGGACATGTCCACGGGGGTCATAGCCACGCCTCCATAGCGTCGAGTTCCGCGTGAGTCAGCCCGGTCCGAAAGTCGGGCCGAACAGCGAGCACATTCGGATGCGCCTGCACCCAGCCGTGCGCTTCTCGGTCGTAAGGTCCGTGATCGTCGTCAATCCAGACGATGCGACGGTCGGGGTCCGATTCGGCGATCTCCCGAGCGTGGTGCAACTTCCACCAGCCGGGGAGGCGCTCCGTCCGGTGCTCGGAGTGGGTGACCAGGCCGCGCGGGAGGCCCATCGGTTCGGCCAGCAGCCTGTCGGCGTCCTCACACCACGTCGTGAGCCACTGAATCTCGACGCGCCCTTCGTCGTGCAGCGCCCGCAGTCGGGAAACCACCGACGGGTCCCAACAGATCCGGTAGCCGTTGAACATGCCCGTCTCCCACCCCGCAGGCAGCTTCATCACCAACCCGTTGAGCACGCCGTCCACATCCAGCAACAGCAGTGGCTTCTCCACGGTGGTCATGACGCCGGCTCCGGCGGAGCAGGACGGCCGGGAGGCGAGAGCGGTGCAGTGGTAGCTGTGCCGACCGAATGAGCCGCACACCGCGCACGCCCGCTCGTCGTCCTGCTGCGCCTCGGCCGGGGGCTCGGACGGCGCGGCGGGGCACTCGTCCCCGCACACGCCCCGGGTCCACTCCAACCCGATGCAGCAGCGCGACAGCTTCCCGTCTCCGGGCGGGGGCGTTGCGGCGGTCACAATGGATCTCCATTCTTGGTGATGCGATCAGCGATGACCTGCGCGAGAAGGGCAACGTACTTCTCCTCGGCTTTCTTCTTCTGATATGCACGCTCAGCGAGCATCATCGACACAGCGAAGAGTAACGCAGCCGAGTAGTGCCAGTTGTCCAGCGGCCAGCACGCGACGACCAACCCGAAATAGCACAGGAGCTGCACGGCGATACACACCGTGGTCATTTGGGGCTTGTGCAGCTGCACAGTCATGGTCACCAGCTCCAGGGGTTCCACCAGTGGTTCACGGACTCACGGATGACCGGCTTCATCGGACGGTGAACGCCGGGCGAGTAGTCGCAGACGATGTCGTTCACCGACAGCTGGTAGGTGCACCACCAGTCGGTCTTGTCAGGGCCGACATCCTCGGACGAGATGTAGCTCGTGTCGACGTCGATGCGGGGTCCAGCCGCCGCATCGGATGCCGTCGCGATGGAGCTGCCGAGGATTGTGGCGGCAACTGCAGCCGTGACGATCGCGGGCAGAGCACGTCGCATGGTGCTACTCCTTGGTGTTGGTGTCGATGTTGGCGGCGTCGGTGTCGACGGGACGAAACTTACCGGGTCCATCCAGTTCAGCGATGAACGACGGGTGTCCGTGCTGATCGCGCAACGTGCTCTCCATCGCGGCATGCGCGGCATTGATCTCGCCTGCGTCAGTGACGCGCGAATGCCATCGATCGACCAGCTCGCGGATCTCATGCGGCGTCACGACAGCTCGTTGACCGCATCGGCCGTGATGTTGAAGATCTTCTCCGCGATGGTGAAACCGGCGCGATTCAGGAACTTGTGCTTCGAGTTCTTGGTCTCGCGGTGCATGACGCCGGCGAGCGTGGTGAGGAACACCGCGAGCTGCTTCTTCGGCGGCCACACCTGCTCGGCGGCACGGATGGCGTCCGGGACGGCCTCGGTGATGGCGTCCTTGACGACCGTACCAGGGGAATTCTTCGTGTCAGTCATGACTTCCTCTTCACGGTGTGACGAACCTGCACGGCGGAGTGCCGAGCAGGAGTCTTGGTCGCAGCGTGACGTCCAGCCACAGGCTTGCGGATCGACGCGATGCCGAGGGAGACCAGCGCCAGGAGCAGCGCGATCATCACGAAGGTGTAGTGGGCGACGGTCTGCACGGCGCGCTCGCGGCGAGTGGTGATCACGACGGGTCCTCAGCGGGACGCGTGCCGACCTGCTGCTTGAGGATCTCGAGACGTCCCTCGATGCGCCCGGCCTCGTACGCGTCGTCCAGCGCTGTCTTCACGGCGTCGATGGTCTGCTGACGCGTCGCGCCGTACGGCAACGTGTCGAGTACGACGCGTGCGCGGAATCCTGTATTCATCTGCTTCCTCTTCCTGGGTTGTGGTGCTGAGAACAACCTAACAGGCCGCGCGTCAGGCGTCAACCGCAACGCGACTTACTCGCACGAATCTGGCGAGACCGTGTCGCCCTCCTTGAGACTGCTGACTGCGACACGGGCCAGCTTCGTGGGCTGGACTTCGGTGCGTGCAGGCCGGTTCGGGACGAACGTGTCAGACGTGGAGTCGTAGTCGGTGATGGAGTCCGGTGTGGGCATGCGTTGAACCTAACCTATGAGGGAGGGGCTGTCAACCGTCTTCCCGTGGCCAGGGGCGTTCTTCGCTCCATTGCCAGGTGTCCAGTGCGTGGTACGCAGCGTTCTGCGCGTCGTGCAGGATGTAGAACATCGGCTCGGGTGGGCGAACCATCATCAGTGCCTTAGCGATGCACTTGCCCGTCTCTTCGATCGCGGCACCGGCGTTCCGACGCCACTCCCACCGTTCTCGACACGTCATCAACGCTTTGTTCCATGTCTCACCCCGCTCCTGTGCACGCTCCAGCCGACGGCACACACCATCTTCCAGCGGGTAGCCGCACAAGCAGTGCGCCGGATGGTTCGGATCGCGGATGGTCATTTGGCCAATATAACATAAGATACGTGGTGTCAACCGCAGTTTCCGGGGCTGAGCGCACGAAGGCGGAGCCGATGATGTTCTCGACTCCGCCTTCACGTGATGCGTGTGCGTTACTCGTCTCGACCAAACGCTGTGTCACGCGCCTTACGCAGTTCGCGAATCAGATTGTTGATACCAGTCCGGTCGAGGTCACAGAACCAGCCGGGCTCCACAACGTCCAGATTCTTCCCGTCTGAGTCAACAAGTCCACCTGCCGGGTAAACCGTCGCGAGCTGCACGCCACCGTACTTGTTCCATCCGACAACAATCATGAAGTCCGGATCGTTCGGAGTACTTCCCGTCGGGTTGTACATTCCTGCATGCATCGTTGTTTTTGGCATCACGCGCTCTATTCCGCCCATCACGGGCTTCGCCCAGCCTCACGCCGGGGGTGAACTGAACCTAGTTCACCAAGTACATCTGGTCAATCCCACACTACGCGAGCTGTGGCACAGAAGTTTCCGGGGATCGGGGCGAAATTGGGGAAATTCTGTACGGGACCAGCGCGTGTTCTGAGCCGATCTTGTGATGGACGCACGTGGCTTGGGTTGTGATCTTGGTGCAGATGTCCCAAGATCTTGTCAGATTGTGCCATACCGTGACAGATCACGTGTCATCGTGTTGGCAACCTGTGCAGCGCATCAGCCGAGAGGCGCGCCATTCTCGTCTTGCCGTCGAATGGCGAGTCGGTCTGGGCAACCTGGGATGTTCATTCCTTGTGGAATGGGGTTCACAAGCAAAGCGTTCACAGACACGAACACCCAGCGCCTGCATCCACACGTGCTGGCGTGCTGACTCTCCGGGTACGGGTCGATGTGCGCGCAGACAGTTGACGACATGGGCCCATCAGGTCCTCTCAGAACTTGACTGGAGCTGGCATGGGTGAGTCGACCTGACCTTCGACCACGATCGGGCTGGTGGCCCGCTCAGCCGCTACTCGCACGGGCTGGCCGCTGGCCTCGTCGCTCATGGCGCCGCCTTCGATCGCTCGCTGCAACTCGCGACCGATCGCCGTCCGAACCCTGGTGTCATGGGGGTCAAGACCTAGGGCTGTGATAGCTCGCACAAACGCTTCCTCAAGCTGGTCAACGCCCTTCTCTGCAAGCCTGACACGCCTTTCCTCAAGGCCTGAGCGCACAGCTGCAGTGGCCACCTGAGCAAGGTGCCTACGCTCGCGCTCAAGTAGCTCCCACCACACGTTCACCTGGGCACGCTGCTCTGTGCGCTCAAGCGTGTAATTGCCTCCCTGCCCTCCTGTGCGCTCCTCTTCGAGCTGCAACGCTTCCTGCCACACAAGCTCTTCCTTGGTAAGCAAGCGTACCTGTTCCTCGAGATAGCGCACATAGCCTGCACTGCGTGCAATTTCTTCCATTACCGCAGCGCCAGGATCTACATAAACCATAGGTCCCATGTCAGGCATCTCGTGCTCCCACTTCCTGCGTTGTGCGTCCTGTGTCACAAACATCCCTGTGCTGATTGCCAGGGCTGTGGGGGATTGGCCTACCTGCGACGCAGCAGCTCGCTGCAGACGGCGCCAGGCTCGAGTGCCTGGCTGCCCAGGTACCCGTGCTGACGCCCCTTGCGTCCGTTTTGGCACAATATGCACCCCGTTCTGGCCTGCACAATGTGACAACTCTATCGCATACGCGGGCATGCGTGTGCGGATGGGCGCTCGTGAAGCGTTGTGCGCCTGGCCTACCTTTCCCCCCTTTGTGTCCCATGTTCCCAGATATCATAAGTTATATTCCCCGTCTTCATCAACGGCGCTGCATTCTAGGTCCGGCGCGTTCCATGCAAGACCAGCGTCCCTCAGGCCCAAGCCGCTCATGACCACGTTCCAGATCTCCGGCTTCCGAACGTCGTACCCACCCGTGCTGTCCGGGATCGTCAACCGATGACCATCCCACATGATCGACGCGCAGTGGGTCATGACAGTCGGCTCATGCCATTCGTACGGGCGCTGTGTGATCTGATCCTGACCACCAATGCACCGAACGTTCTCGATGTCCCGATCCGCGCCCGTGCTGCCAACCCGCATGATGAGATGTTCGTTCGCACAAACGTCACATCTCATGATCCATGCGACCGGCAGCACATCCAACGTACTCGCCCACTCCCGATACAGCGTGGTGCAGATCTCGTGTGTCCTGTTTCCAGATTCCTCGTGAACAGATCCTGCCCGATCAAACATCGTCCGTTCCTCTCGTCGTTGTCGCATTGTGCAGGCCCCGTCAACCAAGCTGTCAGGGTAGCTGCATCAGCTAACTCTATATACGAACCTTGCGTATTTTGTGTCATCACTCGTCGTATACGGATTTACTATATTACCCTGTCTACTCTGTCTACCCTGACAGATAGTAGTTGTATATAGCAGTTGAAGTGGGGAAACACAATTTGTGCAACCCGTCAACCACTACCAATCTACGTCGCCATTGCCCCGCCGTTCAGTCTCTCTGACCCTGACACACCCAACACAAGTTGTGCAAACACAAATTGTGCTAAGATCAACGATCTTGGTGTCGTACTAACCGCGAAGCGCGACCCTGACAGATCGGTACGACTCGCCATTGCGGTAGTCACAACCCGGTAACCCACGCAGAACGACTCAGCATCGCCTGACCAGCCATATTCAGCTCGAGTCCGCGATACGCCGTAGCCCGCTTGTTCGGCGCCACCGTCACGCGCCCGGTACCGTCCAGGTGCGGGATGTTGGCGTGCAGGTCGCGCCCGAAGTGGACTTCGTTGGACGCGCGGATGTTCTTTGTCTCGCACCACTGCCGGTACACGGCGAACAGGTCCGCCTTCACGACCTGCGCCATGGGATCGATGCGGCACATCTCCTCGAGGAACAGCTTGGTCGTACTGCCCAGGTTGGCCAGCAGGTCCAGTCCTTCGGCCGCAGACTTCGGCTGCGCGAACCGCGTGCGCTCCACCAGTCGATCCAGGCCGTCAAGCGCCCACATGAGGATCCCGGGCAACTCACCCAGCAGCTTGCCCGTGAGGTTGGCGTCACGTTTGGCCGCCGGGATCTCGTTTGTGAACTTGAGCATGAGCATGCGCGACCGAAGCGCACCGGATTCGTCCTGCATCTTCGGTACTTCGTTCGAGACCAGCATGAACCTCGTCGGCAGCCGCGACGAGTACATGGGCTGGCCCTTCTTTTCAACCGATACGGGGTCCTCCCCCGTGATGCTGAGCAGCCGCTCAACCGCTACGCCATCGTCTCGCGATCGGAAGCGCGTATCCTGCATGACCGCCAGGCCCTTGGTCTCGATGCCCTCCAGGCCGAACCTCTGATTGAGATCCGCCAGCGAGACCGAACCCACGTTGTGGTCGCCGCCGAGCAGAGCGGTGAGAACGCGAATGATGGTTCCCTTCCCGCACCGTGGAGGGCCGACCATCATGAACATCGTCTGAAGATCCGTGCGGTACGTGAGCAGGTAGCCGAAGATCTCTTGCAGCGTTGCCACCGAATCAGGATCGTCCGGCCAGACCTCGTGCAGGAACTTGAACCAACCCCGTGGCGCAGGAGCCTCCGGACTGAAGTCGTACGTGACTGCATAGTGATTGTAGAGCCGCGGCGTGTGGGCCCACAGCTGCCGTGACATGGCATGCACGATGCCGTTCTGGCAGGCGATCATGTCGCGTGCGTCAACCGGCGGGCTCTCCATTGCGACGTTCTCATCTGGCTCGAACCAGCAGGGAACGTCCGTGTCGCGGTCGAGGTACAGCTTGGACTTGATGTTCTCTGCGATGAGCTTGGCTCGATTGTTGTCTACCTCGAAGTCTACCCACGCTGGCAATGCGTTCGCACCAGTACCGATACGTCCTACGTACACGGCGCGCTCGAACGTTGCATAGATCTGACTGTGCAACGCTCCTTCGTCCATCTCGCGCCAATGTGTGTCAGTCCAGCGGTACAGCTTGCCACGGTGGCAGACCAGCTTGTAGCCATCGCCCTGCTTGTAGAATGCGTCCAAGAAGCGAATCGCATTGAGATCTGAACGTTTCGGCGCATCACATCGGAACGTGCCCGGCGGCTGAGGTCCGATGCCGTTCGGGACTGTGTTGACGATCGGTGCTGTCACAGTGCATCGGCCTCGTTATAGTCACAGTCGTTGCACACGCGAAGGTCTGACGACTCCGGATACGCTGGCAGCAGCTGCGCTCCGCACTGCGGGCACACCAGGCGCAGCGCAACGCGCGCTCGTGTTTCCCAGCCGTCAGAGCGGTCGTCCGGGTCGATCCCTACCTGTCGCAGTCGATCGCGCAGCGCAGCATCCTCAGCGTCTCGCAGCCGCAGGTGATACTTCAGCAGCTCAGACTGTATGTAGTCGTTCTCGCGGAGCATCTGCCTGACCGGCATGCGCATGATCACGGGGCGACGGTCACCGCTAGGCAGACTCTTGCATTCACGCAGCGTATACGATGGGTCCAACGGCTTGAGCATGGCCTCGATAAGTTCCTGCATGAACGGGTCAGTCGTGTCGTCGTTGGCCACTACTTAAACCTCCTCGTGAGGTTGCGAGCGAACTGCGCGTTCGTTGCTGCCTCAGCCTGTCGTGATCGTTCGATGTACCGGCGCGCGTGCTGAACCATTGGCCGGATGTCGCGCTCTGTCCAGGGGTTGTCCGGGTCTCCTACATCACTGTGGTCGGCCGAGTACATCAGCGCGCCCACGATCGTCTCGTCTTCGTACCCGCGCGCGATCAGCGAGCAGGCCATGCGCTTGAACGTGTAGCTCTGTTCCCCGACAGGCACGTCCACGCGCGCCAGGCCAGCGACTCCATCACCGTCCGTCTCGTTCCCGGCGATCGGCGAACTAGCCTCACCACCGAACGCCGACCCGTCCTGCGTGACCTCAGCCGCTGGAGCGCCCAGCAACGCCTCCGGCGCGATCGGCAACGCGCGCGGATCGCCGGCTGTCCAACGGTACGGCCTGAAGTCCTCCCTGCGACCCGTGCCCTTGGCACCCTGGTCAACGACCACGAGACGCATTGACGGCGGGACAGGGACCTGCCAGGGGCGATCAACCCCGGGCAGTAACGGTGAGTGCGGGAACGTCGCGCCGTCGGGTAGGCGCCACCACAGGTGCTGCCCACCGTCGTTGCGCGGCGACACGGACCGCGGCACCCTCGAGACATCTATTCGTTTCTCCGAACAGAAGTTCCAGAACCGATCGTTGCCACCGTGGCGCGGGTCGAGGTCCACGATGAGGATGCCGTTCGCACGTGAGGCGAAGCCAATGTTCGCAAGCGGCGCGTTCGTCCACCACTCCTGAACCTGCGCCAAGTCGCGCGTGGCGACGTCATCGACCTCCCACCCGGAGCCGAGCACGGCCGAGTTGGCCTTCTTGGAATCGTCCGGGTGCGACGCGTCCCAGAGTGGCACAACCTTACCCACGTGATGCGCCCACCATAGTGCAGCGTCGCGCATGCCGCCAGCTTCGACGGAGGGCTGAGGGATGGCCGCGGCGAACCGCGAGCCGATGTCCATGAGCCCCGCATCAACGTGCTCGGCTTGCGCGACGATCTCGGTGAACGAGACGCCGCTTGATGTCACCGGCTGCGCTCGCCAGTTGCGGGATCAATCCCGGCCAGCTCGTCAGCGATGTCCGATCGATGTTCGATCATCCTCCTGAAGTCGACCGTTGTTGTAGTCGTCGCGTATATGGCGCATGTGCTGAGCTCTGTAGCGGCAACCTGCTCACGAAGTACCTGAGTCTGCTCCTGGATGGCCTCGGTCTGAGTACGTGTTGCCTGCGTCAGTTCGAAGATCGCCTGGACGATCATCTGTGCCTCTGTCACGTGTGACATGTCAGTCCTTCTTGATTGGTCGAAGTTCGACAGGGACGGGCGGCGGCGGTGCGCCGGGAGTGACAGGCTCGACCAGTGCTAGGCTCGGACGGGTGGGCTCCGGCACTGACCGAGGGTGCTTCCACCATGCTTTGGTGTCGGTCCCGTCTTCTGATGGATCGTCGTCTGACGATGCGTCATTATCATTGCCGTACCCGTCTGGGTAGACGTCGCCATCAACGTCGCGCGTCACGTCCGCGTGACGCAGATCAGCGGCGTACCGCACGCTCTGCGCCAGTTCGCGGATCGCATCGGCCAGCACGTCAGACGCGCGATCGACAGCCGCTGCGATGACCTCGCCGTCTGTCGTCATCAGTTGCTCTCCGCGTTGTTGCGCATCGTGAACTGCTCTGTCATCGACGGACCCAGCACACTCAGTGCTGCCAGCAGTTCTTCGACGTCAACGTTCCCGTGGACCCACGTCACCGTGCCTTCGATCTGCAGGCCGCGCTCGCTCTGCATCTGCACATGGAACCCACGCATCGGCAGCTCCTCGCCGTCTGGCCCGTAGAACATGGTCAGCTGTCCTTCGGCCGGTACGTGCCGATGGCCGTGGACAGTGCCGTGCCCACGAGCTGCATGGCCTGATCCTCGGTGAAGCCCACCCATCGCAGACCGACGTACATGTTGCGCATTGTCTGGGCGTTCTGCCGTGAGACTGCGTCGGGCTCTTCGCCACCGAGCGGGGGCGTGCCGTTCGGCTGCGGAATGCGCGGGTCCTGATCGTCTGTCACTGTGCTACCTCTTCCTTGATTCCTCCGCGACGTGTACGCGCGGCCTCGATGGTGAACAACGTCGTAGTCATGCGCTCTGCTCCTTGGCCCACGCGTCTACGTCATCTACGTGGTACCGAAGGTGCCGACCGAACTTGTGTGCTGCTGGCCCAGTCTTCTCGGTACGCCACTTCCGAACGGCACCACGCGTAACGTGCAGACGTTCGGCGACCTGGTCCGTATCGAGCCAGTCTGAGGCGATAGTGATTCCTTCTGTCACACTCCATCCTCCTGTTCGTTGATGTTCGGTGGGGATTGGAACGATACCATACGCGTCAGTAGACGATCAAGATTGTTCGTTGCTGGGGTTGACACGGCCAGCCGACCGGGGCTACCGTCGTCCTTGTCACCGCAGCCCGGCACACCCCGGGAAGGTGCTTCGAGAGGAGGGGATGCGCGATGGTCTGACCATCCGCGTTCAGCGTAGGGCGTACCGGCTAGGACGCTACTAACGCACCCATGTTGCATCACCTGCTTGAACGCACGATCCGGCGGCCCTGCCGAGACAATCGTACATGGGCGGGGCCGCCGTCCCAAACCCCACTGAATGAGGAAGGCACCATCATGCTCATCAGCAAGTTCGCCGACACCGTCAAGCCGACGCCCCGCGGCAAGCCCGGGTCCAGCGATCGGCGGCCGAACACCGGTGTCGCCAAGCAGCACCGCATCGCCAAGCGAGTCGACGCGGAGCTCCGGCAGTCCGTGTACGACGAGACCGTGCCGGACGACGCCATGGAGCGCGCCCACCGCTACGGCCGCAAGATGCGCGAGGGTCTGATCTGATGGCAGACGAGCTGACTCCCACGTTCACCGTCGCCGACGTCCTCGAGAAGGCGGCTGACATCATCGCTCCACCCAACGGTCGTACACGGTGGATGCGCGGCAACTTACACTCGCGTGATGGTCGATTTTGTGCCCTCGGCGGAATCGAACACGCTGCGGCTAAGCTTGCTGGTTTGTCCGGTCGCAGGTCACTGCATGTGTACAGTCCTCGGTTCGCAGATGCACGGCGCGCGGCGAGCAGTTTAACCGAACAGGCACAGCGCGCACTGATGTTCAATGGTGTGACAGGTTCGGTGCCAGCTGTGTACAAGGATCACGTCCCGCGATCTGTTCCCAGCTGGAATGACAACGTTGCCAAGAATGGTCGTGAGGTCGCACAGGCCATGCGTAACCTCGCCAAGATGCTCCGTGCCGAAGCAGCGGTTGCGGATGACAATCAGAAGAAGGTGAACTGACATGACCGTCGAGATCAATGTCGCACGGCTGCGCGAGGCTGTCGACTTCGTTCGCGCCACGCACGTGACCGCCAACAGCGACAACCCGGAAGGACGGGTGCCCGTGCTGGTCAACGGTGTCCCTGCCGTGCACGACCAGAGCGTGTACTCAGCACTCGGCACGCAGGTCGACACGTTCCCCCACACGGCGCAGGAGCAAGCGCAGATCGACATGGACCCGTCGCTCAACACGTGTGGCACGGCCTACTGTGTCGCCGGCTACCTCACTGCGACGACGCCCGGGTACAAGGCCGATCTCATTCTGAAGAGGCAGTCGCTCTTCGACCCCTTCTCGTTGCGCGAGACCGTCGATGGCACGGTGGTCGATAGTCACGACGACATCGCGGCCCGCGCGATCTTCCCGTGGTACGCGGAGGCGTGTGAGAACGACAGGTTCACCAACGAGCAGGAGAATGCAGTGCAGCTGTTGTTCGATCTGTTCGACGGTGCCAACAGTCTCGAGACCATCGTGGCCATCGCCACCGACTTGGCAGGGGAGCCGATCTGATGATCATCATCGGTGCTCTTCTCGGTGGGCTCCTCCTTCTGGCCGGATCCGTCGTGCTGATGACCTGGCCCGCCATGCTGCTGTTCGGCGCGGTGCACCACGATGTCTTCAGCTGGGTGCCCGCGCTCAGTCTGTGGCAGACGTTCCTGGTCGTGATGTTGCTGCACTGCCTCATCCCGACATCGTCCACCTCAAGCAGCGACTGATGGTAGACATCCCGGCGGCCAAGGCTGCGCAAGCTGCGGTTGATGCGTCGGCCGATCGGTACTTCACCGACCGTGAGTTTGCCGAGAAGGTTGATGCTGCCATCGATCGTATTCTGGTCGCACATCCCGTTCGCGGCGTTCCGACTGTGTCACGACCGTTCATCGCTATGGGTGTGTGCGTTGCACTCGACATGTACCTTCCTGCTTCTCCACCGCGACCATCGAAATGAGTTGACCGTCATGCCGAAGAACGATCGGCCGGTGGGGCCCATCCCCGGTACCAGCCTCATCAAGGCACTCGACGCGTTTGCCGTTGTGCGTCTGCGCGACCTGGCGTCACGGCAGGCTGACGATGGGCCTGAGGGCCTGATGGCGCGCGTGCCCGACGTCATCGACGGGTGGGAGCCGGACGTCGGTGGATCGCAGCACCACATCGACAACACGGACGACATCCGCACGATGTTCACCGAGCGGTACGCACGCGGCGTCACGGACGTTCTCGCCTGGCTCAGCGGTGACGAGCCGTCGGTTGAGCTCATCGAGCTGCTTGACGTCAAGATCGGTTGACGACACGGCCATCACCAGCTAGGTTCGTTGTTACCCAGGAACGATCAACAGGAAGAAGATCATGCAGATCACCGTTTCCCCGCCGGGGTTGACGCAGGACGCGGTCACTCTTACGTTGCGCATGCACATGCCGCCCGTCATCTGTTCGATCGACGGCGAACGCGCCGCGCAATGGTTCGATGACCCGGCCGCGAACAGCGCCATGAACCCGGACGTCTCGCCGATCGGAGCTCCTGAGGTCTGTACCACATGTCTCAACGAGCTGCTCGCCATCGGTGTGGTGGAGATCACCGAAGTCGATCCTGATTCTTTTTGATCATCGATGGTACTCGATCTTACAACACCGTGCAAGTATGCAAATGTTGGCACTAACAACAAGGGTTACACGCATTTGCATCGTAAGGTGTACGAAGAGGCGAATGGTCCAATACCATCAGGACATGTTGTGGACCATGCTTGTCACAATGTAGATGCAAACTGTGAGGGCGGCATTACTTGTCGTCATCGGGCATGCATCAATGAACTCCATCTTGAAGCCATCACATACAAGGAGAATAACGCTCGAGGACAAGTGAATAGTGCAGCAGTACGTGCACGCAGACGACAATCACAGCTCAACACATTCGCGCAGACAGATCGTACACCGACTCATTGCTCGTGTGGTGCAGGTCCTTTTGTTGGTCCTATGGGGTTGGGAGTACATCAAGTAACATCAAGATGTGAAACTGGAGGAACATTGCGGAATGTTATGTGCAGCTGCGGTGCAGGGCCGTACAAAGCAACGCACGGTGCCCGTATTCACGCAGCTCGAGCAAAATGCAACGGCGATCCGCAGGAAGGGGCAGCGTAATGGCGCGCATGCCGGAGACTATCACCATTCACTTCGAGCTGACGGCCATGCCGATGATCGTCCAGCTCGCGGAGTTGCTTGTGGTCGAGGATGTGCGCAAGTCCTATCCGGACATGACGCATGCTCAGGCACTTGAAGAGGCGCACACCATGGGCATGACAGCAGAGGAGCTCGATGCTTCGGCTGACCACACCGGTGACAGCATCGTGCAGGCGTACAAGATCGTGCTCGGGTTGCCTGTCGATGGCTTCACCATGACGGGCACCATCATCACCGAGCAAGGAGAAGGCGCATGAAGCCGGGCAGTCCTGAGTTCCCCGAGATCGTGACGCTCTGTGGCTCGACGCGCTTTCGAGATGCGTTTTTCGCCGAGCAGCGACGATTGACGCTCGAGGGCAAGATCGTCATCAGCGTCGGACTCTTCGGCCATCTCGATCCGGCCATCGACATCGGCACCGCAGTTGCTCCAACTGCACCGAAGGTCGCGCTCGACGAGCTGCACAAGCGCAAGATCGACCTGAGCGACAGCATCCACGTCATCAACGTGGACGGCTACATCGGGTCCAGCACCCGAGGCGAGATCGAGTACGCAACCGCCACGGGCAAGACCGTGACGTACATGGAGGGAGCACGATGACAGGTCCGCAGCCCGTGGTCCGTGTCGGTCAGGTCTGGGAGGACGATGATCCGCGTTCGGCTGGTCGCGTGCTGAAGGTGATCAAGATCATCAATGAACCGGGATTCGCTCGTGCGGAGTGCGAAGTCATCGCCGTGGCGCGTAATGTCTCGAGAGATCGCATCGGGAAGACAACGCGTATCAGTATTCGCCGCATGCGTCCCGGCAGTCGCGGCTACCGGTACGTCGGTGAAGCGGTTGAGTCAGGCGGAGCTGCATCGAACGGATCGCCGGCGAACGACGATCCCAACGCACCAACGGATGGGCTGACGACCGGCCTGACCTGTCCTGACTGTGATCAGCGGTTCGTGTCGATCGAACGAACGCCACGCGGTAAGCGCACGTGCCCGAACGGTCACGTGTTCATCCTGAACGGCACCAATGAATTCGAGAGGGTCAACTGATGCAGATCAACACAGCCAAGCTCCGCGAGCTGGTCGGCCATGCGCTCGCTGAGGACAAGCGCGTCTGGGAACAGGAGGAGGTGGACTTCGAGGCCAAGTGTGCCAAGCGTCGGCAGGACTGGCTGGATCGCAACAGCGCGTCGTGGTCCGAGTTCAGCAAGACTATCATCGAGAAGGTTCGTGCCGGTGTGCCGATCACCGAGGATGATGTGCCCGAAGATCCGAATGCCGACCGTTACTCGCGTAAGGCGTTCTTCTCTGAACTGCGTCCATCAAGTCGTCACGAGAAGGACTACGTGAAGGGTGTCGCCGTCTACACACCGCCCAAGGATCTGGTACGCTTCCAGGCGTTCCTCGAGCTGGTCGAAGGCGATACCATCACGACCAGTGCACTGAAGGATCATGGCCTCGCACAGATCAACAGCAAGGTGCTGCAGTTCGTTCACGATGCCAGGGAGCGATGATGAGGTTCTTTCGCTCTCAGCGTCAGATCGAGGTCACGACGTCCAAGACTGAGGCCGATGTTGCGCGGCTGCTCGAGATCGTTCGTGAACGGGAGGTCGATGTTGCATGGCAGGAGTTGCGGTACATCGTTGGCAAGCACCTCAGCAGTGAACTCGATCGCATGCTGACCAATCTTCGACGGCAGACAAATCCTGACGAGATGCCACGGGAATGCCGAGTGGGTTTCCAAGTGCTGAACGGTTGGATTCTCACTGAGGATCGTGAGATCAAGTTCGGGTCAACTGCAGATGAGGTGTCTGATGATCATCGTTCCGGTTCGTGACGATTCTAGTACGCGGCTTCCTCATGTGTTGCTCATGCTGGTCGGCACACTTGTCGACTGGACAGAGCATGAGCCAACTGAGGATGAGCCGAATCCTGAGACGATCCGCGCCAGGGTCACGGGTATCCGCTGGGAACGCAATGTCGACGGCAACGAGACAGGCCGCCGGTGCGTAGAGCTGATGCTGGATCGTGGTGACGGTACGATGCGATGGGTCGGCCCATTCGGATTGTGAAGTTGTCGTCATGTATGTGATGGGCGTGTTCGCTGTACTGTTCTGCATCATCAGCTTATGGACAGGATGGAAGGCATGGCGTGAGACAGATCGAGTAGAACGTGCTCGACTACTGACCATCTCTGGTATCGCGAGCTGCGCTATGTGGCTGGTGCTCTTCATCTTGTTCGTGCTGTATGACCTCGAGAGGACTAGGCTGTCGTCATGACTACGGTCGAGAAGCGTTGTGTCTGTTGCGACCTGCCGGAGTATTCGTGCGGACGCAAGGCCGAACTCGCGCTAGTACAGCCTCGGCAGACTCCGCCGCTCAACATCGGCTTCGCTGATCTTCTGCAGCGATCCGTGATGGGTAAGTGGTTCGTCGCAGAATATCGCGGCGACTGCGATGTCTGCGGTGAGGAGTACGAGCCGGGCGAAGAGATCCGTGCCGATGGGTCCGGCGGCTGGCAGGGACGCGCCTGCTGCGGTCCGGACGACGAACGTTGGTGACGCGTGCTGGGGAGTTGATCCTGCCGGATAGCGCCAGGACCTGCTCTCGTGCTAGCACCACGGTGGTTGGCCAGCTGTGCGGGCGTCCAGCTTGGTACAAGTTCGAGCTAGACGCGTCGTTCTACCCCGAGGTCAAGACTCGCACTGGGGTCATCAAGGGATTCGCCTGCACCGACCACGGCAAGGACATCTGGAAGATGAAGGGTCTGATGAGCAGTCAGACCATCGTCTGACCATGTACCCTCGGCCGCGCGGGGCAAATCGCGGATGGGTCGGAGCTGCAGCTTCGACGGGGGAGCCGGTGCACCGGACAGGATAAGAGCTGGGTTCGAGTCCCAGCCTCCCCACTATGCGGCAGGATGTCAACGGCAAGCGGCGTGACGCACGGCAGACCAATGGCGGGCACGCCGGGCTGTGCGAGGTGTGTGATCCGGGACACCGTTCACGTGACGAGCACCTAAGGTCGGAGAGGATGTCTCCAGCCCGATGACCCGTCCTGCACCCTGCCGCATCTCAACTTGCAATGAACACATGCTATTGTGTTCAGCACACGCATCGTGCCTGCCGTACACGCATCCGCAAGCGTGACGAAGGATCTTGAGCTATCGGTTGACACGGAGCGTTGCTGCGGATAACGTGGTCCTCGTCAGGAACGCTGGAAGCACAGGAAGGAACGCATCATGGCCCACGAGGTCGAATCACTCTTCTCCGCCCGTGAGGTGCCCTGGCACCGCATCGGTGTCGTCACCCCCGACGTCCTGAAGGCGTCCGAGGCGATCGTCGCCGCCGGGCTGGACTGGACGGTCGACAAGTACCCGATCTACGACAAGCAGACCGAGTTCGGCGAGAACGGGTTCGAGGACAAGTACGTCGAGATCCCGGATCGGTTCGCGCTCAAGCGTTCGATCGACCAGCAGCTGATGTCGATCGTCTCAGACAAGTACCGTCCGTTCCAGAACACCAACGCGTTCGAGTTCATGGACGCCCTCACCGGCACGGCGGACGCCAAGTACGAGACCGCCGGTTCCCTTCGGCATGGACGCGTCGTCTTCGTCTCGCTGCGCATGGAGAACTCCGACTTCACGGTCGCCGGCGAGGACCTGCACCAGACGTACCTACTGCTGCGTACCACGCACGACGGCAGTGGCCGTATCTCGGTGTACGTCGTTACCGTCCGCGTCGTTTGCATGAATACACTTACGTGGGCCATCAACGGTGCTCGTCACTCGTGGGGCGTCACGCACACTGCGGACGTCGCCGGCAAGATCGCTGAGGCTCGCGAGGCACTGGGTCTGACGGCCCAGTACACCGAGGCGTTCCAGGCCGAGGCCGAGGCGCTGCTGTCGGTGAAGATCACTGACGACGACCTGCAGAAGCTGCTCGACGGCACCCTGCAGGAGCGGCCCACCAAGGAGGCCGAGATCGAGCTGATCATGGACAACTACCGGAGCAGCGCCACGGTGGCGAACTTCCTCGGTACCGGCTGGGGCGCCGTGAACGCCGTCAGCGAGTACGAAGAGCACGTGAAGAAGAACGCCTCGGGCGAGGCTCTGTTCTCCCGTCTGCTGGACGGCCGGGACGCCAAGCTCCGTACGACTCTCAAGGACCAGCTGCTCGCCAGCGTCTGACCTACCGAGCCGCATCGGCCGCCGGGTGTCTCACAACCCCGGCGGTCGTTGCGCGTTCGTCCCCAGAGAGGAAGGTTCATGAACAAGCGCCCAGCACCATACACACCGGAGCGTGTGCTGCCTGACGGAACGGAGATCGCGCGTCGTCGTAAGGCAGGCGAGACATTCGCCAGCATCGGCGAGCAGTACGGGACCAGCCGCCAGGCCGTGCACAAGGCGTTCACGAAGTGGACACGTGATCAGGAAGAAGAGGAGGTGAAGGCATGACCAGCACCGAGGAACGCAAGCCGTACGTTGATCCGCACTGCGATGCGGCTGAGAAGGCTGCTGAGCGTTGCGAGTTTGCTCTGACGTACGCGCGCACAGAGCCACGCGAGTTGGCGCCTGGGATGATCCTGGGGCCGGACATCGATGACGTGTACCACCCGGGGCAGAAGAGCAGCGGTGAGTGGATGGGCGAGGTGCCTGACGGCTACCACGATGCTCATCCTGCAGTCCTGCTCACCGAGGATGTGTTCATCGACCACTACGCTGGGATGGCGATCAACGAAGCCGTGCACGAAGCGCTCGAATGGTTCCGTGTCGACGGGAAGCCCTGGCTCGACCCGCACGGTCCGACGGACTCGGACATCTACGCCGCCGTGGCCGAACTGGTCGAGAAGCTGACGTCGTTCCGTCATGGACTGCTCGAGCAAGGACCTGCCTGAAAGAATCTTGCTCTAGCGGTTGACATGCACGAACGCACCGGCTAGGTTCGTTGTTGTCAGGAACGCACGAATCGCCAGGAAGAGGAATGAAATGCCCGAGATCCGCTCAGTTCCCGTCAAGGCCAGCTCGCTCAAGGTCGGCGACGAACTGCTCGACGGCCGCATCGTCGTCTCGGTCGACGTCAAGCAGAAGTGGACCACGGTGTACTTCGAGACGGCGCCGCAGCTCGACACCCGGCACAAGCGCGTCGAGAACGACACGGAGTTCCTGGTCAAGCGATCGTTCAAGACGGCCGAGGAGAACGCCGCCGACCAACTGGCCTTCAAGCTGCGCCAGCTGGACGGCAACGAGCAGAGTGTCAAGAAGCACCTGACCGAGGTGCACGAGCGCATCACCGCGCAGATGGCGTCGGTCGACGAGGTCAGTTCGTCCACGCTGGGCGACCTGCTCGCCGCACAGGCGGCGAAGAAGACCTGGGGCCGGATCACGCACGTCGCCAAGATCCAGGCTGACCGAGCCGTCGCCTTCGACGCGGAGACCGGCACCTGGCACGTCCGCGATGATGCAGAGGTCGCGGCCGAGCATGACGGGTCACCGGCCATGGACCGACTTACCTGCGTTGAGTACATCAAGGAGAAGGTGACACAGGAGCTCATCGAGTTCATCAGCTACACCAGCCGCTCCAGCTCGGTGATCTCCAACGCGGCCGAGGACTACGACCGCCAGGCCAAGGCCAACTTCGTCCGCGACATGCGCTGGCTGTCCTTCTGATGGGCCACCGACGCGGAGACGGTCGAGGCAAGTACGCCCCGACCGGAGTGCGAACACCACCTGGGATCCCCGTCGGGGACTACCCGCTCGTCACCATCAACCGCACCATTCGTCAGGAAGAGGAACAAGTCATGGCACAGAGCACCGGAACCAGTCGCCCCACCCCGTCCGACATCCGTCCGAGGCCGATGCAGACGGCCGATGCGGCTCCTGCGGCCAACGACACGGCAGGTGCGATCGCCATCCTCCTGGAGGAACTCGCCGCAGCGTGTGTGCGGATCGACAAGCTGACCGATCGCGTTGCGGAGCTCGAAGCACGACCCGTGCGCGGCAACGGGCAGGCACGTAAGTACAACCCGGACGCGCTCAGCAGCGGCATCCTCGCTGTGCTCGAACGGATTGCACCATTCGACATCAAGCTCTCGGCTGCTGCAATCGCTGATGCGCTGGACGACTCGCTGTTCGTGGGTCTGCAGGCTGGAAAGTCGAGCAATGTCAGTGCACGCCTGCAGACGTTGGTGAAGCACAAGCTGGTGAAGCGCTCGTACACGCCCGGAGCGAGCAGCGGAAACAACGGGCTGCTGTACTATGTCGACCCGCCCAAGGTGCCTAAGACCGACGCCTGATGCACGGCGGGCGGCTGGCAGCCACACAGGGTTCGAGGCGTCGGT